>Ga0210025_1001841_pt1 | contig 22101 bp, 5 predicted proteins | sample CryGeyme20150102_FD_183989 | JGI IMG/M metagenome (GOLD analysis project Ga0210025, IMG submission 183989) | Groundwater microbial communities from Crystal Geyser aquifers in Utah, USA - Crystal Geyser metaG 2015-0102 (SPAdes) (version 2) | ecosystem: Environmental > Aquatic > Deep subsurface >...
TGAAATTGATGTGATTCCTTTTTGATTCAAAATTTGTTGCCATGTCATGCCGACGAAAGAACTATTTTCGCCGTGAGCAAGACAGCAACCAGATCCATCCTGAACTGTGCATATTTCTTCGTCTCCTTTCGCGGAAAACAAGCTGACGTAAAAATCGTTGACGACAATGTTTGGGTTTCGGTTTGTGATCGCTTTCATGACACTTTCCACAGTTTGTGACTGCAGCTCAGCCGGAGAAAATCTTGAAATACGTGCTTCCGACGATGCTAGTGTAAGCTCACCGATGGCCTGGCCTAGAATTGCGTGGGCATTTGTGCTGCTGCACTCCGTGCCGTACAAGTATGTGCACGACACGGGAGTACCGTCCATTTGATAGCTGTCTGCTGCAAAGTATTGCACGGGCGCCCGTTCGTGATTAAAGCCGACGCCGCCGTAAAAGTTCTCTCCCTCTAATGTTATTTGAAACAAGTAAGCAATCTTGGGAAAAATACGACCCTCATCTCCTGGAATACGCCAGTCATAGAGAACCCAGCCTCCACCAGACTCCGCGGCTTTCATGAATAGTTCGTGTAGACGATCAGCATTCATGGAAATATTGTTCAACTCGAAAATATGAGACAGTGACATACCGCTGTAATGCGGCTCATCACCATGAGAAACATTGGTGCTGTTGAAATCGATAACAAATACGTAGAAGTCGTTTACATGAAAACTGGGATCAGTTGAAATTGCGTGAAAGACTTCGTTCCTGGGAAGCGGACTGGAAATCGCGTGCGTCAGAGCATGAGACGACAGATGCAATGCTGTCTCAAAGGCGCAGGGCAGATTGTAATCGTCTGTGCACTCGCTTGTCGACTCATCAAGGTGTGCTTGGGTGGCGAAAGTAAATCCTGCACCTAGGTAATAATTGTTACCCTCAAAAGTGATTTTAACAAATAAGGCAACCTTGGTAAAGGATGGCTCTCCTTCTTCGTTCCGCCAGGGATACTGAGTCCATCCACCATTTTTTCCTTCCGCTGCTGCAACAAATGTCCGATGCACGGCATCTGCTTCCTCCGCCGTGGTGAGATTTCGTTTCGCCATAATGTCGGCAAAATTCATTCCGATTTCGTATGGAGCCAGGCCGTGTCCTCTCAAAATCCCATCGTACCCGTACATAAAAGTATAGAATCCTCCTGGCAGCTGGTATTCGTCCGCGTTGAAGCTCAACTCGTAGACAGCATTCTCGAACTGCGGAATCGACTCAGCCTGTGTCACCAAGGTCTGAGCCTTGCCGATAAGGGATCGGACGTTAGTAATAGAACACCAGGAATCGTACTCGGCCGTGCAGGGTAAGTCGGGCGGAAACTGTCGATTCTCGTAGCCAACACCTAAAACGTAGCGTTCATCCAAAAGTCCTACTACATAGGCGACCTTATTTCGAGGTTGAACAATCATTTCTTCGCCTTCTTCGCCCTCGTCGCTCCACATGTATCTCACCCATCCGCCACCCTTGCTAGCTGCCCGGAACATGCGATCGATGAGGGCATCGACAGCAGTAAAACCAACCCCCCTGATATTGAACACATCGTCGAGGTTATACCCCGCGAGTTCCGGAGCACCACCGTTAGCAGCAAGCATTCCTTCTGTGTCAAAAACAAAGGGATAAAAACCGGTATCCATGTTGTAGGTTCCATTGTTAATGTCATCCCAGCTTTCTTGGAGGGTCTGGTTGAAGAGCTCATTGCTGAAGCCCTTTTGCTGCTGCTGCTGCTGCCAGAGGTGCTGCTCCAGTCGTTGGTTTATAGCATTTGCACTATTCACTGCCAACCATTGGGAATTCGTTCGGGCACAGGGGGCGCTGTAGGCAGCATCGCAGCTCACGCGCGCAGGTTCTAGGTCTCGTGCTGCCCGGATTAATAGAGCAGCGGCAGTTCTATTCAAGAACGACACGAACTCCGTATCATCCTTGATGCCGACGACGATAGTTTCGTTCAGTAAGCGTCTTTTGGTGCGCCGGAAATTCCTTAACCTGCTACCATTGTCGATGTAGTCCGTTTGGTAACTGCTGTTTTCTTGATATGTCGTAGTGATCATTGAAATAATTGAAAGAAACGTATGCCGCAGATTTCTAGGGTGCTTTGTGTGGATTTTTTTTTAAGAATACAGTAACAGATATTGGATGAGTTCAATCCTAGAGGCTAGGTGAATGGGAAGAGTACCAGGTAGTAATAAATGTTGTTGCTTAGAGTTCTGTTAATAGTTCCTTGCCTAACTATCTCTACTCCAGTACTAATACCGGATTGATGTTGTAGCACTAGTTGACGGTTTTACTAGTTCAGGGATTGATGAGTTACTAGTCCCCTGTAGTCTCTACTACCTGGTACTGGTAGCTAGCTAGACCTAGTAGACTAGTTGATACGAACGAGCGACGAGACCTCCTCCTCTTTCGAAAGCTGCGGTCTTCCTGCTTAAAGTTACAGGTACTTACAGTGGTACTAATAATATTATTTGCTTGCTGCACCAGGCTGGTGAGAGCATTCTATGACTACGTAAATCACACAGCGAAAGTCTGAACTGTACAAGGTACTACTACTGGTAGTACTACTAGCTAGGAGTAGTACCGTAGTACCATTAGTATTAGTAATAGATGGGTTCATCAATGAATTTAATTACTAGTACATCTTCATTCGTACTGGTACTAGTAGACTAGTGCCGCTAGAGTCTAGTACAGTAGTAGGGTCCCCTACTAGTAGCTACTATCTAGTAGTAGTACCAGGTACTAGCTAGTAGTACCTGGTAGTACAGCCATACTATAGTACTGCTACGTACCTGTTAGTACCTGGTACTCCCTCCTCTCTCGGTACTAGCTAGCTAGTAGTAGCTAGACTACTACAGTACCAGGTACTACTCTAGTAGAGTGTGGACAGTAGTAGAGTACCATATTCCTAAAGGACACGTGCATGTGACGTCGAATAATTGATACTCTAATGAGGTGGTAATAAACCCAGATTTCTTCATTGTTGTTGTGTGCGAACCTACGGTACTACTTATTAAATACTACTCTACTAGCCACTACTAGTAGAGTAAGTCCCGTCTTTTCTACTAGTAGTAGTACCAGGTACGTGGAAGTGTGCGTGTTTACCATCGTAAAAGCTGGATTGTTTATTACATCTGATGTCCATGGTCTCTCACTCTAAACAACGACAACATGAAAGGAAGCAAGCTGGTTGACTCACAAAAAGATGCAACTGATGATACTTCTATTAAAAGATAGAATATATCTGCCCCTTAAAAAGATCGGCTAGTCCCAGAGTGCTCTTGGAAGGCTGCCCTGCAGTCAATGTCAATTTTGCATTGACGACCAAAATTGATTCTGCAGAATATTAAAGCAAATACTAGTATTAAGGTAGAAAGTGAGACAACGACATTATGAACGCTCCAAGAAAAATGTCACCAAAAAATAGTTGTCACAAAACACCATGCCATGTAAAAAAAAACATCGCCTGAGTCAAACAATAAGATACGTTCGCATCAAAGAATTCAGTCCTATCGATCCTTCAATGAAATTACTGTCTTTTCATTCTCAGCAAATAGCCAGCTTCACTGGATTTGTGGTGCCGCACAAACACGACCGTATTCTTGAACAGCAGCAGCAGCAGTAACAGCAACAACAACATAAAAATTACAATGCCGACTTACTTCACGAGAATTTTTTACAAATGAAAATCACCCGCACGTTTTCGTTTGGCCTTAATAATGGCATACTGCTGCTGAACCTGTAGTCTCATTCGTTCCAAATTGTCTTGCTCCTGACGGACCTCTTGATCAGTCAAACTTCCGTTGTTCTTTTTGTTTCCAGCATGCTGCTGTTTCTTTTGAAAGGCACCTCGGGGTAAGGATTGGAAGGTAGGAGGCCGATCGGCCTGGACGGTAAAATGGACATCATCTTGTTGCTGCTGTTGATTTTGACGGCGGCTATCACCGTGATCATCGCTGTCAAACTCATCCTCGCTATTCGTGTTGTTGTATTTGGCATGGCTGCTGCCAGCATGGGTTCCCTTCTTCTTGTGCTTCTTTTTGGCATTCAAAAACTCCTTCTTTTTGCGCTTCTTTTCAGGATTCGACTCGCTCGTTTTTTGCTGCTTAATAATTTGTCGTGTTTCCGCCTGAACGCGCTTGTTGTAGGCGCGCTTACTTTCATTGGCTTGACGCCCGAGGTGTTTCTTCTTGGCCGCATTTGGCGCCGTCGCCTCTGTAACAGTAGTTTTCAAGAGTTGTGACGCCTCTTTCAATTCCTTTCGATCAATTATACTTTGCTTATTGGAAGAAAGGTCAGCCTCTCGAGACGATGGTGGTTTCATAGACACAGTATTCTTAACTAGAATACTGTCGTTGGCATCTTCCAACAATAGACTCTCTTTCGAGGGCTTTTCCTTGGATAGACTTCCGGTCAAATCTTTCATGTCAAAGTCATCTTGGATTATTGATTGCCTATTTGCCTTAGTTGTAGCTGCTAGAGACGACAAGGTAGCATTGGGATTGATTCGCCTCAGAAGTTTTAATTTTCGATTCATTTTTTCTTGTTGCATTCGCTCGGCTGTCCTGCTTCGTTTCTTGGGTCGAACACCATTATCTCCCAGTCCCCAAACTGCCACCATGTTCTTTCCCCCATTCTTCTTTGAAAAGGGATCACACGCCTTGATCTTTTTATACTTCGAAGTTCTGCCCATCTTCCTTGTGCGCAGGGGGGAAAGATATGATTATTTGACGTTCTCGCTACTAGCTTGTACAGCCAGTACTCGTAGTACCGTAACTATCATCTCTTGGGAACTGCTCCGCGCAGTTTTAGTCTAATATGCCAGAAATGAAAATATCTCAATGGTGTTGGAATCGGTTATGAGCTAGCATTCGAAGGAATGAGGCTACTTCCTTCCCTGAGATTTTTAGTGAAACTAGTAGCAGCTCACGGCGCTACCAGTAGTAAGCTACTCTACTAGCTAGTAGTAGTACTTGTAGTCGCAAGGAAGCGTGGCGGCAAGATGCTATTCCTATTCCGATAGCGTCAGGCACAGGCTTCTCATGCTGCTAGCTACTCAGTAGCTAGAAGTTGATGATTTGTTAGGTGTATCCCTTGGGATGAATCGCAGAGAGTTGAAGTATGCTTCCTCATCAGGACCAATGGACCCATCTTAGGTGGTACAAAACACTCACCAACATTAAACAGAGAATCACTACGCTGACGCCAGAGTAATGGACGTATGACCATTCATTTATGAATTTGTATAACTATTTATAATACACACCGAAAAAATAGACTAGCGGTATCGAAGTGAACTTTATCATCACTGCTCCCCCGGATGACAGAAAAACCACTTACGTGCATTGAAATGGATTGAAAAAGAAACTCTTTCTTGATCCAACGCCTAGTTCTTTTTCAACAGCACCCTTCAACTTGTGCACTCGAATTGTTTCAGGTCGGCACTTTACTTCTAGTTCATTGGACCATTTACTCACCAGCGCCAACAGAGTTGACATTTTTTGTGTGTCGGTAAACAATGCCTCCCCCATGCGTTCAACCATTGTTTTATCAGATAGATTTTTCCTTGCCGCAACTAGCTCCGCGAGCTCCTTTTCGAGGAAAAAAACGATTCTCTGGATCAATGCAACTAAGGCAACGTCAAATTTCTTCACAAAGACCAAATACTCGGAAGCGGCAGGTTTGGATGGCATCAGTTCACATAGGGTGGGACATTTTCCAATTGCTAACAAAGAATTCCTCGATGCCTCCATCTGCTTGAAATCCATTCTCTGGATGTACGAGAATGTTGGCTCTCTCTTTCCTTTTTCAAATACGGAAGGAGTATAATTCAAGAGTAAGCTCTTGCGCTGCTCAATCTGCTCTCCAAACTGACGCAATAATCGGAGACGGCGATTTTCGAGCTCGGCAACTTGCATGTATTCCGCATCCGTGATATCAAGATTGCTGCCCATGAATCCAGTGAGAACACTGGATAGAAATTCGGTCTGAAGCGCAAATAATTCCATGTTTTCAGGTGGCGCTGTTCTGCGTTCCGAGTTCTGTAGGACCCCGTTAATTAAACCATAAAAATCTTTGAAAGTTTCGTTGTATGCAGCTGTTACCAAGCTACCCCCTGGACACTGGTAAAGATGATCATTCATCACCTTCAGACGAATGATCGTAGACAGAAGTGATGATTTCATCTGAGTTAGACTTTCTGAGTTTGTTTTATCAACCTCGATATTCAACAGATCTGAAACCACATGCTCAGTCAGTCGCCGAAGTTGTTCCGTACAAAAGTCCTCTCCTGCCTCAAGTGGTTCTTTCTCCATTGCCACTTCGTGAAGTTTCAGACAGAGATACCGAAGAGATTCACTTTGTAAAATGCTCTGTAACAATCCTTTCAAATGACCGATAATTTCTCCGAACTTCTCGTCATCACTTCGTGAGCCAAGCAGCTGGTCAATGACACTAACGACTGTCTTGCGCAACCACGATAAATGCCTCACAGCAGCTTGCAATGAGATTTCACTGCAAAGGTATGCCTCTGGGAGTTTTTCGGTGAAGTTATGAACTTCATTCATTAAATCGACCGCCACACCATAGTCTCCTTGATCAATTGCATTTTCGGTGGCTTTCAAAATAATCTTCAAGCCAACTTGTGCACATTTCAAAGCTTCAGGGAGCTCTTCCGAAAGAAGAACCGATTTTTCCATCATCTCGAGAGCCTTTCGGTAATCTTTTTTGTCCATAACTTTCATTTCAACGGCCTTCTGAAGCTGCTGCATCCCAAATTGAGCGCATTTGAAACCATCCGGAAAATCTTTTGAGTTATCAACTAAGACTTGCAAGACATCAAATGCGACCCCATAATCTTGCTGATCAATTGAAGAAATTAAAGCGTTCTTAATGGCTGCCAATGTCTGTCGTGCACACTTGTCGGCCTCAGGCAGCTCACGCTCTATCTTACCAAAGTGGCGCAAAATGCAGGTAGCCGTTTTGTAGTTCTGTTCCGTCAATGATGCCGACAAGACATCTCTGAGCATCAAAAAGCACACTTGAACCGTCTTTTTGGCTTTAGGATGCTTTAGAGACACTTCATAAAGGTCATTCCAAGTCTCTGCTGCAGAAACATAGTCGTGCTGGTCAATCTTTTCTTCTATCGAATCACGAATAACCCTTAAGCCAAAGCGCGCACATTCGCCAGCCACGTACAGCTTACCGTCCTGGCTAAGCAGGATGTCGATGAGATGCATAGTGTGCGAGGGTTCTAAGGTCCGAAATTTGTCTTTGATGACAAGCTCAAACGACTCTTGTCCCCTTGACGTAAATTCTCTGATTTCTTTTAGTTCATCTTCCAATTCTGTAAAATTATGCAGCAATTCAATAGCCAATGCAAAATTTCGCTTCCTTATAGAATGGTCAAACTCTTCGTGTATTGTGGTCAGCATTCTGCGAGCGCATCGACCAGCTTCAGGTACTTCAATGTCCAGTTGCATCAGGTCGCGAAAGAGCTCCATAATAATCTTGTAATTCTTTTGCTGAACAGCCTTCTCAGCTGTGTCCTGGATCATTTGAAGGCCGTGCGTGACACACTCAGACTTTAAGGTTTGAGGAAGATCGCAATCCATCTTGGTCATGTGCAACAGCATCTTCATTGCCACGTTATAATTGCGGTCGTGAATCGTCTTCAGTAGGCGGTCCCCGAGAATTTCGAGTCCCATGCGCGTGTATTCGTAAGCTTTGGGAGAGATTTTCGCCAATCCATTGATTGTTTCCATGATACCAATAGCTCTTATATAGTGTTTGTCCTCCACAACTAGTTCGAATACATTCCAAATGATATGGACACCCCGGTTTATACATTCTTCCGGAAAGACGTTGAGTCTCATCAAATTTTCGACGAGGCTGACTGTCATCGGATACTCATTATTTTCAAGCTCGCTTTCAACTGCGGTCAACATCGCGCGCATTGCATGACCAGCAAAGTCGGTGGCTAGGGGAGTCTTCGAGCACAATTTTGCTAATAATTGAATCTGATCGCTAGCCTCTGTTAGCTTGTGTCGTTCGATGGTGCTCGTCACTTCTTCTTGAAACGCTTTAAATCCGATTTCCAAGCAAGCGTTTGCCTCGGGATAGGCTTTGGCCAGTTCCGCTACTTGCAACAGGAGCTCTACGGCCTGGGCGCAATCTCCAGATTCCGCGGCTTGAACAATCTGTACTCTCTTTGCTTCAAGTCCACGGCGGATAGCTGCCAGAGCTTTGGGAAAGCTCCGCAAGAGAACACTGACCTGAACAATTTGCTCTGTGCTACTTTGAAGGTGAGATGATTCCATGGCTTCTAGAATGGATCGCCACAAAAGTTCTTGGGCTAGCTCTGAACATTCTTCGGCTTGAGGGACAGCCTTTGCAAGCTGTTCTAAAGCACGTATCCGAACTACAGCGGTAGCGTAGTCTCTCTTGTCTTCTGTATTGGTTGTCTTTGCTTTACTTTCTTTGGTGGTCAAAAGCTCGGTGAGACTCTGGTAGAGCATGGTAGCATGCTGAAGTACCGTCTGTACTCCAAGCTTGGAATATGGCTCTGCTTCTGGCAGGAGCCTTGCAATGGTTCTCAATTGCTCCAATCGTTCAATGGCAAGGGTATAGTCCTCACGAGCCAAAGCCAATGACAACTCATGAAGGGTCATTTCCAATTGAATCTGCAGTTTAGCTAGCGACGTTTCGGCGGCCATTGGCGCGAAGAAATTTTGAGGATCGCAGACGGGGTATGAACTGCGGACCAATCGTCGTAACAGCGTCTGCGGCTTTTCTTGTAGTGGTAAGACAAGCTGCGCCTCCGGTGTCGTCTTCTCTACAATGTCATCAATAAAACTCTTGAATACCTCTTCTTCTTCCACACTGGTAGTGCGTCTTTGGTTATGCTCTGGCCCTCCGGTTCTGTCTTTGCCGTAGTGTTTCGGAATGGATCTCTTTTTGTCTTGATCGCGTCGGCTTGACGATGACTTTTTGAGATCATCCTTAAAGTGCGCAAATTGCTGGTTCAGTCGAGTGCGGTGTTTGCTTTCAAATTTGGTGAAGATGTAGTTGAAAGGTTTGAGTCCCGTTTCTGGTCCCAAGACGAATTGCCGAGTAACCATGCCCCACATGCGGTTTAAATTGACGAAGCGATGACCAAGATTGTCCTTGCAAAATATTAAAATAGGTCGAACCGTTCGGGCCTTTTGGATAGCCCGAACTGTTCCAATACCGTGGGCGATATCATCTTCGATGCTATCTAGGGTGTCAAAGCCGGGTGTATCGCAAACGTAATACGTCTGGCCGTCCACTTGGACCTTTGCCGTTTGCAACGACTGCGTGACACCATACCGACAGCAAGAAGTTTGGTATTTGGCCACCTGAGGATCTCTGACTTGTACAGGTTCCAAATGAAAAAATCCCTCCACTTCACACTCTTCAAATTCTGTACCCGCTAGGAAATGAAGAGTTGTTGTTTTCCCACTCCCGCTGGGACCGGAAAGCAACAGAAGGTCTTTTCCCACAAGTTCCTCTTCGACTTGCTGGGTAGCATGCAGCAAGTGCGCTAGCTTGTCAAGATCGACCAACTGCAGGTCTTTGAGACTGCGTGATATATTTCGCAGGAGAGGATCGTCTCTTCTAATTTCGGGTTGTCGAATAAGTTTTTGAAGACTACGCAACAATCGGGAGACTTCTGCCTTTGGGAATCTGGTCTTGTCTTCGCAGACTTGTTCGGTCATGAACTCCAGCTGTTGTACCATCTTGTCTGTTTCGATATCCGTCCAAGATAAGGCAGTCAGAGGTTGATCTAGGAGGGAAGCACTAACACAGAGCTGATCGCTCGGAAGGAGATTTCCCCGCTCCATTTCAGTTCTATACTGGCGAGGCATCATCATACTAGCCTCATTTTGCATCTTGTAGGTAGATGCAACATGATAATCTTCACTAGGCTCATGAAGAGCTCTTTTGTTGTGATTTGTATACAAAAAGGGTTGCTGTGCGGCAACCATCGCTACTACTGGTAATGTGAAAGGTGAAAGTGGATGCGGATGCCGAAGGCCTGCCACTGTTGACTTGGAGGATGATATTAACCTATTAACCTGAGTACTCCAGAGGTCCTCGTTGCCTTCTTTTTCGGTCAAGTCTTTATGGTCGACCTCAACGGGTTAATAAGTGAAACAAGTTCGTGTGGAATAGTTCGGTGCTATCCTAGTTTTAGGTTACCAGGGTAGGTTATTCATGTGATTAGAATGCTCTTGCAAGGTGCGATAATTTCAAATTGGCGAAAATGTGGAGACAATCCTGAAGATATACTCATACGGCTTGCGCGCAAGGTGCATCGCATAAGTTCATACAATCAATATTTTGAGCTACTAACGTTATCTCGGTCAACTACAAAACCTACAGTAATCAGTACCATAGCTAGTAGTAGTAGTACGTACTTAGTAGCTACTAGTACTAATGCTACTCTACTACAGTTACAGTAGTAGCTACGAATAGAGTAGACTAATGTAATCCGGGGGAGTGGTTGTAGTAGTCTAGTCGTCGTACAATAATATTAAATGTAGGTCTCAGGATTAATATTTGGATAAGTACATATTATTATCTACTCTGGCATTTGGACTACTCAATATTCCAGGTACGAAACGTAGCTAGTCTAGTTTTGGCATCTACTAGCTTATGCGGGCAAAAAGAAACGAAATATATTCTCATCATGCTGTAGGCTCTACTTTTTGCTTAAAGAGATATCCGTAAATACACTGGTCAACATGTTATCCACATCCATCAATCGATCTTTTCGAGATTTGTTTGCCCCTTGTTTGCGCAGGGCATATGGTTGTACAGTATAAGGCTGTGGGAAGTAGCTGCTAGTTGTGCTGCTGAAGTTTTTCAAATTTTGTTCCGCATCGTATTTTTCTTCTGTTCCCGTCCGCATATTTTTCGCGCCAAAGGCTTCTCGTGTGTCTGATACATCGACATACGCACTTTTCACGCCGATTCTAAAAGACTGGCTGACGAGCACTTCTTTTGGTTTGGCTGGAATCAGAGTTAAATCTCTTTCGAGAGAAGCAACTGAAAATGCAGACTCCCCGTATTCTTGAGCTCCACGATTATCTGCGTTGCAATCGTCTCTGTTTTCTTCTCCGTGGCGAGCTTCATGCTGGATATTGTGCTGTTCTTGATGTTCCTCTCGATTTCCTTGTATTCTGTCATTGTTGTAATGTGCGGTCTGAGTAGTATGGCGACTGGCCACATTGTGTTGTAGGTTTACATTTGATGGATGGAATGAAAGCGAGTTTCCTTGTTGGCTTGTGCAGCCGGCGCCAGCGACGCATGCGGACTTGAGACCAGCCACCTGCCAACCATTTCGAATACAAGAATTTCCTCGACTCTGATCGCGAGATGCCGATGGTGACTGATCGATCGTTTTGAATGGTACAGGAATCGGCGAGGACGCCATGTGATGAGATTTTGGCTCCTGTCGACTCTTTCTGGAAGAGCTTTGGACGAACTCTACGGGATTTTTCTTTGGATATTGGTCGTACACATCTGCGTGCCGACTTGACCGAGAAGATATTCTCGATTGTCGTGATTCAATTTTGTGACTTGGCAGTATTTCATTTTTAGGTCGTGAAAATGAAGCAGACTCTCGTGATTTAGTGACGCGGTGATTCATTGTTTGGATCTCCTTGGGAAACAGACTGCCTTCCACACCCTCTTTTACACTCATGGTAATGGCGGACACTTCATCTTCGTATATTCCTTCAGATTTGTTCATCGTGTAGTCGCTGTAGTCGGCGTCGTCAACAAGTCCAAAACTATCATTATGATTTTTGTGGAAGCCTTTTTCTGTCTCAACGCTGTTTTGCTCCAGATGCAGGGGTTTGTATGATTTTCGATGATGTTGGTCATCTTCATCAAGAATTGCCTTCATCTTAAGTTTCTCTTTCTGGTGCTTTTCTCGAAGTGCAGCTGCTTTCTCGTTGCTAGTCGTGGGTTTCATTGATTTTGGAAGAAGCTTCTCCAACTTGTTCAGCTGTTGCAATAGCACTTGAGCTGTCTCATAATTCTTGCTTTGAATGGTCTTGAAGAGACGGTCGCGAATCACTTCGATTCCTAATCGAGACCGGTCGTAGGCTGTGGAAGAAACGTGAGCCACCTTGCTCATATGCTCAATGATGGTTATTGCAAGCTCGTATTCACGATGTTTTATGGCAAATCCAAAAGTTTTCCATAGCTTTTCTAGCCCCCGATTTAAACATTTGTGCGTGGACGGATAAACAACTTCCAATTGCGTCAAGTCTAGCATGATGGCGCCCGCAGTTTCGTACGACTTTTTCTCAATGGCTCGCTCTAGCCCGTGCTTAAATGTTTTTAGTGCATAGTGAACGAATTTTGTTTCCGACGGAAACTCTTGCGTTATAGGTGCCATGGCAATCAGATCTCGAGTCGCTTTGCCATATTCTTTGTCTTTCAGCAAATCCATTAGGCGAGTTTCGAGGGCGTCCAATATGTCAACAGATCCTTGCGCAGCACCCTTGAACCCATTACTCAGCTGAATCAATTGCATGAGCAGTAAGCAAGCAACAGTAATGTTTTCTGACTTGTTCACATCCTTTAAAATAGAATTGCGAAGGACTAAGATCCCTTTCTTGATTTCTCGACTCATTTCATTGTCACACTTAGAAATTTCTCGCATTTGTTTTACAGAGGCATGCGGAATCACAGTTTTAGTCTTTATGGCGACTTCCGTAAAGGTCTTCCAAAAGCTCCGATGCGTCAGGAGAAGACGCTCGTCCATATCAGGAATGGCAGTACTGAGCTGCTGAGACTGGGCAACGTGGGCAAATCCAGATCCAATATCCTTCCTTTCCATACACTCTTGGAATGACTCCCATAACAAGACAACATAGCGCTTGCAGGCCTTTACAGACATTGCGTAGTATTCTCTAGCATCGCTCAACACTCTGGACAAGTTCCTAAGGTTTTCAACTTGTTCCACAGCAGCAGGATAATCCTGAGTGGCCAGAAACATGAGAATACCGTACAAAGTCAACTTGAGCTGTGCGTGCAATAGGTTTTTGGTTGGTCCTCGAGCGAAAGGTTTCATCCATTTTCGGGGGTCGCAGACCGTTTTTTCACTCTCTAGTAAGGAACGAAGCAAGTATCGAGGAATGTCTTCAATCGGATTGACAATCTGGGCTTCTGGCGTCGTCTTTTCAACGATATCATCCACCACATGCTCAAACATTTCTTGGGTTTCTGGATCGTCTTCATAGTCAGTTGCCATTTCGTGGGTGTGATTAAACATTTTGCACAGTCGAGTTCTGTACCGATCTTCGAATCTGGTGAAGACGTACTGGAAGGGAATGTTGGTACAGTGATCATCATGAAGACTTGTTGCATCAGCACGACCAGAAGCGGATAGCCCATCTTGACTTGTCGTCGTGATTGCTTTTTCCAATTTAAAGTAGGTTTGCATCATTTCAAATACAGATCGGAATCCGCTCATGCGATTTCCCAGGCACTCCTGGCTGAGAACAAAGATAGGACGAACCGTCCGTGCGGTTGAAATGGCTTCGACCAAACCGTAAGAATGAGCAATCTCCTCTTCCACGGAGAAGGGCAATTCAGAATTGGTCAAGAAGGAAGCTCTCGGTGTATCACAAACAGTATAGTTCTTGTCATACATTCGGACTGTACACGTCTGCAGCGTTTGATTATGCCTACCAGCAGAGGAGGACGTCGTCCTACTGCAAGATGTTTCATAGCCAGATACTGCCTTGTCCAAGAATTGATTCGGTTGAAGATGGACGAAGCCATCGACATCTACTTCGCGAAAGGTCGTTCCAGCCAAACAGTGGAGTGTTGTTGTTTTTCCACTGCTCGGTCCGCCTAATAAGAGCAGAACATCCTGCCCTTCCAATGTTGTCGCCACGTCTCTGTGAGCCTGCATCAACTGTGCGACTCGATTCAAATCTACGCACTGAACTTCAGTAAAGTAGTAGGCAATTTTCGTCAAAAGAGGATCATTGCGATCCAGTTCTTCTTGAGCTAAAAATTGTTGCAAAGTGTGAAGCAGTTTCTTGCTTTCGGATCGCGGCAATTTGGAATTTCGTTTTTCCTGGAGTTGCACCGAGAGGAATTCTAGCAATTCCTGAACGTGCTCTGTTTCTTGCTTCATCCAAGGCATTCGAGAAATATGATTCAACTGGGGAGATGGCTGTTTGTGTTGTTTCAGAGAATGCTTCGGCGATCGCTTGTGGTGGTTCTGGTGGTCATCACGGCGACGTTCATCAATATACACACAACTCTGGGGGCTGTCCCGTTGTTTGTGCATCCTATGGTCAGACATGAAGGTTAAGCAAAACAAGGTCTATAACTTGCGCTTAAAATGATGAACAAAGTATTAATTGAGCGGGGCTGGGTTATAAACTCGGGTCAAATACTTGAATCGTATGGACCGGAATACTGCGTACTCTCGTAACTGCAATTAAGAAGGGAGATAGAGAAATTTAATAATGTTTGGAAAGAAAACGATGTTTATCTCACATGCATACAGGCTAGCTAGGTGCTCTCTTTTTGTTACTACTAGACTAGTCTGTTCATGGAAGTAGGTTCAGGCGAGTTGCTGCGATTCCACTGTGGCAAAGTTTGGTTGCTTTCTGCACTTCATAGGAACTACGTACTCGAGCAAAGTACTCATTGCCTGGGCGTGTGTCGGATGGAAAATCATGAGAGGATGAGAGGTATCATCCAATTCAGCGAATTGTCAGCCGATGCAACCCATGATTTATTTCAGCCACGTGAGATCGCTACATAGTGAAATGTTCCCTAAGTACCGTATCACTGACTACTGTAATTACTACAGTGGATTTTTTAACCTATTCTGCATCCCACAAGTTCAGAAGCTCTCACTAGTACCAGTACTCTACTGCAGTAGTACTAGCAACAGTAGTAGCTACCGTAGTAGTACAGTAGTAGGTTCTCTTGAATGAAACATAGAAGCTGTGGTTAGTCAAAGCTGCCATGAACGACGATCCTACAACCGCAATCTCTTCATCCATAAGACGGTCTGTACGTACATGTCACGAGAAGAGAGCTCGAATTCGCAGTAAAAGTACCATTCGACAAGGCCAAGACCAGACGTTACGTGAACGAATTTATTCGGGTTCATCGTCTGGCACTTTCAGATCAACAATGAGCCAGCAAAAATCAGAACTCAGATTAACAAGGTTGCCGGTAATTTTTAACGATAGAATGGAACTTCAAAATCTGCCGAGCATGTCTCGGATCAGTGAAGAAGCCTCACCCCATCAAACGGCTTCGGCCTCATCTGCTCAATGTCTCGAGAAACCTGCGGTTGCATCTGACTGTAGTGAGAAACATATTTCTCCAACTCCTGCGGTTGCATCTGATTCTTCCTCTTCTTCCAAAATGAGCCACCAAAACGACAGTGTAAATAACACCACCACCATGACAATAAGCAACAAAGTTTTCTCCAATGGAACGAACGACGTTGTCGTGGAATCCATTCCCTGGACTCAAGATGATCAAGACTTATTGAAACAACAAGTAGCTTTCTGGAAGAACTATCTTGTGGACCACGATGATGACGACGAACATTCCATTTCCAAAGACGGCATTCGAGACTTGCTCAGACTCTTGTACACTGCCCTGCGAAGAGATTATACCAAAATTGTCATCACACGAAGCGACCATCTGTTGCAGACCATCTCCCAGACGCTGCACCAAAAAGTTCAAGCAGTGAATCTTGTTCGCCTTCAGGAACTTTTGGATGCACAACAAAGAGCAGGTGAAATCATGGGGGGACAAGACGTGTTATTGCTAACCGGTGCTGTAGGATCTGGTAAGACCACGACACTCCACTTTTTGGCAGACACTGAATTCCACGAAGCTGAAATTGACGGCTTCGAGATTCTGCAGCCCTCGCGTATTCGAGATCCTCGCATCAAATCGTTCCAAATGTCCTTGAACGGACTTGACGCCACAACCAAGGTGCTGCAGGCAGCTCCGGTGATGGCTCGTTTTGGTACCAATCGCGAGGAATTGATTGTAATTTGTGATGTACCAGGTGCTGGTTCCGCATCAACAGTCGAGGAAGAAATTGCCTATTTCTTTGGAATGGGCATTGCCATTGAGCGAGCCAAACGGATCAAACCTGTGGTCGTGTTCAACGAAGAACTCGTTGGATCATGCTTTGGAAAGCTGTCAGATGCTTTTCAACAATTGAAACGAGAAATGTCTATCAAATCGTTCAAAGATTTTAAACCATTGGATTACGTCTTTACTCACTACGAAGAGCGACATAGGACACGAATCCACCTTCAATTGAAATCTCTTATTGCTAATGGGGGCATTCAATATAATCGTTGTGACGACGAAGACGACAATGATGACCGCAATGCCGCACTCTTTGAGGATTTTGTGGATGATATAGTGAGAAAGACAGCCCCACAAGCGAAACTGGCCATGCCATTAACGGACGACCCTCAGCAACTACTTGGTGATCTCTGGAATGGATCGTTTGTGGAAGAACCTGAAGGCAAGTATTATCAACAACCTCCCCCGGACGCAGCCCTGAAACAGCTCCAGCTTCAATTTGAAATTACTTTGGAAGAGTTCAAGTTGGCTTTGTCTAGAGAAGCTTACAGGGAAGCTGCTGATTGTATTGAGAGCCTAGCAAAACTTGCTACTTGGGTCCCACACGCAAGAAAGGCCATGGAGGCAGCCAACATAGCTGCTGCTGGTCATCTTCGGGCAATGTATGATTGGATGTCCGAAGCAGTGAAGCGTATTGACTACGAACAAGTCCTTTATCGAATGGAACAGTACGGTCAAGTTGAGGCGTATCTCATTGATTCTCGCGATTGTTTCCATCACGGACAAGAGCTTATCTGGGAGTCTCTAATCACGCCCATGGAAGAAGAAAACTACCGTGTTGCCATGTCGCGAGTCGAAATATTGTGCAATCTATCAAATCGATTCAAGCAAGCCGCGCAGTGTGTCAAACGGGCCTTGAAGCTGTTGTGCAAATGGAGTGATTGCAGTATAGACGCAGGATATTTCCAGGATGCCACGTCATTATTAAAGACTATGGCAAATATGGGGAACGATATTCCTGAGGCAAACGCATGCGCCAAAAGTATTCTTGCTGGATTGAAAGAATGTTTGGAGACAACTATTACTATCAAAAAGGACTATTTTGCAGCCTCAAATTTAATCTGCAGCTTGAACGAATTGGCTTTGCTGTATCCTCAGTGCAGAGAAATGGTGGAAACTGGAATGCGATCATGTAGTTTGATATTGGAGTCTTCTGCAGCTCAAGATGACTACACATCAACTCTTTCTTTGATTGGAGGCATGCACCACATTGCAGACACGATCCCAAAGGCCAACGAAATTGCGGAAGAAGGAACTAAAATCTTGAAAACAACCTTAAAACGACTGATTGGGAAATCTAATCTGCAGCCGACATTTGAAATACTCAATGCAGCTCACACTCTAGCTGTACCGGATAAGGGCGCTTTTGCTGATTTACTGGAATATGGATATGAAGCACTGGATGCAAAGCTCACTACTGCCGTTGAAGCGCGGGACTATGAAACAGTCATCCAACTTCTTGAATACTTGTCGCAGGAAGAGGACACTTTGCCGAGAGCGAAAGAGTGCGCGCGTATAGGAAGCGATTTGTTGAGAATGCAAACAGCTAAGGCCCTCTCTAAAAAGAACTTTAGTCTTGTTTTGGACGTAATCCAAGAATTCGGCATTCGTGGTCAAAAAAATTCGGCAGTTGCTGAGTGCAGTCGGTATGGTCTGGATTTGCTAAGTAAGGCTGCGCAGAGGGCCCTTTCAGAACGTGACTATAAGTCGTCTATCGAGATTGTCACGTATTTGACAGAAGTGACCGAGGTTCATCCAAAGGCCATTGAAATTGCCCAATTGAATATGCAAACAATGGCGCAACACATAACCGAGCTTAGGCAGAGTGTGGAGGCAACGGTGAGTGAAGTACTCGCATCCGTTGACCTCAAGGTGTTCGTTGCCATGCTTTTAAAGCTAAAGTCTCAAATTGAGAAGGTTGACAGAGCAGAGCCGGTACGAAAATTTTTGCTTGCAATGAAATTTCGTGCTCACGAAGAGGAGGACAAACAGGACGTCAAGGAGGAAGCCAATCTCCTTGCCTCAAAATTATACACAAGCCAAACATTTTGCGGTGACCAAATAGGTCTTTTGTCAGTGTATGTTCGAGAACAAACCCCCAATATTGACGTAGAAAATGTATGCATGGATAGTCTCATTCGCAACCGCAAAGCTCTTCTTTCCACCATGATTCGTCTCAAAGCCATCAACAAAATTCTCCAAAACTGCCCAGGAGGAGAAAAAGCTGCAGCTATCTACACGGAAAGCTTTGACAAGTTTCACAGCTTATTGGAAACCATTTTGGAAGTTGCAGAGGAATCGATTAAACCTCCAATAAACATGCGTCTGTTTGAGTTGGAAGCTTGGTTCCTGTCAGCTCTGATCAAAGGCTTTATTAGGGACAAACTCGATACGGACAGCGATGAGAGAAAACAAATGGTGGAGCTGGAGTGTCGGCGCCGACTTTTGATGCTTCAATTTGATGTCAAAATAACTGAGGCAGTCGAAAACCTGACGGAACAAGACTTTCTTATTACTCGTGCAGACAAAGACGTGCTGATGGAGAACGAAGATTTGAAGCAAAAAAGCGACGAAGACAACTCCGTGGTAGCATCCTCGGGATCCAGCTGTAATTTGAAGTCGGATCGAGCTCCCGTAGTCACAATGGAAAGTATCGAAAAGTTGGACTTATTGGATCTTGAACACCAGCGCGAAACGCTTTTAAGCCTCTCGAAGCGAGCGGAGCTATCTCGAATGATAACGAAACAACCAAAGACGACGGACTACATCGGCATTGTTCAGAATTTTGACCAATCTTTAATTGCTTACATTTTACTCCTGGTTCATTTCGTCGACGAGCAGTACGATGGTCTCCTCGAGTTTGCCAAAACTGGAGCGGCGGTTCCCGTGATTTTGGACCGCGCAAATGAACTACAGGCGGCTGCTGTCAAGATTGAAGAGCAGATAGGCATTGCTAAGACTTGGAGTGAAGAGTTTCAGAGTACCGCAATAGATTTGGCCTGTAAAAGATTGATCATTTTCAAGAAAAAGATCGAGTTGGCCAAAGAAAAACTTGAGGATGCAATCAAAGCGGGAAATGATATTGGCTTTATGGCTTTTGTTACCACCATCACAAAGCCGTTCATCTGCAATGGAAAGTGGCACGAGAATATCCCTGAATCGATAGTATAGTAAAGTATAGTAAATTCTTTTTCATTCACGCTGTCAACTTTTCCAGCCAAATGTCTTCACTGATGGTCGTCGATTATTCCGCTTCTTCAAATCATGAAGCCGCAGTAGAGTAGCCGCTCTCCATCATCGAGCCCTGAAGTGCAGTTGCCGAGAGGTTGATTTGCACTTTGCTACTCTTTCTTGCCTCGATGGACGCTAGCAAGCCTAATTTTACCGACTACTTCTTTGCCCGAAAAGGGCGTGATGCACACTTTAACGTGTTGCGCTCAATAATATTGCGGATCTGGCCGTGAAAGACCTGTGGTTCCGTCCCCATAATCGAATACCGTATTAATTACTCTGCGCCTTTCTTGTTTTCAATCCACTCGGGCTAAATCAAAATGCCGCTACATCATCACGAACCACCATGGTGCAAAGCTTTAGGTCAGACTCGATGCAGATTCTGTTGGTTTGTCAAGATCATGCCATCGTCAGTGAAGAGACCTACAGCCGACGCAAACGCAATGGTTGGCTCTTGACAGACCCATCAAAATCTTGTTGCTATAGAAGGATTGTGGCGATTTGAGACGCTTGAAGCCTGAACGTGTTGTTTTCATAGAAAGAAGGACTGAAATTAATTGGCCTGCCAAATAAGTGGTTCTTTATTCAGAAACTAGCAACTATAACGACACAAAGTTCAAAAAGAAGTAATAACTTGTTGTGTTCGAATGTTTTTTATTCATATTATTTTGTTCTATATTTGTACAGATGCTTTCTCAGTCTCGTTTTACTCAACGCGTTGGTGCCATGACAAGCGCAGCCAAAGAATTCACTTCAAGGCCATCCTCTGACTCCATTTTGTTCAAGATTCGATGGATTTTCTCTTCTCGCTGCTGCAGGACACGCGCACGAATATCCGTGAGACGATTTGAGTTGGAATTAGCAGTAGTAACATCAGCACTGTTGGTAGCAGGTGATCGTTGCTGTCCTCTTCTCGCAACAACGTTTGTCGTCAATCGACTGGCAATCTCGAGAATATCATCAAAATCGTCGCCGTCGCCGTCGTTGTCCTCCTCCTCGTCTTCTTCTTCGCTATCATCGCACAAGCTGCTATTTAAGGTTTCGTGATCCTGCTTCCACCTTGCAATCTGAATTTGCAACCTTTTATCTAGAATGAAATCATCAGGATGTAATGGCTGTCTAGTCAAAGGACACTTTGTGTTGCCACGGTAAAGCCATTCCATAATACATTCCCGTTCGAAGTAATGTCCTGTCTTTGTGTTCCGCAAAGGAAACCGCATGATACTCATGCTGATAGGGCAGAGAAATAGCTGAGGTGGCGCCGACATAGGAATGATGTGGTCTTATGAACAGATGCTTGATGTCTTTTGGTAAAATAAATTATGATTCCTTTGTTTATCCTCACCTCCTGAATGGCCAAACTTAATGTTCACACAATCGTTGGCTATTGAGGCCTGTCTCATTGGTATAATAGTGAGTTCCCCTTTGATCCCAACTTCCGTTAGGGATCCGGCGTTGGTAATTAAATTTTTTCAGTTGCCTATCTGGTCAGTGACTATGAAATCTCTTTTGTTACTACTGTAGTAGTACCGTACCATAGGAGTACGGTAGTACGGTACTCTAGAAGTGGAAGATAGGAAAAAGATCTACCAGGAACTAGTTCTCGCCGCATCATTGCTGTAATCTCTACTACCAGGTACTACTACCGTACCAGATAGTGAAAATACTACTAGTTACTAGTCTTATTCTTGTACAGTAGTGCGAGTGGTACCTGGTACTGTAGTACTAGACTACTTGCTTAACAAGAAAAGAAGCTCTGATTTGGGTTGTTTTCTTGAAGCGGCACTACTACCTAGGGTACTATTACTAGTAAAATACCAGCAGGTGGCCGTACCTGGTACTACTACTAACTAGTGGTACTACTACCAGCCAGGTACTACCAGGTAATACTACTAGAAGTAACATTAATTAGTTTTACGATCTCGATGACACTTTAGACCTAAATAGTCATGACTTTTTTGAAGGCCGAAAGAATGTTCATCCTTCCGCATGCAACTGATCATAGGATAGTACCAGGTACCAGGTACTAACTACTGTTACTACCAGGTACCAGGTACTGTTACTACTACTGTTGCTACTGTCACTACTGCTACTAGGTAGTACTACCTTGTACTGTTACCAGGTACTACCGCCCTGGTACTATTACTACTGCCTGTTACCAGGTACTACTGCTCTTACTACGATAATATAGGGTCTTTCGAAGGACCATAAAGGAGACCATGTAGAATCCCTACTAAGTTCTACAGGGAGCACATCCCAACGAGGCAAAACTGCTTTCTACTAGTCCAGTGCACTAAAATCACAAGGGAGCTTTTAGGCTGCTTTTAACTAGTGCATTCTGTGTGAATTTAGTGCACAGGAGGATCATAATATCTTAACGTTTTCGCCGTATTGAATCCTCGTCCTATGCACTAAAATCACAGGGCTCTTTTAAGCTTGCTTTTAACTAGTGGAGCCCTGCAAATTTAGTGCACACCGGAAGGCCTTTCGGTTAACTCGGTACCTCACCGATAACTCGGTCGCGACCGACTTAACCTACCGGTTATCCAGTGCCAGCGCAAGGATGAACACCCTTTAAGCGTGCTTTTAACTAGCAGCTGTTCTTCCTTTCGTCGACACCGGAAGGCCTTTTGGTTAACTCGGTCGCGACCGACTTAACCGACCGGTTA
>Ga0210025_1001851_pt1 | contig 22029 bp, 16 predicted proteins | sample CryGeyme20150102_FD_183989 | JGI IMG/M metagenome (GOLD analysis project Ga0210025, IMG submission 183989) | Groundwater microbial communities from Crystal Geyser aquifers in Utah, USA - Crystal Geyser metaG 2015-0102 (SPAdes) (version 2) | ecosystem: Environmental > Aquatic > Deep subsurface >...
GTTGGCTGGGGAGTTGGCTGGGGAGTTGGCGGAGGAGTTGGAGTTGGCTGGGGAGTTGGCTGGGGAGTTGGCTGGGGAGTTCGCGGAGGAGTTGGCGGAGGAGTTGGCTGGGGAGTTGGCGGAGGAGTTGGAGCTTGGGTTGGAGAACTCAACGGTGGAGTCATTGGAAAGAGGGTAGTTGGACTAAGAGATGTTGGAACCAAACTGATTTGTATTTGTGTATTATCAACTGAAAGCACCTGCAATGAAGTTGCACCGCTAACTTCGGAAGGTATAGTCCCTGAAAGTTTGACATTCCCGTCAATATCCAATATTTCCAATTTTGCGAGGCTACCAATTTCTGTCGGAATCCTCCCAGAGAGCTTTCAATTACAACAAAATGAACTATCAGACCTTTCTCAATGACAAATAGACAAGAAACGCTGTTTGGGGATCTTACATCATTACCTTCAAAGGAAATATCAACAAGATTCTTGGCGTTTCCGATCTCAGAAGGAATACTGCCAATCAGCTAAAAAAGCGAATATGCAAGGTAAGTCGTAAAGTTAAGACCTCCAATGCCAAGACACCAGCTGGTGGCTACAGAAAAACAAAAAGCTTCTGCTTCAATATACATACTTCATTGTTATCAAAGGCGATCTCCATTAAATTCTGTGCATTTCCAATCTCAGAGGGAATTGTTCCAGTCAACTATAGCAGCAGCGAATATTTTAAGATGAGATATTTGCTTACGCGCGGCAATATCAAGGACATGGCAACCAGTAGTGGTAGTAGAATAGCTGATATTCATCTACTTACCACATTGTTGTCCAGAGAGATATTTCTCAAGTTCTGTAAACTTCCAATCTCAGAGGGGATAGTGCCAGTCAACTGCAGCAGCAAATATTTAGAATGAGCAAATGCCCCATGAGCTGAAATTCAAGTAACTGACAGGCACTAGCAACAGCATTAAACTCCTTACCTTGTTACCATCCAGGGAAATCTCTGACAACGTCTGTGCATTTCCAATCTCAGAAGGGATGGTTCCAGTAAGCTATATTGATTGGTAGATTGAAGATAAAGAATAAGTTTTAAGAGCTGTATTTTTCAAGATAGCAGCAGAGAGCCATGCCAGCAAAAATCATCTCTAGTCCAACAATCTTGGGCGCATATTTTCTTACCTCGTTGTATTCTAGCGAAAGCAGAGTCAAATTTGGAATCTGTCCAATCTCAGAAGGAATGATGCCTTTCAACTGCAAAATAAACAAAGCGTAGATGCATATTAGCACGCAGATTTGAGTGAAAACGACAAGCGACAAGCACGCAAGCAGCAGAAGTAGCATGATCTCATTGCGTGCCCATTCACTTACTCTATTGCTATTCAGAGAGATCTCTAACAAGTTCTGCATATTTCCAATCTCAGTGGAGATAGTGCCAGAAAGCTTGAGCAGCAAAGTCAGGGTGAGGAAGGTGCACTCTTGCCAGAAGAAATCAAACAAAAATAAATGACATTTTCTTACCTGGTTGTTATTAAGAATAATCTTTTGAAGCGCTGCATTCCCTATTTCTGATGGGATTGTAGAGGTCAGCATATTATGACTCATGTTGAAACTTGATAAGGTGGACGACAAGCCAATCTCTGATGGTATGGATCCTTTGATTTTGTTCTGTCCCAATTCCAGCAATATCAACCTTGAAAGCATGAGCAAACCGGGAGGAAGTGTTCCAGTAAGGAGATTCTGTGAGCCAGAGAGTTGGACTAGTGATCCCGTTGTAGCAAGCTCTGTTGGCAAACTTCCAGTGATATTGTTTCGACTGAAGAGGAATTCTGCTAGTGAAGGTAGCAAAGCAAGCTCAGTAGGCAAGGCGCCTGTAAATCTGTTGAATTGCAGATTCAAGTGTCTCAGCCGCCTTGGTCCTTTTGGAATATCACGGACATTCCGGAGGTCTACTTCTGCAGAATTGGTTGATGCCAGCTCTTTGGGAATCCTCCCAGAGAGACTGTTTGAGCCAACTGAAAATGATTCCAGGATACGTAGAAGTCCAAGTTGCGATGGCAAAGTGCCGACCAAAGCATTGTTGTCCATAATAAGCTCCTTCAGCACCAAAAGTTTACTCAGGTCACTTGGAAGAAGGCCAGAGATCTTATTGGTTGAGACGCTAAGGTGCGTAAGACGTGATAAATCACCAAGTTCAGTTGCGATTGTGCCATTCAATTGGTTCTCAGCAGCAGACAGCACTTCCAATTCAACCATTTTGGAAACATCAGATGGAATGACACCTGAAATGCTGTTGTTTGAGACATTGAGATGCTTGAGATTAGACAGCTTTCCCAACTCGGTGACCAGTGACCCAGTGAGCAGGTTGTTGGCTAGTGACAACTTCTGCAAACTAACAAGATTGGACATATCTGAATCCATAACACCAGATAATGCGTTTGATGCGAGGATAAGGTGCTGTAGGTTTGTGAGCTTACCAAAGGTTTTGGGGATGGATCCAGAGATGGTATTGTCTTCCAGTGCGAGCTGCTTGAGCAGTGTTGCGTTTGCCAGTTCCAATGGCAGAGTCCCATTCAACGAACAGCTGCTGGCTGTGAAGACTCTGAGGGCATTCAAAAGGCCATACTCAGTAGGAATACTGCTCCCTGAGAAATTGTTACCATCCACAGAGAGTTCTTGAAGAGACCGCATTTTCGAGACATCACTAGGAAGCACCCCAGAGATAGAATTATAACTCACATTCAAATGCTTCAAATTAGAGAGATTTGAGAGCGTGCTGTTGGCATCCAATTGGCCAGTGATTTGGTTGCTGCCCAAGCGCAATTGCTCCAGCGATGAAAGTTTTTGGAAGGAAACGGGTAGGCTGCCTGTTAGGTTCCGATTTGAAGTGAGATCAAGAGTTATCAGACTTGTCAATCGACCAAATTCTGAATGGATGGAACCAACCAGGCTGTTGTGATCCACCTTGAGTCCTTTCAAATGTTCCAGGTTGAAGAGTTCCAATGGTAAACTACCACCTAATTCATTTCCAGACAGAAATAAGTATTCCATGCTGGTTGGTCAAAAGTAATGAGACAAGGCGGTTAATAAAAGACAAAGCTGCGACAGTGCAGCAATTCTGTACATTAAATAGACATGCTGTATGCGTTCTGTTTGGACTTACTTTGTAAGGCTACCAAATTCTGTTGGAACGGTACCGTTGATGGAGTTGTAACTGACAGCAAGTCGATGAAGGTTCTTGGAAAACTTTGATGGCAATAAACCTGTGAACATATTGGCAGCAAGATTCAAATATTCCAGTCGGCTTAGGGATTCCAAACTTGTTGGGATGGTCTTGCTAATGTCATTATTGCTCAATTCAATGACCTGCAGTCCTCGTAAGAGGGACAATTCTTCCGGCAAGGATCCCCCTAAATTGTTGTCGTGCAATGATAGGTCTCGATAGATACCAAATTCATCACAGGGGCCGTCCTCGTTCATGGTGTCATTTGCTTGCTGGCGCCAGGTAGATGTCGAAGAGTTCAGAGAGGAAGCAGTCCAAAACTTGGAAGACGAGAACCAGTCGCACTCGTTGACTTCACCATATGCCAACCACCCAGTATTGTCGGTCCACCTATCGCCATCGGTGGAATAATACAATGTAGCCAAGGCAAATCGTTGCTGTCTACGATCTTCAGAGTAGGTGGTAAGAAAAGGATCCTTTGCTAACCATTGAGCTGCCAATACCTGGGGAGCAACGGTTGCAGAGAAGACGGTAAAAGATCCTGTGGAGATCTTTGTTTCTGTTTCATCAGTGACTCCTTCGTGGTCATCTTGTACTTCCAGAGCTTCTCGTTGAACGTTGCTGTTGCTGTTGCTACTGCTGCCGCTGTTGCTACTTCTACCGCGTCGCAAGTTGGGATGAATCGGACACAAAAAGTCTGCAGCAGCTTTCGATTGCAACTGTAGGAGCATCATCGTCCAAAGCATCATCGCGACAATGTCACACGAAAAGAAGCAGCAGCCTCGACGACTTTGCGGCTGCTTTGTTGCCTTCCTCTGCTTAACGATTACTTCTCGAATAGGAATCATTTTTGGAGACGACTTGAGCGTTTTTTTGGATGACGAAAAGGGAAAAGGCGAGCGAAAGTAGTGCGTAGTGTGGTGCCTTGTTTGTGGTTGGAACACTTTTGGATGATGAAAAAGGAAAAGGCGAATGCATTTACCAGGGTGATAATGCGTGGTTGGTGAGGCACCTCTGCAATGGAAATAATATCAATATCCCTCCTCACTAAAGAAGAGCAACACCGATACAGTACCTTCAATGTGAAGAACAAGCTCAATGAGAATCAAAATAATTATGAAATCAAGAGGAGGACATTAAGTAGCAGTGTCAGATGTCAGATGGTGCTCTCATAATGATCATCATCATTACGGTATCTGCCCGAATCTTCACAGAAGATAGCTGATGATGCAACAATGACTTCTTTGTCCGACAGGCTTGTCTTGTACATGAGACAGTTCGCTGCTGGTAATCATCGAAGACGTCGGTCACAATTGCCTCCTTCGTCGTCCCACCAGAAGAGTCCCAGCAAAGATTTGCATGATCCATGTTGAGTAGTGTTCGCATACAGTAGTAGTTCATGGTACCTGACGTGCTGTCACTCAATAATTATCCAAACAGATACCTGGTACTAACACCTGGTACTACTAGAATACCAGGTACAGCCAGTAATGATAATATGCGAACGCCTTCGTCGTCTTCTTGGTGGCCGAATCTTTGGTTGTCGTCGCAACCAACAGCTGACTCTTTTTTAAATAATAATAATCTGTGGTTCATACTGTACTGGATTCCTTTCTTAAAAGAGAGGAGTTTCGTATGTTTGCGCGGACATAAAAACGTCGGCTGATCAACGAAGAAAAAAGAATTCAGTAAAAAAGGCAAGCAAATCTGCAGCAACGAAAAAAATTGTTGAAAACGGAAAATAAACAAATAATGTTACTCGAAGTAGAGCGGAAAAATGGCTGATGGCGAAGTGTTGCGATCGCTCTCTGGTAGTACAGTACTTGTGAACGCCAGCAATGAAAGGAATGGTGTGTAGAGTACAAAAAAGAGATCGTAGAATACAGCCCACTCCTCCAACAGCAACAACCTTCAAGATTGGAGGCGAGGTGGCATTTTCCAACTGGTCTGGTAGCGGTCGAATCCTACGTACGCAACGTAAAAACCATAGATTGCATGACTCACGTGAGTCAGCTTTCGGGGTATGGTATGTAGGGTACTGATGCAGGTGTCTCTAACCTCTAACTAGCTACTCTAGTCTTAGGTTTTGCGAGAGAAAACAAAATAATGAGTTTTTTTAGAAATTCTTGCTTTCGTCTCCTTTCGTTTCTGTACCAGTGTATGTTGTTGGATTGATCGGAATAATGCATATTATTATTTGTTTTGTTCGAATGTAATAACAATGTCATTTACCATCCTCATTGACAGAAAATATCACAGCAGTCCTTTGACAATACTGCAATATCTTTTTAACTCTCGTTGACATTTTGAATAAAAAAGCCCCTGGCATTCTCACTTCTCGATCATTTTCTCTCTCTTGCTCTCAGCACTTGTTATCCGGAACTTAATGAAATAATCAAACCGTGTATCACTGCATATTGGACTATTGTACCCATGAAGGAAAAGGCAGTTCGAGTAGGATTGATTGTTTCGTCCACACATATATTTTGAGAAATGAATTCTTCGGCGTTTGGAAACGTTCTCGTTGGCTGCCAAAAGAATACACACGCAAAATTTGATCTCTCAAAACGCTGAGTTGTTTGGTTGTTTTTGTTTTCTTCATCTTTTCGATAGATCTGTTGATGTTTGAAGTACAAAATGCCGAAAGGTTTTGCTCCTTGACGGCTTTGTTCGAGTCGAAAAGATTGATTTTAGGGAAAGTGGAACACTTACACGTATTCCTCATGCAAAACCTTTGGTTGAATGGTTCCAAAAAGCACTTCTATTCAAAGGTAGAAAAGAAAAATGATGATTTTTTTCTTATTAAGGTTGTTGCTTGGCTCTGCTATTTGCCAGTTTTATTGTGGAAAATACCCCGTGACAACAACGATCTATTCGTCGTTCTTCCTGACGGAACGAAAGCCCAACGACGAAATAATGGTAAAATGAAACTATAATCTCAAAGATAATGACGTTGTACGGTTATATGTCATGATGATGCCTGACTACTGCTTTGATGTTGTTAGCAAATTGGCATGAAAAATATTAAGCAGATAGCGAAAGAAGGACTTCATTAATTTCGAGTTTCGAGTATCGAGGCCTTGACACTTCACACGGTAAATTACTTTTTGTGTTTTGTTCTAAAAATTCGTTCCAGCCAAAGATATTCGCGGTCGCACACTTTTCTACTCGAGAGAAAAGTAACCGGACAGATTACGGACCAATCTTCCTTGGAACCAACCAAAGCTTAACTTTTGTTTGTGCGTCTACAGTTGACTAGAGTAGTACAGTACTCAAGTACAACATCATGAACACCCGCCATGGATTTTCTCTACTTCTTCATCACACGACATAGAGCTGTGCTAACTCTTTATAACGACAACTACGACTGCAAACTCTCACGTATATTAATATAGAGACCACTAGTAGTAACCTAAGTAATCAGCAACAGTCATGGGTGTCCCAGCCTTCTATCGCTGGTTGTCGGAAAAGTATCCCAAGATTGTGGAAGATGTGTTGGAAGAACGTGTCAGATTAGCGCACGGCAATACACCGGCTCCGTTTGATTTGACACGTCCCAATCCGAGTGGATTGGAGTGTGATCACTTGTACATAGATATGAACGGCATCATTCATCCATGTTCACATCCAGAAGTTGGGCCTCAACCGAAAACAGAAGAAGAAATGTTCGAGAATGTTTGTCGGTACGTCGATCGATTGATGCGCATCATCCGACCAAGACAGCTCCTGCATTTGGCGATTGATGGTGTCGCCCCACGAGCCAAAATGAATCAACAGCGTGCACGTCGATTCAGGAGTGCCCAAGAAGCACGGGAGTTGAAAGAATTGGAAGAGAATGTACGCAGCGACCTAACCGAAGCAGGACAAGAAGCACCTCCGGCTGCGACTGTTTGGGATTCCAACGTTATTACTCCAGGAACGTCCTTCATGTTGCGCCTGAGTGAGTTCATTCGCTTTTATGTGCGCAAGCGCATCAGTCAAGACAAGGCGTGGCAAAGTATACGTGTCATATTCAGCGATGCCAGTTTACCGGGAGAGGGAGAGCACAAGATTATGAGTCACATTCGATTGCAACGATCGCAACCGGCCTACAATCCTAATTTAGTCCACGTCTTGCACGGACTCGATGCCGATCTTATCATGTTGGCACTGGCAACACACGAAGCACACTTTTATATATCACGTGAAGAAGTTCTCTTTGGACGCAAGTCGCAGGAAATGCAAGAACAGAGACAGATGGAAAATGGACATCGTGATGCACAACAGGTACGTTTCTTTAATTAGTTTTTTGTTGGTGATGATTTCGCATCGATTGAGAGAACATTAAACGAAAGCACAATCATTTTCTGATTTTCTTTTTTCTCTTTTGTATTCCTTGCAGCAATTGGACGAAGCAGTAGGACCCGAAGCAATGCAACTGAACGAAAATCAACAAAAGCCGTTGCAACGCATTAGCATTCCTGTTTTGAGGCACTATTTGGCGAACGAATTCAGTTCCTGTTTAATACCACAACAACCCAATCCTGGTGGTGGACCACCTATTGGCCTGCCGTTTGCGCCGTCATTGGAGCGATTGATTGATGATATTGTCTTTTTATGTTTTTTCGTGGGTAATGATTTCCTTCCGGTAAGCTTATGCCTGCTATGCTATGCTACTGTATCACGTGATTCAACTTTATAATCGGAAAGTGTACCAATACTTACCATTCGTTTCTTTCAATTGCAATAGCACTTACCGTCGTTAGATATTCGTGTTGGGGCTCTGGACTTTCTGTTCAATGTATACAAACGATTACTGCCATCCTTAGGGGATTATATTACCAATCATGGCGGTCGAGTCAATCTATCGCACGTCGACGTCATTCTTGCAGAGGTGGGAGCTATTGAGGATTATGTGTTCGCCATGAAACACGACAATGAACAACAGGAACAGAGGAGGCGTGAACAGCACAAAACTCGTCGCCAGCAGCAGCCTGGACTAAAACCAGACGAACCACCCAGAGCGTACAATCCACCAGAACAGAAGGTGATGGGACGAGCGGCGCGCATTTTAGAAAAGAAAGGCGGAGAAGACGTTGCTTTGCAGCGAAATCATCAAGCCAAGGAGGACAATCGGCATAAACAAAAAGTCTCTCATCGTTTAAAAGACGACAATCTGGAAGCCGCGCGGGCTCTCAAAGCAACTTTGCTGGGAGACACTGTTACGGAACTGGTAAAAAAGGAAGACGGGCAACAGGACGGGCACAATGGTACCAGTGATGGCGCGGATGCTGCGGCAGGGATCAAAAAAGAAGAGTGTACCGCATCGGATGATGTTGTTATAAAGAATAAGGACCCCGACGACAACTCCAATGGCATGGAGGAGAAAACCAGCGGGAAACGCAGCTTGGACCAAATGGAAAAGAAAAAGAGAAAGAAGGAGAAGAAAACGAAGGATGGGAACGAGGATGGCGTGCAAGATGTTGACGAGGATTCTGATTTGTTTGACGAAGAATCCTCAGATGATGATGATGATGACGACAACGACGATGAGGATGAAAATGCTGTCCCTCCGGTCGTGATACCTCTCGATCCGGAGGCTGCAAAAAAATTCAAAGAAAAGGTCAAGGCGGAGAAGCAAAAGCAATTGGACGAATATTCAAAAAATGTAGAAGACAATGTTCGTTTGCACGAAGCTGGCTGGAAAGATCGCTACTATACTGACAAGTGTAAAGCAGACGATGTTCACGCCAATGGCGGTCGTGAACATATGTTCCGATCGTACGTCATGGGATTATGCTGGGTAATGAAGTATTACTATGACGGCTGTCCTAGCTGGAAGTGGTACTATCCGTTCCACTATGCGCCTTTTGCGTCCGACTTGAAAAATATTGAACGATTTCAAAAGGAATGCAATTCATTCGAATTGAGTACGCCGTTTAACCCTGTAGAGCAGTTGCTGGCGGTGCTTCCGTCTGATTCAGCGCATGCTGTTCCAAAACCTGCTAGGTGGTTGATGATGGATGAAGAGAGCCCTATTATTGATTTCTATCCGCGTGATGTCCCTGTTGACCCGAATGGAAAGGCAATGCCGTGGCTTTGGGTCGTTTTGTTGCCTTTCATCGACGAGGACCGTCTACTGGCGGCCATGTAAGTAGCTTGCAATACTTCCTGCTTACGTTCGATACAAAATGGACCATGATCTCATCCAAGATTCCCTCATCACAAATTATAGGTCGCCCACCATGGCAAAATGGTCGAAATCAGAACTTCTTTGCAATGCTCGCGGACTCGATGACGGCTATCTTTATATGTATAAAAGGCATCCTTTCGGGAAAAAGTTAGCAAAACTGGCCTTGGAAGGAAACAAAACGGCGGCATCTTCGAAGGAGCGCATCACAGATTCGGCTGCTTACGGCTTTGCTGGGTTCACAGGCTCAGTTAGACCACCCTTAAGCAACGAAGTGTATCCCTTGGACCTTGAGGGAAAGAGTGATAACGTGCGCGTTCCTTTGCCTTCTTCTGCATCTAAAATTGATCGCGCGAGCCACGATAATCTTTTTAGTGAGCCCATTGAATCAAATGAAGTTGTTTGTGTTGCCTTTACGGAGCCAATGAAATATTCCCACAAGAGTATTCTACTTTCAGGAGCAAAACCGCTCCCATGTAAGCTTACCCAAGATGATCTGAGAATCCGTCGACCAAAACTGAATAGAGGGGGAGGAACTATCGCGAATCTCGGAATGTCAAGGAGTGGAGGAGGGCAAAGCTATCAATCTGGATACGGTAGCATGAACATCAGCTCGTATGAGCGTGATTTGGCCCAGCGCACAGGTCGAGGCCACGAGATGAATCAGCCAGGTACAAGAGCCTGGGGAGCAATGGAGCCTACTCCAAAGCGACACCGAGGCGGACCCCCTCCACACATTCAACAGCAGCAACAGTACCATCAGCAGCAAAGGCCTGTTTATGCTGGGCATAATCCCTTCTCTGGACAGAATCGCGGCCCTCCTCCACCGCCTCATCAGCAGCAGGGTCCTCCCTGGCAGCAGCACTCTGCAGGCCATCATCAAAATCTTCAACGACCTCCTTGGCAACCACTTCTATCGCAGCCTCCGCCCCCGCCTCCGCCTCCTCCACCAGCTGCAAGAGGACCACACGGTAGGCATCCATACCAGCAACAAGCTCAACGTCATCAGCATCCACAGCGACTGGGTCCTGGCCAACCTCCAATTCAGCAAGGATACAATTTCCAATCATTTTCTCAACACGCTTCCAGACCGCCTCAAGCCAGTGCAAGACCGCCCCAACAGCAGCAAGGTCGCGCCGACAAAAATGTTATGAGCAATCTTCGGGCGCAACTTGTCAGTACCCTAAAGCAGAATCGAAAACCAGGTCAAAATCAAAAGTGAGGGAAGACACTCAGCAATATAAGCCATCGATGTAGCTTTGACAGAACCTGCCTAGTTGAGGATTATATAATCTAATCATTTCTTTAAAGTCGCCGCATCAGTTTAGTTGCTTGCATCTCGTTCGTGATTGTACAGTTTCAACCTGTAAATAAAGTCGCCGCATCAGTTTCGTTGCTTGCATGTCATTCGTAGTTGTACAGTTTCTACCTTTAGTAGACGAGTCGAAAGCTGTGGAAGTAAGATGTTTCCAGGGTAAATAACGCGCTGGTTTTCAACACTGTCCGCTAAATGCTCACGACTGCAGAATCTCGAGCAAGGCCGCTTTGACCTGCGCCAATACAGATACTAGCGAGAAGATGGCAAATCCAAGGATAGGGTAGCAGAGCAATGTCGTTGAGTACCACCCTTCGAAAATCGTTTTGGTTTGTGATGGCGTAGCTGTTGAGGCGCCATGAGAAAGGCTGCGAAGGTGCATCAAGGACGGCGCAAAGAAAGCAACGTAAACCCCTGCAGCACCAGCTAGCAACAGAGAAAAAGATAAGTCAGCGGCTACCACTGAACCGAGCAGGGGAGGCAGAGCTGCCACCAGTCGCCATGCTATCGTTGTTACACGAGTTGCGCGAGCAAAATATAGTTGTCGCTCGTCCAGAGGCAACCGAGAAAAGTCGTTTGCTCTTTCCACTGGAATATCATTTGCTGCCTCGAATCGCTGTAGTAATTTGTGTTGCGCGTACAGACATTTGGCAACCAATTTGTTAGTCCTGGGTCCCACGGCAGCGGCGCACATATTATTTCCCAGAGTGTTAGCAATCAGAGGAAAGACACTGATAGTATCGAGGGCTGGAAAGATGACCACAATATCGGCTGCCAATTTAACGGCTAGCGAAAGGAAGATGGAAGTACTGTCGCCGTCAAGTCCCATGGTTAAATTAGCAAAGTTCAAGTTTACAGATGCTCGAGTATTCGAGCCAAAGAAAGAAGCAGCGAACGTTCCTAGTAGTAAATAAAAAGTTAGGGTCGTCAGCAGCGAAGCCCCCAATGTTCGCTATATGTATCAAGAAACTAGAGGTTAGAATGGTGCAAATGTGGAGTTCACTCACCGCTCTTTTTTCCGCACTGTATAATGCATGCCTGTTAACAAACAACATATACCTACCGGCACTCGCTTCATTCTCGACGGACGTAAGAGACCAGGTATTGAATGCTGGAAGAGTTGAGAAAACAAGGACGTGGAAAATGCAACTCCAAATCCTTCAAGGCAGTACGTGTAGCTCATTCGACAACTCTCGGGTTCAGCAGGTGCCCAGTAGGGTGGACCATGAGTTTTGTCTGTCAATATGTCGCTGCCGTGAACGACGTTGGAATCGTCGAACCACAAAGACAGCACAGATCCAGCCACCATGACGAAAATGGCAACAAATCGCACAGCCGCCATGAACGACTGGACACTGATTTGTTCATCTAATTCGATGCATGACAATGGAACTACCATGGCTGCAAATATCAACTGTGGAATGCCCGCTATAGACGGTTTGGTAGTACCCCAAAATATTTCAAGAACCGCCAGGCAAAAGACTTGACTGTACGCCAACAAACCAATGTACATGAGTGCCATGAGACTGATTTGGTACATGATTTTGTGGACATCTCCCAGATAAAAGCCAACAAGATCTACTACTTCGTAACGGTCCCAATGTTGATGGCGTGGACTGTTCTCGTCGTCTAAATCGACGAGGTCATTCAAGGACGTCGACGATGCGCTCCTCCGTGTTAATCTTGGAGTTCGCTGTAAGAGTAGTGAATCCTCCGATGAAGGTTGTTGCTGTTCTTTACCTCGTGTGTATTGTTGGTTCCCCTTATTTTTCAACAACGTGTTGCCTTCATGGTGATGTAGCTGTTGTTGCTGTTGTTGATGAGAATGTCGTTGTCTGTGCTGTTCTTCCCAGTAGTAGTGATAGCGTTCTCCTGCCTCTGCAACCCACATTATTGTACAAAAGCTGGAAAAGCTTACTACTACCAAAATACAAGTGCACAGGATAAATCCTGCTTTGGCAAAGGCGTACGGAATCCCGAGACATCCCACACCCAAAATATAATTGATTGACAAATAATAGAGGGCCTGAAGGGTGTAGGTCGAGGACGAGGAGGATGGTTGTTGTTGTTGTTGTTGTTGTTGTTGTTGTTCGTGAGTACTGGTCGGTCTTTGGTCGGCATCACTCCGACGATGCAACAGTCTATCCAAAAAGGAAACCGAGGATACAATTTGACTTATCCGGTGCCCTAAATTCACTTCTTGTTTGTCGTCCCCCTCCTGATCTTCCACTACTAGGTCTACTAGTTCCTCATCATGTTCGTGATGATAGAGTATACTCACGAGCCGAGCCATACGGGGCTTTTTGTGACGAAGCATTTCCTCTTTTTGCCGTTCGACAAGAAAGGTTTCATCGCCATCCTCTTCAAATATGCTGGTCGAGTCCATTGTGATATCGCGGCATTGAAAGACTGAATAAAGGATACAATTACTTTTTGTCATACCTTGCCTCAGCACTTTCTTGACATTTTAATAGTCTACCGTAGTCTAGCTACTACTCTAGTAGTCTCTAGTAGTAGACTCAGTGATGAAAAAAGTGTGGATTATTGATTTTCGAAATTTTGAAGAAGTGTGCGCACGATGTGAGAAATTAAATGAAACGCACAAATGCTCCAGTTTCAGATAACCGACCTACTAGACTACTACTACCGTACTAGTAGTAGCTAGCTAGCAGTAGTAGTAGACTACTATTACTAGTAGACTACTACTAGTAGCTAGAGTAGTAGTACAGTAGTAGTAGTCTAAGCAATGTTTTGTTACCTCGTTTTTCATCAACATACTAAACAATGAAACTAAAACTTCGCTTGCACTGTAGTTTCTACACGTTGCAAGGCTAGCACAGCAATAAGTACCGCTCGCAGCTAGCCAATTGTACCCTTTCGTATGATAACCTGAAGTTTCTGAAAAAATTATTGGTGCAGGATATTCGACTCAAGGAAAGAAGGTTATGTACATTGTACATAACCCATTACCCATTACCCATTACCCATTACCCCCCAATACAGAAAAAGTATGAGACCCATTACCGCTGCTGCCACTGTCGTCACTGTCTGCTGTCCCACACTGTTTCAAGTCATGCTAGTGGGTGGAAACTTCCTCTTCACGACTGGTTTCCGTGCTCCAATACTCCAATCGACAAATATAAGACGATTGGGATCCAGTAAGGATTCGAAGCACCAATTATCGGTAAGTGTGTCGGACTCTGCCACTGATCGGCCCACGAATACTCCACTTGCCTTTATGCAAACACCAGAGCTATTCTCGGTTGCTCCCATGATGGGACATACAAATCGTCATTTTCATTATTATTTTCGACACATTAGTCAATATGCTACGTTGTATACGGAAATGATACCGTCAGCTCAAATGGTAGCAGCTTTCGAGCGTATAGAGTCTCGATGTTCTTTTGCAACACAACAACAACAACAATCACGTCTGATAACCGTCGAGTCAGTCCTGGATACTATTTTGGCTGCCAGAGAACGCAACGAAGAAACACATTTAGATCATCTGGTTGGAATGGCTGCACCAAATCCGGCCACTCTGCTACCAGGAGGACAAGAACAGCCAATCATTTTGCAACTGGGTGGACGTGATCCCGAAACACTCGCCGTGGCTACGGCCATGGGAGTGGCGTACGGATACCACGGAATCAATCTAAATTGCGGTTGTCCTTCCAATGCCGTATCGGGAGGAGATCGATCTGGCGGAGCAGCTCTGATGCGAGAAGCCTCTCTGGTAGCCGAATGCGTTGAGGCCATGTCGTGTGCAATCGATACTGCTTGGGATATTTTGCGGCAGTCCCAAACAATGGTGACAACAACACAACAACAACAACAAAAGCCAATTCTGTCGGTCAAACATCGTCTAGGAGTACACGATGCCAAACATTATAATGGTCAAGCAGATCGGGAACGTGATGATCAGGAAGCATTTCTCCAGTGTCGTGACTTTGTTCGAGCCATCACTCTGGGCGGTGACGTTCCAAAGATCCAGTTACACAACCGATTGGGCCTGCTTGGCGACTTTGAAGACTCGAGGGAGAATATCATGAGCGCTATATCTGACAACCAAAAGAGTACTAGTCTGTGGGTTCCTGGAGCCGAGTTGAATGCCAACCTAGCGTTCGAAAGCAGCAAAAAAGTGGACCACAAACGTGTCCAGTATCGTGCCAAGCAAAGGGCTCGGAAAGCGACAATTCGGAATCGAAGCATCCCTCCACTGCGTCCGAATGTAGCCAATCTCATTGCTCTCGAGTTCCCTCATCTGGAAGTTATAACAAACGGGGGCATCCAATCACTAGAGGATGTGCACCATCGGGTTCCTCGGGGTAGTTCTGTCATTGGAGCCATGGTGGGTCGAGCTGCCATCAACCACCCATGCGCCTTTGGAAAGGCAGATGAATTATGGAACATGGACTCTGTAATACCAAAACCGACCCGTGAAGCTGTGTTGCTAGATTTCATTAATTATTGTCAGCGAGAGGAAGACGCCTTTGCTGCCAGTGCCCTGCACCGAGACCGTGAGCCAGAAAGTGTCTTGGGGTCCCTTATGAGCTTGCGACGAAGGCTGGTAGCGGTACCTTTTCAACTCTTTGCAGGAGAAGTAGGGAACAAAGAATATCAGCGGCGCATTCGCAAATTGGTCGCGCGAGCGGATCGACACAAGAGCTCTGCTATTCTCAAGGCTGCCCTTTCTGTCATTCCTACCGAATCAATCTTCAAGCCCGTAAACCAGCATGCAACCGAGGTCCAGGAAATCAAGATCTTTGAGGCGTCGTATCAGAGGTCTGGTCCACTTCAGCGGACTATCTTTTGAGGCGGAGCAAAAGCTGGGCGAGCGTGTGTGCTATTGTAAACTGCTCCTCCGAGTAGAGGAATAGTAGACTACTCCGAGTACTACAGTAGCTACTAGCTAGTAGTAGCTACTGTAGGGATTACTACCTCGTAGTTGACTTAGTTCACAGAGTAAGACTTTTGTACCTGCTTTCATGGGATCCATACTCGTGATTCAAAAGTATTAAAAAATCGGTTTGCGCCCCAAAACCAGTACTACGAGTAAAACACCAAACAGTACCACAAATCCTCCACATTCCGTACTCGGTAGTAACCCAAGCATCGTTGTACCCGCCATTAAATCAGCGAGACTTGTTACAGCCAGCAGGAAAGGACTGAACAGCCTTTGCAATGGAGAGAAATTCTATTTTGGATGAGGATGACAGGGAAACGAATCCACTGATTCAAAACCCTGCACCGCCACCTCCACCTCCTCTTCCCAAGGCTCGCCCACCACCAGCTGCAGTGCCTCCTGGAGCCCCAACACCCGCACGGACACAGCAAATCCGGCAAAGACAGCAGGCAACCCCGCGCCCAAATCCCCTTATACCAAGAAAAATTGCCGCGTCCTCGGCCCCACCACCATTACCTCCACCAGATGGTCCACCGCCACCCCCACCACCGGCTGTTTGTTCGGCAGACTGGGTATTGAGGATAAAGCATCGAGGCCGAGGGATACTCCGGATCCATGTCCCGGAAGGGATGACGGCCTATCTGTTGTCAAAGTGCATTATTCAGGCAACCGACTTCAACGACGATTCGGTTGTGGTAAGCTTTAGCAACAAAGAATGCACGAGATCGGATGTTTCCAATGCATTGTGTTTATCTAACTATTTTCTCTATTATTTCTCTACAGGGACTTTTTGGGTACAAAACTGGCATTTTCTTCTCGTTAGAGCACTTGCTGAGCTGTAATGAGACCTCCAGCTCTGACTATGTAAAGGAATTGCATGATCAGATCTACTCTTTGTATGTACCACAACCTGCACCCCCGTCACCTTGGTGGGACGATTGGCGCATCATCGGCGGCGGAATCGTTTTGTTGCTGTCCATTTTGTATCTTCAACTGCCCAACGTTCTCCATCTGATATCAGCCATTCCCATGGGCGTGGATAATTTGGCGCTGCAAACCGCTTATTATATTCCCCTATTTTATCATAGCCTGGTCACACAACCTCTCAAAGATATTTATCGCTATGGGCCATCATTTTTTGGAGGATGGGAAGGTGCCAATCTTCCGACCATTTGTGCACGACTGACCTACGGAACAGAGGATTTTTGGCAGCGCAATTACCAGGATTGCGAAAAGCTGTATCAGGCGAAGGAATCCGCTTACTTATTTGTGGGAAGACCGCTGATATTTTTGATTATTCTCATGTTTTTCATCTGGATGGCAAGACAATGGATGTGGTATGAAGCATTGAAGGTCCGCGATAACCGCTACCATGACAGGGATATGATCCAGACTTATCAAGCCATACAAACACTATTTCAACAAATGAATCGAATGGTTCGGGCGAACAATCCACAACACCGAGGCCATCGGCAGATCGACTACCGGGACAACTAGCTCGAGCGTAGGGACTTTTAGTCGTGATGTCGAAATTAACGTTATTTCCACTAGTACCCCTATCTATTATTCGATATTTGTTCAAGCTAATGTAATGTGACTTGAGTTGTTAACTTCTTCCACAAACCTTTGTCTTTCCTCTGGCGGTAACCATTGTCTGTTTTGGACCCGATCTGGTCACATTGTACGGAAATGTCACCAACACAAACATATAGTCTCTCTCTCTCTCCAGCCACAAGTAGAGCTTTCCTGCATAATGACAAATGACGACAGAATTTGTGGTCACTATCAGAGGCTTGATATGTGATGACTGTCACATGCCCTGATTACTTGCGGGCATAACCTTTGCAATGGTCCTTTGGTGAGTCTGAGTCTCGGATTCAAGGAAATCCAAACATCAAAAGGAGACTTTGCTTTGTCGAAAAGCCCCGCAGTTCTTTCGCACGACTCCTCAATGGTGCCCAATAGGTACTGTACTGCTGTGGAATGATATTGAATTACTCCAAGAACGGCGGAAAGACATGACCCCCAAAATGCTCAAATAAAGAATGCTGCAGGCAACGCACAAAATGGCATCCAATAGATCCAACCACAGGTACGTTGTTTCCAAACGTATGGCAGTAATCCAGAGTCCCTCAAACTCTCGTTTCTTTTAACTGATTGCAGGCTATTCCAATAATTTTTTGAAAGGAATAACTGAACAACGGCCGGAATCCATCCCGTTCCTTCCACCATGCCGACAGTTTAGTTTAGAGCCCAAATGTCCTGCACCAGTAATGTTATTGACGGGATCAAAGACGATGGAGATCAGGAAGCCACTGCTCTGTCATACTGTCATCATTTTTGATTTTTGTGCTGCTGTTTTGTAGATACCTGATGTTCGGTTCTTCTTCTCCAACTGCTACTACTAAAACAGTAAAACCGTAACCGCTCCACCTCGCGTTGTCACTGGTCACTAAGATATCCGTGTACTCGAGAGATCTTCTGATTCGTCTTCTTCTTCTCAGGATGATGCGGTAAGATAAAAAAGGCAATTGCTGTTTCTTCGTCAGCATCACATCACTCCTGGTGGTAATTCCCGACAACTTCTAGAATCTAGAAGCCCATCATCTTTGCATTGATTGAGCAACCTCTGGCCTGACCAAATAATAATATGAGAAGTGCCACAACTTGCTACCAAATATGCGTAAGGAGATGTTCCATCCTCTACCAGTAGTGGTACGTGCTTCCCAATGCCATAGCGACGCTTCTGCCCGCGTGAGCCCCTTCCTTTATTAACAGTGGTGTTTAGCCAAAAACCAGGACCCTTCATTGAACTCGGAAGCCGCCTTTAGACTACTAGTAGCAGCAACCACGACCCACTACTTGTTATTTCTCCAAGTCATGTCAACAGTTACCATACCCGGCCAGATGTCTCTGGTCATGCCCGCGGTTACCATAGTACTGGTATTACTAGTCTACTCGGCCATTCGGTTTCATAGCAGTACTACTACTAGTATGTTGTAGTACCTGGTAGGTACTCGAGTACCGTACCTGATGATAAGCTCAATTTTCTATCGCCGACGTGATTTGAATCGTAAATTTTTGTTTTAAGGGTCTATTGCCGAGCGACATAGGAGTGACAACGAGGAACTGCTAGGAATTTCCTGAAGAAGTCATGAAACTACTAAAACCAGACTGGTACACATTCTTTTCAATACCGGTATAATACACTGGTAGTACCAGGTAGACTCGAGTCTTCCACTTTAGTCTTACCGGTTCTGACGTTCGCATCTTATAAGTGGTTCCTGCAAAGCTGAAGAAGCTCCGTACCTGGTACGGTTGTACCGAATACTACTAGGTAGTCTACCAGTAATGAGAGATAAGATGTGAATTTGGACCATCAAAGCATCACATCGCTTCTTGACGGCTTTGAATGTTACTGTACTAATGAGAAAAGTTCGTACTACTACTCTAGCTACTCTAGTAGAAGTAGTGGACTAGTACTACTAGTAGTACCGGGAGTAGTTAGTAGCGCAGGCTACAAGGGGAAGCAATGAAACAACTCGTCAGCAAAAAACAACCACCATAGGCATCTAAACCCCAGGAAGACGACAGAGAATGACACAAAAAACTCTTACGAGCATACAACGACGAACAATAAATTAGTATTCGAGTAATCTTTAGTATTCAACAATAATCTCGTTTTCAGAGTTGTTTCCTGAAGTATTTCGTTGCCTGGGATAATTATTTCGAAAAGAAAAAGCAACAATGAGGAGACTACTAAAGGTTAAAGAATTCTGTCATCTCAAAAAGCGAGACGCGGAAACCTCTTTTGATAGCAACAACAGCAGGTCAAGTAAGTATCTTAAAATACAATTGCCGGTGACTGTGGGTGACTGTTGGCACAGAAGATGCAAAAAGTTGCCTGGGGACTGGTTGATTGTTGTCTTGACTTTATCTCTTGTTTGTTTGCAGTGAAGTTCTCATTCGTTCACATCCCTACCAAATGCAGCGAAACGCCCTCGTGTGGCAGCCAAATGTCACAAAACCAGCAGCAGTAGCAGCTGCAGCGAGCAGGACAGTATCGTCCATGTATTAGCAAGAGCCGAGGGGAACTCCATAGCCAGGGGAGGACAATACGAACGTTTCATCAAGCTCTTTGAGAATGAACGAACTCGCGACATTGTCTGGTGGCTTCCTGGAAGGAAAGGCGAAGCCTTCGCCATGAAGAAGGAACTATTTGAGCATGAACTGCTCAAATCTCACTTTCAATTAGCAACCTTTGCGGAGTTTGAAAAGCAGTTAACACTATGGTACGTTTCACGGAAAAATATATGCATGAAATCCCACGTTGGGGTGTGATTTCATATTTCATGGAAGAGTTTATCGCACCTCGCGTGTTCCCTCCCGTTCGTTCATCTTATGGTTTATTGTTGTCTTTTTGCTTGTTAGGGGTTTTCGACATATGAGCATAGCATCTTTGTCTGGGACGATTTTGGCATTTGAATCAAATGCCAGAGGTGCTTTAGATCAAGGCTCGCCATTAGTATTTCCTGCTCCAAGACCTCAAGAATCGAATAGACTCCTTGAAGTCATTGGAAATTTAGATCTTTCCACATTCAACAGCTTAGCCTTGTCCAATCAGGAGCAGCTAGAATTGCAGGCTCGAGCGTTACAAAATTTGCAAACGCAGCAGAATCAGTATTTCCTCCAACAAGAGATTGCGCAAACTTATTTTTCTCTTCTTTGGCAAGACCTGCAGATCCAGCTTACGAGTGCCATGGAGCAACAGGATTCATTATCTCCAACTGCGGCAACACCGGAAGACGAACAGCGACGGTCGGATGCAAATACGATTAGGAACAACTATTCCACAATTGTCAATGTCGCAAACTGGCTGTACCAGCACCAGGCACAGCAGCAATTGATTGCAGCAGCATTGTGCCAATCCTCCCTTGCGAACCCCTCAAGAATGAGAAACGAATCTTTGGTTGTCCAAGAGCTGAACGAATTGCATCAGCAGCAACTCAACAATTTGACGTATCAGATAGTAGCTCTGGTCGCTGCCAATGTCGAGCAGCAAAACTCCCAAGCTCAAATATCGGAATCCACACTTCTTCAAACGGTGCTTGTCAAATATTTGATAGCGCTCGTACTTGTTCAATTGCAACAGCAACAACAGAATCTAGAATTCTTGCATCAAGATCGCTTGACGGCCCTTTCAGTGATCAGGTCTGTCCCCAGCAACAACGAATCTAGCTCATCGACAGACATCCCAGTCATAAACGAAGAAATCATCCAGCCAATTGCATCATTGCACATGCAGCAGCTGTTGTCTGAAGCTGCCATGCTCAGCCTGACACGAGCTCACAATCTGCTCTCCGAAGCCGCCATGCTCACCCCGATCCTCTCGCCACGACCTGGACATGCCAACGTCTCCCTTCTCCAACAACCAACCAATCGTACTCCTGTTACCTTTCCAAGAGTGCAGCTCACAGACACCGACCACGGCCGAGTATTTACCCAGGCTAGTTTATTAGCCACTTCTGCTCGAACACCCCGGGCCGCCACTGCATGAAACTGATGATGAGTCCTTTGGTCGGTCGAATCATCTATTGCATTTTCATACCAATCAATAAAAATCTAACCTTCAATCTATTTCACGGGAAATCCTAGTATCTCAACCCATTCTGGGGGATAGCGTCTGGTTCTGAAGTTCATCCGCCAGCCACAAAAGGTGTTGTAGTTATTAACGAAGCATGATGCGGATACGATCCTGTATCTTGTAGACGCAGAATAGCATTAATGACACAGCTGGCGCTCCAAATATTAACGAGAAACAGGATGAGATCTAATGTGCGATTTCACCTGCTCACTTTCTCCTCGACGCATCTTTACCGAGGCACATGCTGCCAAAAAGTAATATTTCGTGGATAGATGCACCGGCGCCATGAAACATGAAACAATCCACCTCCGAAAGCTAAATCGTGTAGTATTTCGTATGAAACTGCTCGCACCTTTACTTCAACAGCTTATACTGCAACTATCGAAGTATACGCAGATACCTTATTATTTCGAGTACTCAGAGTATGATGTTGTATGATCAGAGATCAGATAGCATGGCGATTTATTGAGGGAGATTGGCATGTTGGTGCTCTACGTAATTATTTCAAAACACTCAAGTACTCCGTACGAGTACTACTAGTAGTAGCACCACCTACTACTACTAGTACTACAGTACTACTACATCAGAGAATGACCATCTGGGTAAATCCCGATTCCCTGTGTAAATTACCCAAACACAAACCCTACGGGGTATGGTTATTGAACCTGTGTACATTGTTGTAGAATTATGTAATTAACCAAAATTAGTAATAGTACTCTTTACTTGTGTAAATATAACAAATCTTTAATAACCACGTTACCCTGATTTGTTTTCAAATGTAAGATGCACCCCTT
>Ga0210025_1001856_pt1 | contig 21962 bp, 26 predicted proteins | sample CryGeyme20150102_FD_183989 | JGI IMG/M metagenome (GOLD analysis project Ga0210025, IMG submission 183989) | Groundwater microbial communities from Crystal Geyser aquifers in Utah, USA - Crystal Geyser metaG 2015-0102 (SPAdes) (version 2) | ecosystem: Environmental > Aquatic > Deep subsurface >...
CTGGCAAGGGAACAAGTGAAAAAACATGGTCACCCGAAAAAAATGAGGTAATCGCATCGTCGGCTTATTTAATATTATTATTTAATTCATGCACTTACAGCTTAAGTCAGTGCCATTCGGGTCAGACCACGGTTTCATCAAATCAAAGGGGTCAGCTTCGCAATTGTTTTGCGATAGATGAAAAAGCATGAGCACTTCGACACACACCAAGCGCATCGTCATCATCGCCGGCCCGAACGGAGCGGGGAAGACGACCTTTGCGCGGGAGTATTTGCCGACGGATGTGGAGTTGCCGAATTTTGTGAACGCCGACTTGATCGCTGCTGGGCTTTCGCCATTTGCACCAGGAAACAGGGATAGAAGAGGGACAGAACAAATGAAATCAGTAGCTGTTTCGCATTTGAATGACGCTGACTTGCAAAAGGTTCCGCAAGCTTTGTTGCGCGCCGCCGAGAAGGCGCGTCAACTGGCCGAGCAAACCGGCACCCCGTTTGTGGTACGCAAATCTGCCAAGCCAACTGCGGCTGTTAAACAGAAGTAGCCCACCTATTCGTTTTGTTGAGGCCAACAAAACGATCATGCCTCCTGCAACCATTTTGTTGGCGTTAACAAATTAGTGTTGAGAGAAGCTAATGGGTTCTGCATCGAAATAGATTTTTACGAGACGAAAGATTCACCTTGCCTTTATTTTCCCTCTCGTTAGAATGACCGTATTCAGTCCTTATTCGGTGACCTGCCATGCAAGAACAAATCATTAGCCTGACCGATTTCAAAACCTCCGCCAGCCGTTTGTTGCAGGAGACGCGCGGGGGAGCCAATATCATTCTGACGCAGAACGGATCGGCGAGTGCGGTGGTGCAGGACTATGCAACCTACCGCGCGCAGCAGGATGCCTTCCTGATGTTGAAGCTGATGGTGCAGGGCGAGGCGGACGTGCAGAAGAATCGCGTCATTCCGCAAGCCAAGGTTTTCGATGGATTGCGCGCATCTTTGCTGAAGCAGCAAAAACAGCATGGCTGAAGCCAAGGCGTATCAGGTACTGTGGTCGGACACCGCGCAACAGGATTTGACCGAGATCGTCGAGTACATCGCGCAAGACAGTGTCAATGATGCGCTGTTGATTTTGCACAAGTTGGAGGCAAAAGCCGCGCTGTTGGTCACTCTGCCCAATCGCGGACGTATCGTGCCTGAGTTGTTGCATACCGGTATTTCTCAGTACAGAGAGCTCATTAGTGCGCCTTGGCGTATTGTTTACAAGGTTGCCAGTAATCAAGTCTTCATCATGGCTGTGCTGGATAGTCGGCGCGATTTACAGACGGTGCTGCTCGGACGACTGGCTCGGTGACACGGGGGGTAAGTCGCGGGAATAAGGAATAACGAACAATCGGGGACAGGTCACGATATTTTGGGTGGCAAATAGGGTCAGTCTCGATTAAATCTGAAGGCAACAAGGGTTGGTTCAACAGCCTGGGCAAAAAGTGGGTTCATGCCACCCAAGATTGCCTATAGCCCTATTTTCAAGACGCATGGACATATCAAGCAATTTGTCACCAGCCTTCAGGCTGGTGGATTTAGGCGGGGAGGGGTTTGCATCCCCTCCCCTACGCACCCTTAAACCCCGCCCTTCAGGGCGGGGTGGTGCTTAAGGAATGAGGATGAATAACGATCTGACGCATTTTTCCGATTCAGGGCGCGCGCGCATGGTGGATGTTTCGGCCAAAACCGAGACTGTGCGCGCAGCCATCGCCAGCGGCGTGTTGCGTATGCAGCCCGCCACGCTGGAGCGCATCCGTGCGGGCAAAATTGCCAAGGGCGATGTGCTCACCGTGGCGGATGTGGGGGCGGTGATGGCGGCCAAGCACACGCCAGACATTATTCCCATGTGCCACCCCATCATGCTGACGGGGGTGGACATCGCTTTTAGCGAAATCCTGGAAGCAGATAACACAGGGTGTGTTGCGATCAAAGTGATTGCCACGGCAACGTGTTCCGGCCAGACGGGGGTGGAAATGGAAGCACTGACTGCCGCTAATGTGGCCTTGCTGACCATCTACGACATGTGCAAGGCGATAGACCGGGGGATGAAGATTGAATGTGTGCAACTGGAAGAAAAACGCGGCGGCAAGAGCGGCGTGTGGAAGCGGGGAGAGGCGCGATGATTAAGGTTTTGTTCTTTGGTCCCATCGCTGCGGCCAGCGGCGCGCGCGAATTGTCCATAGCGCATAGCTCGGGCATGACGCTAGGCCACCTCAAGAACATGCTGGCAGCAGCGCATCCCGAAGCGATGCGTCTGTCTGTCATGCTGGCAGTGAATGGCGAACATGCGCGAGATCTTGCCATGCCGCTGTCGGACAACAGCGAAGTGGCCTTTATGGCTAAATTTTCGGGAGGATGAACATGCAAGCATCGGTTCGCATTCAAACTGAAGATTTCTCCCTGGATGAGGAAATCGCTGCCTTGAAAGGTAGCTCGAAACGCATGGGCGGCATCGGCACGTTTCTGGGATGCGCGCGCGATTTCTCGGAAGGGCGCGAGGTTGAACAGATCAGCTTCGATGCCTATGGCAGCATGGCCTTGTCGGAGATGCAAAAACTGCGCAGCGATGCGATAGCGAAATTTGACCTCTTGGATGCGCGCATCGTGCATCGCATCGGCACGGTAAGGGGGGGCGATAACATCGTCCTCATCGCGGCAGGCGCAGAACATCGCGTGGCGGCGCTGGAAGCCTGTCGCTGGATGATAGACGAGCTGAAACAGCGTGTACCCATCTGGAAAAAAGAGACAACCCCGCTCGGTGATGACTGGGTCACCCCGCATCCATAATTTCTTTTCAAAAAGCAGCGTTGCACGCTTTTCAATTGCTGGGCAATGACAGCTCCGGCGGGTAAAATGTGCGCCTCACCCACCTACTCTTTGCTTCTGTTTCAGATGGGAGTCTGACAGGAATTCTCGCCATGATTGCTACATTGGATACTATTTTTACCCGACACCGGGAACAAGCCGGTGCGCTGTTGCCCATACTGCATGACATTCAGGATGCGTTGGGCTATGTGCCGGAAGAGGCCGTGCCGCTGATTGCCGGACAGCTCAACTTGTCGCGCGCAGAAGTGCATGGCGTGATTAGCTATTACCCCCATTTTCGTCAAACGCGAGAGGCCGGGCATGTCGTTCATCTGTGCTGCGCAGAGGCTTGTCAGGCCAATGGCAGCGAGGCACTCGCGGCACATGCGGCAGCCACCTTGCAGGGTGCGAAGGTCACCGTGAAGCCAGTTTATTGTCTGGGGCTATGCGCCAGTGGACCTGCCATGCAGATAGACGAAACCCGACTGGTTGCGCGTGTGACAACAGAAAAATTCGATGCTTTGATGAATGAGTTGGGAGCGCGCGCATGAGTATCACACTGTACGTTCCGGGCGATGCGGCGGCACGAGCGCTGGGGGCGGATGAAGTGGCTGCCGCCATTGAGAAACGGGCGCAAGAATTCGGCATCAAAGTCCATGTGGTGCGCAATGGTTCACGCGGCCTGTTCTGGCTGGAACCTCTGGTTGAAGTACTCACCTCTCGTGGGCGTGTGGCTTATGGCTCGGTTCAGGCCGCCGATGTGGGCAGTTTGTTTGCGGCTAATTTTCTCGAGGGGGGCGAGCACCCGCTGCGCCTCGGCAATATCGAAGCCCATCCCTATTTGTCCCGTCAGCAGCGCGTCACGCTGCGCCGTGTGGGCGTAATAGATCCGCGTTCACTGAGCGATTACCTGGCGCAGGGGGGTGGTCTGGGGCTGGCTCAGGCGCGACAACTTTCGCCTGCGGCTATCGTGCAGGCCGTGACCGATTCCGGTCTGCGCGGTCGCGGCGGCGCGGCCTTTCCGACCGGCATCAAGTGGCGAACGGTGCTGGATACCGGGGCTGACGAGAAATACATTGTGTGCAACGCCGACGAGGGCGACTCCGGTACCTACTCCGACCGGCTGTTGATGGAGGGCGATCCTTACTGTTTGCTCGAAGGTATGGCGATTGCCGGACTCGCGGTCGGTGCCAAGCGCGGCTATCTTTATGTGCGCTCCGAATATCCTGATGCGATCGCCCTGCTCAATGCCGCGCTGGACAATGCGGGCGACTGGCTGGGCGATTTTCAAATTGAGGTGCGCCGCGCCGCTGGCGCTTATGTGTGCGGCGAAGAAACCGCGCTGCTGGAAAGCATCGAAGGTCGTCGCGGCATCGTGCGCAGCAAGCCACCGCTGCCCGCGATAGCGGGGCTGTTCGGCAAGCCTACGGTGATCAACAACGTCATTACTTTTGCCAGCGTGCCGGACATTCTTGCCCGAGGGGCGGCTTTTTACCGCGATTTAGGGGTGGGGCGTTCTCGCGGTACGCTTCCGTTTCAACTGGCGGGCAATCTCAAATTCGGCGGGCTGGTCGAAGTCCCGTTTGGCAGCACGCTGCGCGAGCTGCTGTATGACTACGGCGGGGGGTCGCGTAGCGGTCGTCCACTGCGCGCGGTACAGGTGGGCGGGCCGTTGGGCGCGTATCTGCCCGAGTCGCAATTTGACACGGTACTCGATTACGAGGCCTTCGCCGCCATCGGCGCGGTGCTGGGTCACGGCGGCATCGTGGCCTTCGACGACACGGTGGATATGGCGAAACAGGCGCGCTATGCGATGCAGTTTTGCGCTCACGAATCCTGCGGTAAATGCACGCCCTGCCGCATCGGTTCGACGCGCGGGGTGGAAGTGATAGACCGCATCCGCGCCGGACAACGCGAACAGATTCCCTTGCTGCGCGAACTATGTGACACCCTGACTGATGGCTCGCTGTGCGCGATGGGCGGCATGACCCCCTATCCGGTACTGTCGGCGCTGAATCATTTTGCTGAGGATTTTGAATGAAAGAGCTCGATTACGGCACGCCCGCCATCCCCTCCGACCGCACCGTCACCCTGAACATAGACGGCATCGCGGTCAGCGTTCCCGCCGGCACATCGGTGATGCGCGCCGCCGTCAAGGCAGGGGCGATGATCCCCAAACTGTGCGCCACCGATAGTCTCGCCCCTTTTGGCTCATGCCGTTTGTGTCTGGTCGAGATTGAAGGGCGGCGCGGCTATCCTTCTTCCTGTACCACCCCTGTTGAAGCGGGAATGCAGGTGCGCACCCAGACGGCGAAATTGGCCAGCTTGCGCCGCAACGTGATGGAGCTTTATATCTCCGACCATCCCCTCGATTGCCTGACTTGTGCGGCCAACGGGAACTGTGAGCTGCAAACGGTGGCAGGACAGGTGGGCTTGCGCGAAGTGCGCTACGGCATGGCGGGGGCGAACCATTTCACCGAGGCCAAAAAGGACGAGTCCAATCCCTACTTCACTTACGATCCGGCCAAGTGCATCGTGTGCAGCCGCTGCGTGCGTGCCTGTGAAGAACAGCAGGGGACGTTTGCGCTGACCCTCACCGGGCGCGGTTTCGACTCGCGCGTGACAGCGGGGCAAGGCGAGCGCTTTATGGATTCCGATTGCGTGTCCTGCGGCGCTTGCGTGAATGCCTGCCCGACCGCGACGCTGATCGAAAAGACCGTCATCGCCCAGGGTCAGGCCGAGCATGACGTGATCACCACTTGCGCCTACTGCGGCGTGGGCTGCGGCTTCAAGGCCGAGATGCAGGGCAGCACAGTGGTGCGCATGGTGCCGTGGAAAGAAGGGCGTGCCAACGAGGGACATTCCTGCGTCAAGGGGCGTTTCGCGTGGGGCTATGCGACCCATCCCGACCGCATCACCCAGCCCATGATACGCAGCAAGACCAGCGACCCCTGGCGTGTCGTGTCGTGGGATGAAGCCTTTGCCTATGCCGCCGGCGAGTTCCGCCGCGTACAGGAAAAATACGGCAGGAATTCGGTCGGGGCGCTGGTCTCCAGCCGCTGCACCAACGAAGAGGATTATCTGGTGCAGAAGCTGGTGCGCGCCGCCTTTGGGAACAACAACGTGGATAACTGCGCCCGCGTGTGCCATTCGCCGACTGGCTATGGCTTGGGGCAAACATTGGGTACATCGGCAGGGACGCAGACCTTCAAGTCCATCGAACACGCGGATGTGATTTTAATCATCGGCGCGAATCCCAGCGAAGGCCATCCGGTGGTGGCATCGCACCTCAAGCGCCGGGTGCGCCAAGGTGCGAAGCTCATCGTGATTGACCCGCGCGAGATTGACATGGTGAACGCACCGCACGCGCGCGCCACGCATCATCTGAAGCTGCGCCCCGGCACCAATGTTGCCATGCTCTCCGCGCTGGCCCACGTCATCGTCACCGAAGACCTGCTCGATGCGGCCTTTATCGCCGAACGCTGCGAGACGGGCGCTTTTGCCGACTGGCGCGAATTCGCCGCGCGCCCCGCCAATTCGCCCGAAGCGATGCAGGAAATCACCGGCGTGCCTGCCGCAGAGGTGCGCGCGGCGGCGCGACTGTATGCCACCGGCGGCAACGCGGCGATTTTCTACGGCCTCGGCGTGACCGAACATTCGCAAGGTTCGACGGCAGTCATCGCCATTGCCAATCTGGCGATGGCGACCGGCAACGTGGGGCGCGAAGGCGTGGGCGTGAACCCGCTGCGCGGGCAAAACAATGTGCAGGGTTCATGCGATATGGGCAGCTTTCCGCACGAATTGCCCGGCTATCGCCATGTCTCCGACGACGCGACGCGCGCGCTGTTCGAGCAGGCGTGGCAGGTCAACCTCCAGGCCGAGCCCGGCTTGCGCATTCCCAATATGTTTGAGGCTGCGTTGGACGGCTCTTTTATGGGGCTGTATTGCCAGGGCGAAGACCCGGCGCAATCCGACCCCAATACGCAACACGTTCAGGCGGCGCTGGCGGCGATGGAAATCGTGGTAGTGCAGGATTTATTCCTCAACGAGACAGCCAAATTCGCGCATGTCTTTCTGCCCGGCGCGTCCTTCCTCGAAAAAGAGGGAACGTTCACCAACGCCGAACGGCGCATCTCGCGGGTACGCCGCGCCATGCCGCCGCTGGCGGGCAAGGCCGACTGGGAAGTGACGCTAGGGCTGTCCGCCGCATTGGGCTACCCGATGCACTACGCGCACCCTTCCGAAATCATGGACGAAATCGCGCGACTCACCCCGACTTTTGCCGGGGTCAGCTACGCCAAACTGGAACAGATGGGCAGCCTGCAATGGCCTTGCAACGAGCAGGCACCGGAAGGCACGCCCCTGATGCACGTCAATGGCTTTGTGCGCGGCAAGGGGCGTTTCCTCGTCACGCAATATGTGCCGACCGACGAGAAAGTCACGCCGCGTTTTCCGCTGCTGCTGACCACCGGGCGCATCCTGTCACAGTACAACGTCGGCGCGCAGACACGGCGTACCGAGAACGTGCAGTTCTACGGCGAGGACGTGCTGGAAATTCACCCGCACGATGCCGAAGAGCGCGGCATACGGGAGGGCGATTGGGTCGGCATCCAGTCGCGCGCGGGCGATACGGTGCTGCGTGCCACGGTGACCGGGCGGGTGCAGCCCGGTGTGGCCTATACCACCTTCCACTTCCCGGAATCCGGCGCAAATGTGATTACCACCGACAACTCCGACTGGGCGACCAACTGTCCCGAATACAAGGTGACGGCGGTGCAACTGGTGCGGGTGGACGAACCTTCTGCGTGGCAGATGCGCAATGCCCGCGAAGACAAGCTGCAACAGCGTTTGCTGGCAGAAGCTGCGGCTCGATGAAAGATGCGACCCGATGAAAGACGCGGTCAGTCTTGCGCCACAGGTGCAATGGGCGGTGTGCCGCGCGGGAACGGGTACTGCCCTGGACACGCTGGCCGAAGAAATTCCCGTCGCCTTTGAGTACAACGGCATCGCCCACGCCGTGATGCTGGCCACCCCCACTGACCTGGAAGATTTCGCGGTGGGTTTCAGTCTGACCGAAGGTATCGTTGACACGCGCCGCGCAGTGTACGCCATCGAGATTGAACAGGCCGAAGCGGGCATCACACTGCATCTGGACATCGCGGCTGGCGCGTTTGCGCGCCTCAAACAGCGGCGGCGCAGTCTGGCCGGGCGTACCGGTTGCGGCTTGTGCGGCACGGAAAGCCTGGCACAAGTGATGCGGGATATTTCGCCCGTCCAAACCGCGCAACCGTTCTCGCTGGCGGCGCTGTATGCCGCTTTACGCCAACTGCCCGAGCGCCAGCCGCTGCAACAGCTGACCGGCGCAGTACATGCGGCCTGTCGCGTGCTTGGCGACGGCAGCATCAGCCATGTGCGCGAAGATGTGGGTCGCCACAACGCGCTGGACAAGACGCTGGGCGCACTGGCGCGTGCGGATTTGCCAGCACAAGGCGCTTTGCTCATCACCAGCCGCGCCAGTTTCGAGATGGTGCAGAAAACGGCCGCGCAAGGCTACGGGCTGCTGGCAGCGGTGTCGGCACCGACCGCCGCTGCCGTGCGTCTGGCAGACAAATTGAACATCACCCTGGTCGGTTTTTTGCGCGGCCAGCACTGCGCGGTTTACACGCACGGACAACACTTGCAAGGATTAACGATATGAAAGCAGGCTCATTGATCAAAATGGCGAACCAAATCGCCGATTTTTTTGCCGCCATGCCCTGCCGTGAGCAGGCGGTGCAGGACATGGCGGCGCACATCCGGCGTAGCTGGGAAGCGCGTATGCTCCGCGACCTGCTGCAACATATTGAAAAAAATGGCGATTCCGACTTGTCGCCGCTGGCGCGCGAGGTATTCGCAAAGCTAGAAGCCTGATTCATTCCGGGAATCTGTCCGACTTTCAGGCGGAAAGGACGAGACGACATACACAGGAAAAAAGGATGAACGTTATTTCGATAGTTGGACACTCCGGGGCGGGCAAGACCACGCTGGTGGAAAAGCTCATCGTCGAGTTATGCACACGCGGGGTAAAAGTGGCTACCCTCAAACACGCACACCATAAAGTGGTGCTGGATACGCCGGGCAAGGACAGCTACCGTTACAAGGCAGCCGGCGCGCTGATGAGTATGCTGGTGACGCGCGACGCACTGCAACTGGTGGCCGATGTCCAGGAAGAACGCGAGCCCGAGCAACTGGCGCAACGCTTTTTGGGCGAGGCGGACTTGGTTCTGGCTGAAGGATTCTCGCTGTGTGCCACGCCCAAAATCGAAGTGTTGCGCCGCGCCTGCGGCAAGCCGCCGCGCTGTGCGATCGAAGACGGGCTGCTCGCCCTCGTCACCGACATGGATGAGGTCTATCCGCAGTTGCGGCACTTTGCGCTGGACGACATAGGCGGCATCGTTGATTTCATGCAAGGCCGGAGATGATTTCAGATTGCACCGCAATCATTCTGACTGGCGGAGATTCTCGTCGCATGGGGCAGGACAAGGCGAATCTACTATGGCATGAACGCAGTCTGCTGCAACACGTCATCAGCCTCGTGCAGCCCTTGTTCAGCGAGGTCATCATCAGCGTGCGCCAGCCGCGAGCAGGCATTCGCTTGCCGCAAGTCTGTGATGACCCCGTCCATCGCGGGCCGCTTGGCGGACTGCTGGCGGGACTGGCAAAGGCAAACACGGCCTGGGTATTTCTGGTCGCTTGCGACATGCCGTTCATCACGCCTCGGGTGGTCGAATATCTGGCGCAACAACGGCGGGAACACCAGGCGGTCGTGCCATTCGTGCAGGGGCATCCGCAGCCGATGGCGGGATTTTATGCGCAAAGTTGTCTTGAACCCCTGCGCGCCCTGCTGCACGATGCCTCGGCCAAACACAGCCTGCGCGCTCTGCTTGAACGGCTGGACACGCATTATGTCGCGGAGGCCGAATTGCAACCGGCCGACCCGCAACTGAAGAGTTTTTTTGACCTCGATACGCCGCAGGATTTTGCGGCGGCTCAAACACGCCAGGGAGAAGTATAAGCATGGAAAAACCGCTGCAAGCCACCGAAGCACAACACCTCATCCTGCACTCCGTGATTGCGCTGGGCGTGGAAACCGTGCAACTTGATCAGTCCGTGGGGCGCGTGCTGGCACAGGAGATACACGCCAACCGCGATTTGCCGCCTTACGATGTATCGGCGATGGACGGTTTTGCGTTGCGTAGTGCCGATCTGGCAGGCGTGCCCGTTGTGCTGGAAATCATCGAGGACATCAAGGCGGGCGACCTGCCCGGCAAAATCTTACAAACGGGTCAATGTGCGCGGATTATGACGGGCGCGCCCGTGCCTGTCGGCGCGGACGCGGTAATTCGCGTCGAAGAGACGCAGGAAGCGGGCGCTACGGCTGTGCGGATCAACAAGGCGGTGAAACCCGGCAATGACATCCGTTTGCGAGGCGAAAACATGAAAGACGGCGACGTGGTGCTGACGGCGGGAACGGAGATTACGCCAGGGATCATCGGCGTGCTGGCGACTGTCAAGGCGGCACGGTTTTCCGTGTTTCGCCGTCCGCGCGTGGCGATTCTGTCCACCGGCAACGAGCTGGAAGGCATGGATGAAGCCGTTGATTTAAACAAGATTCCCAACGCCAATAGTTACGCGCTGATGGCGCAAGTGCAGGCGCTGGGCATCGAGCCGGTGTTGCTCGGCATCGCGCGCGACGACCCCGCTGAACTGGAGCAATACTTAAAGCGCGGGCTGGAATACGACGTGCTGCTGGTATCCGGCGGCACCTCGGTCGGCGTGCATGACTATGTGCGCCCGACCATCGAAAAGCTGGGTGTCGAGATGAAATTCTGGCGCCTGGCGATCCGCCCCGGCCATCCTTTGGCGTTCGGCACGACCCACAAAACCGCCGTATTCGGCTTGCCGGGAAATCCGGTGTCCAGCATGGTGTGCTTCGAGCAGTTCGTCATCCCGGCCTTGCGGCAGATGATGGGCAACAAGCGTTTGTATCGGCGCACTGTGACGGCGCGCGTGGCGCACGACGTGAAGTTTCGCCCTGGCCGCACCGAGTTCATCCGCGTACAACTGACGCGCGACGACAACGGCTATATCGCCAGTTCTACTGGCACGCAAAGCAGTGGCGTGTTGTTGTCCATGGCGCGAGCGGACGGGCTGATGGTGATTCCGTCCGACAGCACGGGTCTGGCGGCGGGCGCGCAGGTGGTGGTGCAATTACTGGACGGCACGGTGTTTCAGGAAGCAGCGGGATTTTTTGACTAGGAGTCTGTCGGACTTGAAGAATCGTAGCGAAAATCTGGCTGGGCGAGGGCAGATTTTTCTGGTTTCGCAGGTCAATAGTTGTTCTATTGACCAAGAAAGCGGTGAAATATGCGCCGTCCAGGCGAATTTGCAGTAGATTTCCTTTAAGTCCGACAGACTCCTAGCAGCCTGTCAAACGCCAGAATTACATATGTAATATATTGATTTATAAGGATAAATTATCTTGAAAGCACGTCTCGGTTTTGTAACGGTGTCGGATCGCGCCAGTCGCGGCGAATATGAGGACAAGGGCGGCCCCGCGATGCAGGCGTGGTTTGCGCGAGTGCTGACCAGCCCGTGGGAGGCGGTCGTCCGCGTGATCCCCGACGAGCAGCCGCTGATCGAAAAAACGCTCATCGAGCTGTGCGATGTCGAGGGCTGTTCGCTGGTGGTGACGACAGGCGGCACGGGGCCGGCACTGCGCGATGTGACACCGGAAGCGACTGAAGCGGTGTGCGAGAAAATGCTGCCTGGGTTGGGTGAGTTGATGCGCGCCGCCTCGCTGAAATTCGTCCCCACCGCCATTCTGTCGCGCCAGACCGCCGGCATCCGTGGCAAGTCGCTCATCCTCAATCTGCCGGGCAAGCCTTCGGCGATTGACGATTGCCTGAACGCGGTGTTCCCCGCCATGCCGTATTGCATAGACTTGATTGATGGCGCGTATCTGGAATCCGATCCTGAGGCGTGCAAGGCTTTCCGCCCCGCGCACGCCCAAACCTCTGTAAAAGCCTAGCGTATGGCGCGCGTACTCTCCCGTTTCCTGTTCGTCGTGACGTTTTGCTGGATGATGCCTTCGGCTCAAGCCGCTTCGCTGACCATCGCTGCCGCCGCCGATCTCAAGTTTGCCCTGGCGGAGGTGGTAGAGAATTTTCGCGTGCAGCATCCTGCCGACAAGGTGGAAGTGATCTACGGGTCGAGCGGCAAGTTCTTTACCCAGCTCGTCAACGGTGCGCCGTTCGACTTGTATTTTTCCGCCGACATCGCGTATCCGCAGAAACTGGCAAGCCAAGGGCTGACGGCGGGTGCAGCACATCCCTACGCCATCGGACGCATCGTGCTATGGGGCATCGGTTCGGAATGGGCTCATCTGGGATTACAGGATTTGCCGCGCAGCAAGGTCGCCAAATTCGCCATTGCCAACCCGCAACATGCGCCTTACGGGCTGCGCGCCCAGCAAGCGCTGCAACACGCAGGCGTGTGGGAGGCCATGCAGCCCCGCCTGGTGCTGGGCGAAAACGTCGCGCAGAGCGCACAGTTCGTGGATTCCGGCGCAGCGGACGCGGGGGTCGTCGCGCTATCGCTGGTGTTGTCGCCCGCCATGCAGGGCAAGGGCAACTGGACGCTGATTCCTGCGGACTGGCATGAACCGCTGGAACAGGGCTATGTCATCCTGGCGCGTGCGCGCGACAACCCGCTGGCGCGTGGCTTTGCTGGCTACATGGCAAGCGAACCGGCTCGTGCGGTGATGCGCCGCTACGGTTTCGTACTGCCAGACAAAGGCGACAAGTAAATGTCTGCGTCCGACTGGCTGGCGCTGAAAACCACGCTGGAGCTGGCCGCGCTCACCACGCTGGTGTTACTGATGCTGGGCACGCCGCTGGCGTGGTGGCTGGCGAGTACGCGTTCACGGATGGCGGTGGTGATCGAGGCGGTGGTGGCCTTGCCGCTGGTGTTGCCGCCCACCGTGCTGGGTTTCTATATGCTGGTCGCGCTGGGACCCAATGGGCTTATCGGCGGGCTGATGGAATCGCTGGGATTGCCCCATCTGGCGTTTACTTTCACGGGTCTGGTGCTGGCCTCCACTTTGTATTCGCTGCCGTTCATGGTGCAGCCGCTCAAGGATGCCTTTGCGGCGGTGGGTACGCGCATGACCGAAGCAGCGGCGACACTGCGCGCCAGCACCCGGGACAGCTTCTTCAGCATCGTGCTGCCCTTGTCGCGGCGCGGCTTACTCACCGCCATCACGCTGACCTTCGCCCACACCCTCGGCGAATTCGGCGTGGTGCTGATGGTGGGCGGCAACATTCCCGGTCAGACGCGCGTGCTGTCCATCGCCCTCTACGATCACGCCGAGTCTATGGATTACGCGGGAGCCGGGCTGTTGGCGGGCGGGCTACTGGCGGCTTCTTTCCTCATGTTGTTGAGCGTGTATGCCCTCAATCGGCGCTATCGGGTGGTGCATCCATGACTATCCGCGCGCGCCTTCAACTTAATCGCGCCGACTTTACGCTGGACGTGGATGCACAGTTCCCGTTGCGCGGAGTCAGCGCCGTGTTCGGTGCGTCAGGATCGGGCAAGACCACCTTGTTGCGCTGCATCGCGGGTCTGGAAAGGGCGGCTGGGGTGCTGCAAGTCAATGGCGAAATCTGGCAGGATGAAACGCTTTTCATGCCTGTGCATCAACGCCCGCTGGGCTATGTGTTCCAGGAGGCCAGCCTGTTTCCGCACCTGTCGGTGCGCGCCAATCTGGAATATGGCTACAAGCGCATCGCGCCCGCCGCGCGCCGCGTGCGGCTGGAGCAGGTGGTGGAATGGTTGGGGTTGCGCCCGCTTCTCGATCGCCGCGACACGGTCAAACTCTCCGGCGGCGAACGCCAGCGTGTCGCCATCGGGCGTGCGCTGCTTGCCAGCCCACGCCTGCTGCTCATGGATGAACCGCTGTCCGCACTGGATGCCAGCAGCAAACAGGAAATCCTGCCCTATCTCGAAGCACTGCATCGTGATCTGGAGATTCCCGTGGTGTATGTCAGCCATGCGCTGGAGGAAGTCGCGCGGCTGGCCGATCATCTGCTGTTGTTGGAACAGGGAAAATTGATCGCCAACGGGCCGCTTCAGGAAGTCCTGGCGCGACTCGATCTGCCGACAGCGCACCGTGAAGATGCGGGCGTGGTGGTGGAGGCCACGATCGCAGAACACGACGATGCGTACCGTATGACCCGGCTGACTTTAGGGGAAAACAGCCTGTGGACAGGACATCTGGACCCGCCTCTGGGTACCTTGATCAGGGTGCGCATCATGGCGCGCGATGTGAGTATCAGCGTGCAGCCGCCGCACCCTTCCAGTATCAGCAACATCCTGAAGGCACGCATTACCGAAATGCAAGCCGAGGGCTGCGATAAAGTGAATGTGCGCCTGTCGGTGGGGCAGTCCGAGGTCGTCATCGCCCGCATCACGCGCCGCTCGCGCGACTTGTTGCAACTGTCCGTCGGCATGGCGGTATTCGCACAAATCAAAAGCGTGGCGTTAACCTGAATAATTCACTTTAACGTCACAGTTCACTTAAATTTATCAAACATTTCAAGACCCTGAATGGATTTTGTGCGTGCGAATTCAACCGCCATTGTTAACGTGAATCTCGCGCAGCGACGAACTGTAACCCTCTCCCTCCGGGAGAGGGGGGACGGGGGTGAGGGAGCGATCATGGCTCAAACGATTCATCATTCGGGATGGCCTGCGCCATGATCGTTAGTCTCTATAGCAGTTCAATTTACACATGCTAAAATTTATAATTTTTTCTTTAAAAACAATAATTTGCGTTATTATTGCGGCGTGTTCTGTCGAACGTAGCCCGACCACCATTGGTTTGCAGCTTGCCCGGCTCAGGATAACAGCACCGCTATCGGGTGCAGCAGGGTGAGTTGAACTAATTTCCACGCGTTTTGTCTATTTCGCGACTTGAAAATAACTTGATTTAAGTCAATAAACTGTTCGTCCGCGAGCGTATATTTCTCGCATTGATTTTTTAACGAAGGAGAAGAAAATGAAATTAGTCCATTTATTGGCCATGACCGCTGCGCTGTCTGTTTCTGCAAGCGCTTTTGCATCTGATGAAGGTGAAGCCGTTTTCAAGAAAAGTGGCTGTACGACCTGCCATGCCGTCGCAAAAAAAGTGGTCGGCCCAGCACTGAATAGCATTGCAGCCAAGTATGCGGGCGATGCAGGCGCTCAAGCCAGGTTGGAAAAGAAAGTACGCAATGGCGGTTCCGGTTCATTTGGTTCCATGCCAATGCCGGCAACTGGCAAAAATGTCAGCGATGCCGACATCAGCACCATCGTGGCTTGGGTTCTGAAACAGAAATAAGGGCTTACCTTGCTTCATGCGAGCCGGCGCAAGCCGGTTTTTTATTGCCTGCCATTTTTGTTGCCCCCAGATTGTGTGCAAGCCTTGCCTGCCGCCACGACTCAAACTGTTATAATTCGCGCCAACTTTTTTTGCACGCCTCCATGAATATCCTTTACGAAGAAAACGGCAGTTTCAAAGTCGGCAGCGTCATGACCGACAACACCACTTCCCTGCAAATCGAAAGCCTGTCCGGCAAACGCAGCAAGATCAAGGCAAACACCGTGATGCTGCATTTTAGCCAGCCGCAGTTGGCCGATTTCATGGCTCAGGCGGAAGCCCTTGCGGCTGACATCGAGGTGGAATTTCTGTGGGAATGCTGCCCGCCGGACGAATTCGGCTTTGAGGAAATCGCCGCCGAATATTTCGGTCACCCGCCCAGTTCGCTGGAAGCCGCCGCCGTCTTGATCCGCCTGCATGGCGCGCCGATCTATTTCCACAAAAAAGGCAAAGGCCGCTATCGCGCCGCTCCTGCGGAAATTCTGAAAGCAGCCCTGGCGGGAGCAGAGAAAAAGCGTCAGGCGCTGGAACTGCAAGAACGTTACACGCAACAACTCAGCCACTTCGAGCTACCCACCGAATTTGCCCAACAAATCAAGCAGATACTTTACAACCCCGACCGCAACACGCTGGAAGTCAAGGCGCTGGAAGGGGCCTGCGCCGCGACCCATCTATCCGCCGCTCACCTGCTGCACCGCTGTGGCGCCCTGCCCTCCACGCAGGATTACCATTTACAGAAGTTCCTGTTCGAGAACTTCCCCAAAGGTCTGGACTTCCCGCCGATAGTCTTGTCCGACTGGGACGAATTGCCGCTGGGCGCAGTCAACGCCTTCAGCATAGACGATGCGACCACCACGGAAATTGACGATGCCTTTTCGGTCGCCAGGCTGGAAAACGGTAACTGGCGTATCGGCGTACATATCGCCGCCCCGGCGCTGGGTATGCCGCGCGACTCGGACGGCGACAAAGTTGCCGCCATGCGTCTTTCCACGGTGTATATGCCAGGGCAAAAGATCACCATGCTGCCGGAAAGCGCGGTTCAGGCTTTCACTTTGAACGAAGGCGGCGTGTGCCCCGCCCTGTCCATGTATATCGAAGTCGAGGCAGAAACGCTGGCGGTGCTGAATTACGAAAGCCGCGTCGAGCGCGTACACATCGCCGCGAACCTCCGCCACGACACGCTCGAACCGCTGTTCAACGAAGAGACACTGGCGGCGGGCAAGCTCGATTACGACTACGCCAGCGAACTAACGCTGCTCTGGCACCTGGCGCAAAAGCTGGAAGCGGCACGCGGCAAGGCCGACAACAACACACAAGTGGATTACAACTTCCATATTGAAAATGACTACGTCACCCTCACCCACCGCCGTCGTGGCTCGCCGATAGACAAGGTCGTGTCCGAACTGATGATACTGGTCAACTGCGAATGGGGCGGACACCTGGCCGAACATGGCTTCCCCGGCATCTACCGCACCCAACAGGGCGGCAAGGTCAGGATGAGTACCGTCGCTGCCCCCCATCAAGGCTTGGGCGTGGCGCAATACATGTGGTCGAGTTCGCCGCTGCGCCGCTATGTGGATTTGCTGAACCAGCGCCAGATTATCGCCATGCTGAAGGACGAAGCCGCGCCCTACCCGAAAAACGATACCGCGCTGTATGAAACCCTGCGCAATTTCGACACCATGTACGGTATCTACAACGACTTCCAGCGCGACATGGAACGTTACTGGTGCCTGCGCTGGTTGCAACAGGAACAAGCCAGGCTGGCCGATGGCGATGAACTGCTGGTTGAGGCCACCGTCATCCGCGAGAATCTGGTCAGGATGACCGAAATCCCGCTGGTGTTCCGCGCGCCGTCATTGCCCGAACAACTGTCTGCCCAGACTCGCGTGCAACTCGCCATTACCGGGATGGATCTGCTCGACTTGTCCGTGCTGACCCGTTATGTCGCCACACTCTCCCAAGGTACGGGTGAAGCAGCGGATGACAATCCGACCGAAGCGTCAACTGATAACCTGACCGATGAATCAATAGAGGCAATGACGATGAACACATCACCAGTAGCGACTGTGATTGAGGAAGCCGCTTGCTAACTTCGGCCAAAATAAGCGTTACGATGGCGATGATTTTTTCACTCGCCGTGCACGCTTTCGCCCTGTTCGGCGTGGCACTGGTGTTGCCCGATCCTCGCAGCGCGTCGGATGTCATGCAGCCGCTGCATGTCGTGCTGGTCAACAGCAAATCCAAATCCAAACCGCACAAGGCCGATGCGCTGGCGCAACACAATCTGGACGGCGGCGGCAATACCGCTGAAGACCGCCAGGCCAAGACCATGCTGCCCAATATCGGCGACGACGAACGAATCACCCCCGAACAAAGCAGCAAAAAAGTTGCCCATCTGGAAGAAGAATCCAAAAGGATGCTTACCCAGCTCAAAAGTAGCTACAGCCTGAGCCAGCCACAGCCCAAAAAGCAGCCCGAACTAGCCGCTTCCAGCGGTGACGACCTGGTACAACGCAGTCTGGAAATCGCCCGACTGGAAGCGCAAATCAGCCGAAATAATGATTATTATGAAAAACTTCCGCGCCGAAAATTCATCGGCGCACGCACTCAGGAATACCGCTTCGCGCAATACATCGAAGACTGGCGCGTCAAGGTAGAGCGCATCGGCAACCTGAACTACCCGGATCAGGCCAGACGCGAAGGACTGTACGGCAAATTGCAAGTCAGCGTCTCGATTAAAGCCGATGGCACTGTCGAAAGCGTCGAAGTCAGCCGTTCTTCAGGCCATCGCATCCTCGATGCGGCCGCCATGCGCATCGTCAAACTCGCCGCGCCGTTCTCTCCCCTGCCCCCCGACATCCGCAAAGATGTGGACATCCTGACCATCACCCGCACCTGGTCGTTTACGCCTTCCGACAAACTGGAAAGCGAATAAAGTCATTGGGAAGCACTGATTTATTCGTCATTCCGGCGAAGGCCGGAATCCAATACTCTGATTAAAAAGCGTTTTTGCTTTTGCGAAAACGAAAAAATCGAAAAAATCAACATCTCCCTTGTTCCATAATTGATTGTTGGTTAAAGTGCGCGCCATGCGTCATTCCCTGTTTGCCCGATTCCTGCTGATTTTTGCCCTGCTGTTCGCGCAGATGGGCGGTTTGACGCATGGCATTTCGCACACGCTGGCGGATCAGTCTCAGGATCAATCCGTTCCACACGACAAGCTGTGCGACCTTTGCGCGGCCTATGCGCAGCTGGGCAGCGCGCTCGGCAGCCATGCCCTTGCTTTTTTCGCTGACGAACAACCCGCCGCGTTAATCCCCCTCGCGTTCGACACCTTCCGCACCACCGCGCCCTTCAGCGCCTACGCCTCGCGCGCCCCGCCCTACTCCGCATAAGTCACATTCAACTTTCTCGTGCCCCCTGCATGAGAATTTGTCATTGATTTTTGGAGAAAAAATGTTCAATAAAACCTGTTTGAGCGCGGCGCTTGCCGTGCTGTTAAGCCATCCAGCAGCCGCCGCCAGCAATGCCGATCTGCAAGCGATCCGCGAGCAAATTATTCAATTAAAACAAAGCTATGAGCAGCGCATCGCGCAACTCGAACAGCGCCTCGAACGGGCGGAAGCCACCAGCAAGCAGGCGGTAGACGTTGCCGCTCAGGCCGAAACACAGCAAGCCAGCGTTGCACCCACCACAGCCATTACCAGCAGTGAAGGCGCATTCAATCCTGCCGTGTCACTCATTTTGGCGGGCACTTACGGCACGCTCAAACAAGACCCGGCCATTGCACCGACCGGCTTTGCCATGAGCAGCAATCCCGGCCACACACAGGGCTTCAATCTGGGTGAATCGGAGCTGGGCATTTCCGCCAACATTGATCCCGACTATCGCGGGGTCGCCACCCTGGCGCTGGCAGCAGCGGGCGGCGTAAGTGTGGAAAATGCCTTTGTACAAACCTCGGCGTTAGGTAACGGGATCAATCTAAAACTGGGACGTTATTTTTCAGGTTTAGGCTACCTCAACGAGCAACACGCCCATGCGTGGGATTTTGTGGATCAGCCCTTGGTGTATGCCACGCTGTGGAACAACCAATTAGGCGAAGATGGTGTGCAAGTGAAGTGGCTGGCACCGACCGACACCTTCATCGAACTGGGCGGCGAACTGGGACGTGGGCGCGGCTTTCCCGGCTCAGACCGTGTGAAAAATGGCGCGGGCTCGGGCGTGCTGTTCGCCCATGTCGGTGATGACATCGGTGTTGAGCATAGCTGGCGAGTTGGCGCATCGCTGCATCAAACCCGCGCCGATAATCGCATCAGCACAGGCGTACCCGATTTGCTGGGGACTATCGGCGGTGTCAGCAACAGCTTCAGCGGTGACAGTCAAACCACGGGGCTGGATTTCATCTGGAAATACGCGCCCAACGGCAACACTGCCAACCGTTACCTGAAAGTGCAAGGTGAGTATTTTCAACGCAAGGAAGCGGGCCTGCTGACTTACGATACCGCTGCGGCAAACATCACCGACACGTTTAGCCAAACGCAAAGTGGCTGGTATCTGCAAAGCGTGGTTCAGTTCATGCCGCACTGGCGCACGGGTTTGCGTTATGACCGCCTCGCTTCAGGCATCGCCAGCGTTGGTGCGCTCAACGCGGGCAACGTGATTAGCAACTACGCATTCAACCCGACGCGAGCCACCTGGATGCTGGACTACAGCCCCAGCGAATTTTCACGCCTGCGCCTGCAACTGGCGCACGACAACTCGCGACAAGGTCTGCCGGATAAGCAGTTGTTTGTGCAATACATCATGAGTCTGGGCGCACACGGCGCACACCAATACTAATTTGGAGTGCTTATTTGGAGTGCGCAGACATGTCTGCGCAAAAATAGCGGCGACGTGTCGCCGCACTCCATAACCTAAGGAAATCATCATGAAAAAAATATTACTAATAGCACTCCTGTTTTTAAGCACCACCTCTCACGCCGCCCTCAACGTATTCGCCTGCGAACCGGAATGGGCGGCACTCACCCAACTGCTTGCGGGTGACAAGGCCAACATCTACACCGCCACCGGCGCGCTGCAAGACCCGCATCGCGTGGAAGCGCGCCCCAGCCTGATCGCGAAAGCGCGCCGCGCCAACCTGCTGGTGTGTACCGGCGCGGAACTGGAAACGGGCTGGCTGCCGGTGATCCTGCGCGAATCCGGCAACAGTGCCATACAACCCGGCAGCCCGGGTGCGTTTGAAGCCGCCCGTTTCGTCACCATGCTGGAAGTGCCAACCCGTTTGGATCGCAGCGATGGCGATGTCCATGCGCAAGGTAATCCGCACATTCAGACTGATGCGCGCAACTTTTTAGCCGTAGCCGATGCGCTCAGTAAACGCCTGACCCAGCTCGATCCAGCCAACGCCGCCTATTACCAACAGCAACTCGCCACCTTCAACGGACAATGGCGCGCGGCCATCGCCCGGTGGGAAAAGCAGGCAACCCCGCTCAAGGGCGTGGCGATTGTCGCGCAGCACCGAGGCTTCCCGTATCTCAACAACTGGCTGGGACTTAAACAGGTCGCCGAACTGGAACCCAAACCCGGCATGGAACCGAGTGCCGCTTATCTGGGTCAGGTGCTGGGTCAACTACAACAGCATCCAGCTAAAATGGTGTTGCGCGCCGCCTACCAGGACGGACGCCCTTCGGACTGGATCGCGGAACGCGCACACATCAAAGCGGTGGCATTGCCCTATACGGTTGGCGGAACAGCACAGGCTATTGATTTATTTGGTTTATTTGACGACACCCTCGCACGACTGCTGGCAGGACTGAAATGAACTCTATTGAACTCGACATTCTGCTGCCGGCCTTCATCGCAGGCCTGCTGGTACTGGCCACCCATATCCCGCTCGGCATGAAAGTCTTGGCGCGCGGCGTAATTTTCGCCGATCTGGCGGTGGCACAAATCGCAGGCTTAGGGATCGTGCTGGCCGGATTACTCAATCTGACCGACCAGCCGCTGCTGGTACAAGCCATCGCCGCCACCAGCGCGCTGTGCGGTGCGGCCTTGCTTGCCTGGATCGAAGGGCGTTTCGCCGAAGTCAAGGAAGCCTGCATCGGGCTGACTTTTGTGCTTTCCGCCAGCGCCGGCATCCTCTTGATGAGCCGCGATGTCCATGCTGGCGAACACCTCAAGGACTTGCTGGTCGGCCAAATCCTCTGGGTCAATCCCACCCAACTCGTCGCCACCGCCTTGTTAAGCGCCGTGCTGCTGGCCATCTGGCGCTGGCGACAACTTGGGCATTTTGGTTTCTATGCACTGTTCGCGCTGGCCGTCACCGCCTCGGTGCAACTGGTCGGCATCTATCTGGTGTTCGCCAGCCTGATCGTCCCGACGCTGGCCACTTATCGCATCCAGCAAAAACGCACGGCCTACGCCTTTGCCATCGGCATCACGGGCTACGCCATCGGGTTGCTGCTCTCGGCGCTCTTCGATCTGCCCAGCGGCGCGGCCATCGTCTGGGCAATGGCCTTGGTCGGCGGAATTACCGCGCTGCTGTTAAACGCACGTCGCTAACTCACATTTGATCGCCTACACTCGCAGATGCTGCTAATCTGGCGTTGTTATTTGGCATCAGACCTTATACATTGCGCCTTTAAAACGACTAAAAAAATAG
>Ga0210025_1001868_pt1 | contig 21833 bp, 19 predicted proteins | sample CryGeyme20150102_FD_183989 | JGI IMG/M metagenome (GOLD analysis project Ga0210025, IMG submission 183989) | Groundwater microbial communities from Crystal Geyser aquifers in Utah, USA - Crystal Geyser metaG 2015-0102 (SPAdes) (version 2) | ecosystem: Environmental > Aquatic > Deep subsurface >...
CTGATATCCCTTATATATTTTGTTATAACGGCAGGTGTTAATATAATTTTCATAATAGTAACTTCAGATCACTGATTCACAATAAAAATAGATGATCTACTTATCATGTCACCTGCCTAATGCCTCCACCACTCTGTTGCCGTATTGCACTTCCTTGTTGCCTCTCTAATACTGGTCGAACTAAAACAAGTCAGCAGCCATCTTAGCACGAACAGCATTGTTGAAATTGTTATATAGTTTGTTAGTTTTTACGATATTTGCAGGCTGGGAGGTCAAATGTCTAAGAGAACTTGAGCCTGGTCTCACCTCAGCCAGTAGCGATAGTAATCTTTGCTCCATTCTTTACAGCTCTCTGTCATCTTGGCTGTTTTTGGCTAGGATGCCGACAGCCGGGACATACTCCCTCAACAGTTATCTACCTCTCTTTTGACCCTGCAAGGCAACTGTCAGTTCTTAGACCATCCTTCCAATCGCCTCTATCCTCTCTTGTCTATCCCACTCCCTCAGTATGATTTTCTTCTTCCTTTCTTCCTAACAGTGCATCCTATATGCTTCTTGCTACATTTGCTGTCGTTCTGCTTCTCGCCTTACTGTTACTGTCATTTTCTTCATCTCCTGCAACATCTTCTATTTATTGGTTTATTCCTCCTTGTGCTTTGAGAGCTACTCGATGGTTATCCTGTTCTTTAGCTCAGCCATCTTGACTGCTTACTTGGGGTATTATAGGGGGTAGTACTGGCCGGTTGATAGATCAGCTGTAAGGAGCTACTCAATTCTCACTTTGATCCGATACTTCTTCTGTAATTTGTATACCAAAGATAAATATTTTGGCAGATGGATGGTCTGCTCCTTCTCACATACAGCCATCGCCTACTCTTCACTCCTAGCAGATAGTAATCTGCCCCGATTGAAAGACAAATATCCTATTGCCATGAACAGTACCAGTTCGGGCTCATCCCATCGTATCAGTATCTGATCAGCAATAGCCATAACTCCTTCTCTTCCGAGGGCAGATGTGAATAGAGTAGTCAATAGGTTCCAGGTTAGTTTGGCAAATGATATCGAACATCGCTCCAAATGAGTAGTCAGCTATGAATCTTCAACTTTTAGGAGCTACCACATGTTTTGCAGGACTGATGAATTGGATAGTGGATATTAACGGAACAAGAAGTGCAGTGGTGATGAGAATAATCTGTAGAGAGTCTAGAAGCAGAGCAGAGTGTCCTAGCCGAATAGACAGACAAAAGGAAACACTATGGAAGGGATATAGTCAGCCACATCCATGATCGGCTGCCAGTTGATCAACAAAGCCATCACCTCTCTCATCTTACTGGCCAGGTATGCATTGTCAATGGGATACCTCTCCTCCATCAGTTGTATCGTTTTGGCAGGTCTTTATCTCTCTAGATGTTTGAAAGCTAATGGACTGACAGGTAAATTCAACGCCATTCGGTATGCCACAGGTCGATACTTATCCGGTAATATATGATGTTTCATCAAAAAATCTTTGAGTTTGGGTAGTGTCAAAGTTGAAGGAATATTCGAGTAAGCTTGCTCACTGATACCTTCTACTTTATGTTCAGCAGTTGAGTATAAGTTGTTAGTGACTACTCCTAAGTAGTTGGGGCAAGTATGATTATTGGTTGAGTAACCACCAGCACAGAGTAAGCCCTCGTTGGTTAGCGGATTGCCTTGACTATTTTTGACTATTTGATTTATGGAGGTCTACAATTTATACCAGGTGATCTGCTCAGTCAGTAGCACCAAAGTAGAACTGTACTGACTAACAGCCATCGCCCTTATCCTCTCAGTGGCTATACTCCTCACCTGCTTTATTTTGAAATTGTTCTTGAAAGATAGTTCCACTATGTAGAGTCCGTTGGTCGTTCTTAGTGCCAAACAGAGAAAATCCATGAATAGTACCTGCTCGATCTTTATTTAAGGTGTGTTAGTCTCCTCCCTCCAAAATTGAGGCAACAACTCCTGAAAAATAATGGTTTAGGATTTGACATCAGCTAACCATAGCCTTCTGTTATCGTATAAAGCAACCATATCGCTACCTATCGCACATTTTATCGATTAGCCCACAACTGCACTCTGTCTATAGCTCCAATCTGCCACCTCCCATACCATCACACTGCCATCCTTGAAGGAAGTGATCACCCTTCCTCCATCTTGTGACATCCCAACATCTGAAAATGAATTTGTCGAACATTTGATAGTTTTGATGTGGGTTAGAGTTGGCCCACTGTGGACTATGCAAAGATCATGGGAGATGGATATTAGCAATTATGATTGCCTGCAGTATTGTACCTTAGTGATGATTGACCGATGCCCAGTCAGTTTAGCTTTTAATTTTTATGTCTTCAGTGAATAGACCAGTAAGTCTCTGCTCCCCTCATTTGTGGCTACCAGGCAGTCATGCATGAAGGTGATACTGGTGCTGAGATGCCCACCGCTATTGCCAAGTACTATATTTCTTCCTGTGCTACAATTTCTGAGCACTATCTATTTTTTCCTATTCTGGAAAGCCAACCACTGATCGGAGGGATGCACAGCCAAGAGTGGATGACTCGTATGAGGAAAGTGAGCCCCCTTATTAGGCCTGTAACTGTCGTACTACAGCAACTGCATTCTATTTTCGTTCGTTAATTTAAATATAAATAGATAGTATGAAATACAGGTGAGTAATAGGAGTAGGCAAATTCAATTATAGCTGATGAGAGTAAGATATGAGATTAGGATAATTGTGATATTGTAAAAAATAAGAAATATAAAAATGAGGAGATAAGGACTGTGGTGGCACGTGCTTTGATATTTATTAAACATAATAAATAACAATCACACAAAGAATAAATCATGGTCAAAACGCATCCCGATGAACTAGTCTCAGCATTGTCTCAATTACTAAAAGCTTAAAAAACGCCAAGCATCAGGTTCACCTTCAAAAGAGGTGGTCTCTTCGAACCCCGACACACCAAGGCACATTCCAGAAAAGCACAGAAGTAACTCAAACAATAATTGAAAGCCCATGTGATGGCACAACAAAATCAGGAAGAACCTGCCACCTGGCCCTTGTTGCTGAGAATCAAAACCAACTAAAAAGAGGAGCATACGCAATTGAGGACTGAAGTTGTGAAGGGTAGGGGGCAGTTTGTGATCGAGTCACTCATGGGAGTGTTCAGAGTGAACTTTTTCAAGAAGAAGGGGGAGGAGGAGAAAGCAGCATAAAACGCGGGGCCCACCAAGGCAAACCCGAACAGCAAGACAACTCTGAAGAAGAAGCAGCAGACCGTGAGGAACCAGGAGCGCAGGAAAAGACGCAACTAGCTCAAGCGACAGGCCAGAAAAGCCAAAAGAACCACCGTGACCATTCCTTCAGAAAAATGAGTGATTACATAGCATAGTTCGTACTATGAAAAACAGGGTTATAGAAATTCTGAGTCATATCAGCACAAACATCATCACCAATCATAAAGTTAGTATGTTAGCTACTCCCTCGACCCGCTCGTAATCGGAAACATCCAAGAACTAGTTAAGCTTACTCTTTAAAACCTGCATCTAGCTGCCTACCTCCTCCCCTGCCTCCTTACATGTTGCCAAGATGAGCTCCTTTCCAGATAGACCAGCTAGTGTAGCTCGAAGGGTACATTACTTCGAGGCTGGTACTTGATCTTACAGCAAGAGGTGCCAAGTTGTACTGCTTCAGTTATTAATAGTAATATGATAGATTACCTCCTCGAAGCATCCACAAACAAAAATAATAACAAAAAAATACTCACACTACTGTAGACCCATCTTGAAGAACTAATAGAGATTAGAACAGCATTCAATCAATCACTACTGCATCTCACAGCCATATCCAACTCATAACTACTGCACTCCATCCTCACATTGCTGCCCCTACATTTCAGTAGAATAGCACAGGTAGAGATGATACACTAACTTGACTCAGAGGGTAACTCTACATTGCACTATACTGTCTTCAACGGAGATACTGTCACCCTCCAACTGCTCTAATCCCACGGAGGTGATATACTGACACCAAATGAAAGTGGATTGACAAATATGCACCTGGCTGCTCAAGGCGGATCAGCCATCATGCTGGTAAGTGCTGTCCTTATCGCAGGTGTATTTGCTACTGAGATACGAGCAGATTAATAGAGCAAGAATTCAAACTAATAACCGGAGGTAGAGAGCTACACTGCAGGAATATTTGAATGTGAGAGATAGGAAGGGAAATACTCCTCTCCATTGGGCTGCCTACCTCAATCAGTTCAATGCTACCACTATGCTACTATCCTTAAGTGCCTCAACTGACTTGCTTGATCATGAGGGAAATACTCCTCTACACATAGCTGTCATGAATAATCATCCTAAGATAGTCAAATAACTCCTGGCCAACAGTGCACATACTTCTGCTAGTAAGACACATGACTTGCTATCTGTTGAAAACAGTCATAAGCAGACAGCTTTGGATATAGCCGAGGAAGAGGGGCTAGATGAGATTGCGAATATGTTAAGGGTGGAGTGCAAAGCAAGAGATCTATGCCTGCTCAACATGCCAGTTCGGAGTCCTATGCCTGATAGTTACCCACTGACTGTGGTCATTTTGATCTTTATGGCTACTTTCCTACCACCTCTGGCCATTCTAATAACGGACCTACTCACCTACTCTCAGTCAAATCAGCTGAAAATCATTAACGGATCTATCCTACTCCTTGGTACTGTGACAGCCATCTCCTACATAGCACTCAGACACAGCCAGCCAGGTACAATCATATCCCACAACCACCTAATGACAGCTCCTCACTAAAATAGCAACAACTCTGACCTACTTTCGTGGTCTACCGACAAATTTAATATCTTGACTAATTTGAGCAATTTACTTCACCACAATCCTGTCTCATCGATCTGCCTCACCTGCCATGTATTACCATCATAACTAGTCAGTCCCTCCGACCTCCCAGATCACGACATTGCTATCTCTGCAAAAAATGCATCAAAGTGTTCGATCACCACTGCCCATGGATAGGATCATGTATCGGTGCAAATAACATCCTCCATTATGTTCTATGCCTGTTGTTGGGAGTAATCTACCTAATTGGGGGCGTCTGTGTACTGACTTCATGTACATATGCTGGTATTTCAGCAATAGTTATAGCAGCAGGTAGAGGAGGAAATGGAAATAACAGTATGGCTGTAGGAGATAGGCTGATTGTGGCAGTTGCAGCAGTAGGGATAATATTTGCTGTTTTGACAGTGACACCTGTTGGATATTTGCTGGTCAGACAGTTGGTATACGCCGGAAAAGGAATGACGACGTTTTAGGTGTTTGTGGAGAAGATAAAACAGAAAGAGAAACAGAATAAGATGCGATGGAAGCATAGTACAGAGAAGAGGAATGCTGGAGTGAGGGAGATATAGATGGTTGAGAGAAAAGTGGGAAATGACAATTTATAGGCTTTGCTTGATGGAAATGCTGAACGTGGCAATAATGCAGTAATGAAGCAAAATAATAACAACATCAGCAGAGACAACACATCGAGAGCCACACACTCAACAAACCCAGACAAGCCTTATCCCCCAAAACAGCCAACATATATCCAAAACATGCATTCCATCTTCTTCCTAAACAGCCACAGCCCCCTCTACAACTGACCCCCCTTTTCTTAGCAAAACTAACAATTGACCACTATATCTAGATTAGACAATAATAGATGATGATCACTCACTGGTCTTTCAATTTTTCAATTTTTTGTATAATTTTTAGGCCCAATGTTTGCAGTTATTTTTGAGAAGGTTGTACCCTGAATCATGCATTTTATTATATTAAAGAAGGGCTTTTTTGTATGATATTTGAAGCTATTCCTCATTTCGGTTACTATTCAACCAGCTAAATTAATTCAAATATCGTCCAAAACGTCTTCTCTTACCGTGTTGTGAAAATTCCATAGTTTCGTAAAATCTATTTCCGCATTCATAGCATCCAATCAAGAATTCAATACAATCATGAGAATACTCTAAATAGTTTGTCTTTTCTTTAGAAGTTGGCTCTTTGATAAGAGGCTGTTTTAAAGTTAATAGTTAGATAGTAGCTCTGGAAAACTCTACAGCTATAGAGCCAGCCATCGGCACAGATTTTCATATAATTTTGATCACATACCAAAAATGATTCCCAAAATGACATTTTCTCTCTGAATTCCACTTAGCTGTCAAATCTGTTTGAGAAGATTGACTACCCGTAGACCCCATCAAAAAAGTATTAATAATATTCGAATATCACTTATTCTTGAACCTTGTGTAAAAAGGATTATCTTATTTGGCCCTCCATTGTCAATATTTTACCTCTAGGTTCAGCTAAATACTAATATAGATCTAGCCCTATATTTGCTAGCCAAGGTATAGAGAAAAAGCATTACTAATCAAGTTTCTTGTCTTTAGTCATATCATTATTCCCACCGTTGCTTCCCTTGATGATCATTTAGTACTATCCAACACATAAAATACCAAATAGGGCTATATAAGACCCCTGCTCTCTCTATTACTAGCTCATTAGTCCAATACTGCTACCCAACTAATTATGATCTTTCCGCCAACTTCTTGATTTCCTCCTGACCGCACCATATCCTCAAACACTTCCATTATCGTCATTTTCCGATTAATTGCTATTGTTCGACCTCCTCACAATTTCTATCACCACCAAACAATCAACTAATATTTTTATTGATTGTACAATATATACTGAACCTATCTCAAATAAGTGGTATATAAATAGATGATCACATGCTAAGTATCTTTGGAAGTTCCAAATTACTCCCATCTCTGTTGACAACACCCCACTACCCCAATAACATAACTTAAATTTCAAGCATGCTACTTGAGTTAGTTATATGTCTCACATCAACAATAGTACTGTTAAGACAACTCACCCTCCTCTTAGTCTATAACTCACTAAAACTGAACAGAAACCAATAAAACATAGAAACATATCAGGTGGGTTAGTAATCATCGTCCTTTTCTTAAAAAACTCAACACTACAGTTTTGGTGGCTTCACCCACCCAATGCTTGCAATTTTTGTCGCATAGGTCGTATTCTCTCTCGGGGATTTGTCCGTAGGTTCTGAGGAATGTCTGAAAATCACATATTTGCTAACTCATCACCTCCTTAGCTTTGATTTTCTTATAGTAGCCATACCGCAATGACTTCCCCTATCCAGCAAATTCGAGGGTGACTCGCATCTAATGGAAACACCTATGGCACTTGACCTCCAACTACAAACAATCATGACTGTAGTCCTGCCTGGCTAATTTCTCCCATTTTGTTTACTCCAATGCTAGCATGCTGGTGACTGCTCTTTTATTTTTCAAGCAGGTCTTTCCCAGTTCGCCCCACCATTCGCCAGCCATGGGAACTGATTTTCTGGTTGTTTTCAAGATTTTATAGTAAATTTGGTTACATTTGCACTTCTCCGAGTCGGTCCATTATGCCACCCAATCTGTCTTTTTGTACCACTTGGTGCCCAACTCAGCTAAGACAGGTTCATCAGATGTCAGTTCAGCTCTAGCAGAGGATGGCTGAGATGGTTGGGAGGTACTATTTGAAACTGTAGATTCGTCCTGACCCATTTTAGACTAAATGATAGATTATTTAATGTCAGTATTATCAAAGGGGGACAATAAATGGCACTTGATGTGTCTGAGAGAGCATAGAGGATATAGTATAGGAAATGGGGAGCTTTCAAAGCTGAGTTATATTTTGTTTGTTCGGGAGGTAGGATTGTGGGGTATCAACAGGGTAGACCTACCGTCAGTAGTTAGCTACATTTTGCTATAATATGACAAACAACATAACTATGATACTCTATCATTTGGCTCCATTTTTCTTACCGCCTTTGCTTTTACTTTTGCTACCGAGCAACCCTCCAAAGAAACCCTTGCCCTCCTCCCTTTTATCTTCACTCTTGATCTTAGTTGGCATGTACTGTTTCAATTATTCTGTCTCCTTCTACAAATCCAGAGCTGCTGTGATTTGTGCCATTTCTTCAACAAACTTCTCCTTGTAATTTTTAGTACATGTGTACAAGTTGACTATAGTTTTCTTCAAATTCTTGAACCTATCTCTCAAATCCCATAAATACCCATCATTGGCTAAAGTTTTCTCAATCTCACCTTTTTCAACCTCCTCGACAAACTTCTTCAAATCGACAGCCAGCAATTTCAATAAATTTTCCTTATATTTCTCATACTCACCTAACGAGAAGTCAAAAGCATCCTTACGCATCCCTAAGTTAGTGAAATAAGTGAATGCATAGATCCATTTCAGCTTTTAGCAACACTCAATAGCAAATTTATAGGCGGTTTCCATGAACTCCGATTCAGTCAGATCTATGGCCAACACATGGAAAAGAAATTTTCTCTTAGCGAAGACATCAATAGCTTTGTAGTTATTTGCTACCGCCTGGTTGAACACAAATCTCTCGGTGCAATGATTAATCTTTTACATGATCTCTTTCTAACGGTTGACCACCTCGTCTGGTTTTTTCTTGTAAATATGGCACTTGAAATGATCTTTGTGGTCTGGCTACCAAGGTCTAGAACACATATAACAAAAATTCTTGCCACAAGTGCAAGCCATGAAGTTGCAACCCATCGATCTCTCCACAGCTTTCTTGCACCATGGACATACCTTAGCATTTGCACTGATCCACTTCGCATCTGCTTATTATGCCAACACCTGTTTGAGCCATTCCGCTTTTTGCTAACATTTGCAAGGATAGTGATCGTCAGACATACATCTAAAGCAGAAGATCTTCCCGCAGGCGCAACGAACTGACAACAGACTTTCGTCGTTTAATTTGATGCAATTTGAACAATCCGCCCCTGTGCAGAACTGATACCGCTTGTGAGAAATAATCATCATCTCACATAATTTTTTGAGATAGGTCCTTCTGAGTGCTTGCTCATTTCCTAGAGTCATGATAGCCTCCACTCGTTCAAGCAAAACTGGTGCTCCACAGGTGTCATCCATACATTTGGCAAAAGGATTGCCAGAGTTGATCATCGTTCTCAAACCACCTAACCAGCATTCCAGGCAGAATGCATGTCTACATACATTTTAGACAACAACCGCATTTTCAGCGCAGCAGACCATACACATATCCCTCACTTCTGTGCATTAAGCAGGAGGTACTAGATCTGCCCTCATACCTATTCTAGTCATGTACATTTGGTAGTTATTGAATATCTCCTCTCTCAGGATATCTTTGTCCCATTTGAATTCCTTGAGCAAGAGCAGGCACCATCCCCGATCGAGACAAACCAACATCTTGACCTCCTCTAACATGGCATTCAACTCCTAGAATATCTTTTCGAGAGGTAATATCTCATAAGGTTCCATATGATATTTGCCCGAATCTGAACTGGCTGGTTGTGAGGCCTCAGGGTACTATCCGTTGTAATCGTAGTCTTATTAGTATTGATACTCGTCTTAGCCGTAGTTGTCATAGTCATAGCCCTCCTACATGTGTTGGGTAAGTGTGTAATTATTTTTATAGAGTCCGGAATATGAGCAAAAAGAGGCTCATCAGTTATAGAGCCATTTAGATATAAAAATACGTCCAAAAAAAAGAGGAAAAAATAATAGAGAGAATAGTTCGAGAACTTAACGAAGATGTTGGCAAGTGTTGATGGAAGGTGTCAGAAAGTAAGAGAGTAATGTATTGAAAAAGCTATCCCCTCATATAAAATATGGCACATTTTGTTAAATTTTAAAGTTATCCGATGGATCTCGCCTGGCTGTGGCTCATCATTCCAGGAGTATACCTCATAATTTCGACCCTACTGCTCTGTTTCCCCTTCTGGAAAAAATACCAATACCCCAATAGATTACTCAACGCACTCGCTTCTTAAAACAACAATAAAGTGCTATGCATCGGGCATCGAGGAGGTTCCTTTAGGGGCCTTAGAAAACCATGTAAACCTTCGATAAAACTGATAAAATTTCACATATGTTCTAGTTGGACTTGCAATAGACCAAAGATCTTCAATTAGTTGTCCACCACGATGCTACCATCCAACGAACAACAGGCGACCCTCGTAATCTCAATGAAGTTTAATATCAGCATCTGCCTACTTTTTTGAAAGAAATTGTACCCTTCGGCATGCCTGCTGGCTCTTAGCCTATCCCGACAGCTCGAAATAAAATAATACTCCTCGATGACTTGTTCACTAAATACCCTCGAAAACTGATGAACATCTAGCTAAAATCTCCCACCGACACCGCCATTAAGGAATTTGCTCGGTTGGTCAGAAAGCACTAAAGATAGGATGTCACCATTTGGGTAGCAGTCAGGGATCATGGTCGTGAAGGATTGATGGAGGAGGTGGAGGATTCCATGACTTTCTATTCGGCCTGGGAGATATTCAAAATATTTATTCTGACTATCACGGGTTTGCTACCTTTTTGGTGCATCAGACATGGAGTGCTGGATATACCCCTTGTCACTGAAGGAATGATCAAATTGACAGATTCTATGGCTACCACTTGCGGCAGGAAAGTCCTCATATGTATCCTCATCTCCATCCTCCGCTTTTTCAACCTCATGTCAAGACTATTTATCCCGTATCTCAGAAAAAGATGCCTTTTGACCTTCTACTGGATCGTCAATGACTAGTAAGGTTGGGAGAAGGCTATCAATATGGGAGCAAGAGGTATAATGACTGATATGCCAACTGACCTAAGATCTTTTTTGTTGAGTAAAGACCTTTACTTTTAAGACGAGACAGTAAGAGATAACACTATGTTAGGGGAAAGAATAGTCTGAAGGTGGCTTACCAAAGCAAGAGTGATTTAGACTGATCTATGTACTGTATAAGCTCCTTATTCTGGTTGTCACATCACTATATTTGGCCTTACAGAATAACATCCTCTTTTTTGGCAACACTTCGAGTCATCCATTTCTGTTAGTTTATGCCTGTTTCATAATTTTCTACTATTTACCCTCTGGACTTTACTTCAATAACTCGCCAATTACTTGTCCAATTTCCTGCATGCCTCAATTTTATTTCCTATTTATGGGTTTCTGACTCATAATAATTCAATACAAAATGAATATCTAATAAGAGGCTCATTATCAATATTTTATTTATCCCCCGTTTAAAAAATCATGGCACACGCACCTCCCGCCTCATGTACTGTCACCCTCTACGATAGCCAACACCCAAAGCGGCTACGGCAAAGTCCTCAAAGATTTCGTCCTCGGCGGCACATCAGGAGCAATCGCTAAGACCCTAGCAGCACCCATCGAAAGAGTCAAACTGCTCCTCCAGACCCAATAGAACAACCCCCGCCTTGCCGCTAGACCCTACACCGGTATAAAGTATATGACTCAGGTATCGTGGACTGCTTCGTGAGATGTGCCAAGGAAGAAGGCGTCCTTTCACTGTGGAGAGGTAACTGGGCCAACGTTGTCAGATACTTCCCCACCCAAGCCATCAACTTCTCAACTAAAGACTATCTATACCAAATTTTCCTCAAAGGAATTGACTCAAAAAAAGATAAAACTCAATATTTCTTACGCTCACTTCTGTCAGGTGGTATCGCTGGCTCTTTCTCACTAATTTTTGTCTATCCTCTCGACTTCGCCAGAACTAGATTAGGAGCTGATATCGGCAAAAGTGCCGCTGAGAGAGAATTCAATGGCTTAATCGACTGTTGCGCTAAAATTTTCAAAAAAGATGGAGTCACCGGATTGTACAATGGATTTGGCGTGTCCGTGCTCGGCATCTTCACCTACAGAGCCTTCTACTTCGGGTATGCCAATATTTTATCCTTAGAGGCTATGACGCAGGAAAGAGCTTCATCTGGGGTTCAGAGGAAGAGCAGAAAAGTGCCAGCATTTTCAAACGATTCTTGTTCGCTCAATTTGTCACTTCGACCTCCTAGACCCTGGCCTACCCTCTGGATACAATCCGAAGAAGACTTATGATGGAATCCGGTAAGCCAAAAGACCAAAGATTCTATAAGGGCACCGCCGACTGTGGAAGCAAGATACTCGCCACTGAAGGTGTAACTGGATTTTTTAAGGGTAACTTGTCCAACTTCTGGAGAAGCATTGGCTCATCTATCGTCTTAGTGCTTTACGACGAGTTGCAGAAGTTGATGAAAACTCACGGATATTGATTGTTGTGGTGAATGACGTTTAATTGACCTTTTGAGAGAAGAATTAAGGGTATTATTGGTGGAGATACGAGGGTATGGAAGATGGCGACGGTAGGAATGCTGAAGGGAGGCAATGAGGTATAAAACTAGCAAATAGCCTGACTTTGATGGGATGAACCTCTGAGATAAAATTTGATAAGCCTACCAAAAATCACTAGAATTCTCTAAATCAACGTCTCTTCTTGTGTTAAACCCTTCCCAATCACTTTTTTCTTCTGCTGATCCCTCAGCCCTACAGTTATCCCTCTACCACCTTCCTCACTACTATTGTACAATATCACAGTTCCCTGATAATAATTATATATCAAAATATTCAATCCACAATGGACAAGAGCAAGATGGCCAAGATAAAGGAGTAGGCCGCCAAGTTAGGCACCTCCTACTACAAATTCGTCTAACCCTTCATCATCAACATCAACTAAAAAATCGGACGAGGCTCCTACGGCTAAGTCTATAAAGGTGCTGACATTCGTAATGGCAACTTGGTGGCAGTCAAGACAATCTCAACCAGCAACATCAAAAAAGATGCCTAGAAATTTTACGATTCCCTCAAGAACTAGATCGAGATCATGAAGGCCATAAAAAATGAAAATATTGTTGAGCTGTACGATGTCAAAAAATCAGCCAACAACATCTACCTCTTCCAGTAATTGTGCGATAAAGGTTCACTGTAGGACATCTTAGAGAAGAGGAAGAAATTACCTGAGTCTGAGTGTATAATTATCATGAAGCAATTGATCAGAGGGTACAAATATTTGCATCAGCACTCGGTTATACATAGAGATTTGAAACCTGCTAACATTTTGATCAAACACTAGACCTATAAAATTGCTGACTTTGGATTTGCTAAATACTATCAAGAAGGAGCTGAACTAGATCAAATTCATCAAAGTTTAGTGGGTAGCCCTATGTACATGTGCCCTGAAATATTGAATGGAAGTACATACTCAACTAAAAGTGATGTGTGGTCGATGGGTGTTATCTTCTACCAGATGCTCTACGGCAAAACACCACATAAGGCCACCTCACTCTAGGAACTCATCTCCAAAGTCAACAAGAAGGTCATCCGCTTCCCTCAGAAATTAACTACCCCGGGTATCCAATAAATGCTCGAATCTATGCTCAGATACGCTCCTTAGGAACGCATCTCCTGGAAATAAATCTTCTCGCTCTAGATTTTCATGTAGAAATAGAAAGATTCAAACGATATCAACCGTTCTATGAGTCTAGCCCAGAAATCAGCCAAAGACAAGTTGTAGATGTCAACCAAGATGAACGCAATTTACTTTGAGGACAAGAAGGTAATCCAACAGATCGAGATGACCAACATGACAAGTTAAGACAAGTAGATCAGCGTCGTCCAATCCCGTGATGCCAACTAATCCAAATAACAAGATATCTACAAATCAATAGCTCATAAGTATGAGTAAGCCTAGAACAAGAAGTAGACCATCAGAAAAATAAAAAATTGGTTCTTATTCAAAAGAAACAAAGCTGTCTTTTTGAACCATCTTTCTCTCAAGATCCACAATTGCTTCGCTTTGGATAAACTTAACATACCCCTTCATAAGGCCTAAATCTTCATCTTGGTCCTTTCAAAATGGCAATGTATGATCACCTACAAATCTTACATTAGATTAAAAGAGGGGAAAATCAACTCTAAAGCTTTTAGTGAAGAGCAATATAAATTGTTTATCAACAACAATATCAGAGATAAAATTATGGAGAAATTCAAGAATGATTTCACGGTCATGAAGATGTTTTTTGATGAATTGGTCAAAAAAGTAGAGGGTTATCTTGGGAAGTATGAAGGAGAATTGCCTTAAAATTTGAAAAGAGTCAAAAAAATATGCAATCAATCTCTATGTCCTAAGTAACTCTTCGCCCAAATCTATAATTAAACCATCGATGAGTTGAGCGAGGTCTGCAAGTAAGCCATAAAAAATGATGCCAAATGTCGTGATGTCATCCAGCTAGCCTATCTGGTAAGTGAGGCCATGAAGTTGAAGAAAGATGAGTTGGAAACAAACTAATTTTCGATGATCTATGACCAAGAGGAGAAATTATCGAATTAGGAACTAATTAGCAGAATTTAAGGGAAAATCATGTTCGATGATTGAAGGGGGGTGATCGTTCCTGCTATAAATTGTACTAGTTGTGAAAAAGTAGTAGTGAGTATATAAAGTATAGAAGTTGGGAAGTGATGAACTTAGGAGGTAAATATCATATCTCACTCTTGATATATTCAGTATTCAGTTCATAACAATTACCGAGCTGTAGTCTGTTGCTGTCTCTTCTCCTTTCTGGCAGCCTTCTCAGCCAATTTCATCTCTTCTTTCTTCTTCGCCTCTACGATATCAAATAAAACATACTCAACCTCCTCATGGTGCCCTTCTTAACAATATTTTCATAGATCCTGCCATTGCCTAACAGCCACTCCGTAAAGAAACCAAATATGAGTCCAGTTAGTGCATAGCGAGTCACCTGCTTTTTTGAGTTTTGTTTGATGAGGTTGAATTTGGACTCATCTACATGAAATGTGTAGAAAGAGTTGAGTTTCTTTGCGTCTTCGGAGATGAATTTAGAGGCCTGTTTCGGCAGTACATCTGATTGGCCTGATTGCTATGTTTTTTCTGTCTGGCGTGTATGGGTAGTAACATCCTACTGAGTACGCCTCTGCTCGTTCTGCTCGCTTTATTCTGATGACGATGCTGGTGTGCTACTTTACACAATCTAGTACTTCTGCTTTCCCTAACCCGCACTGATCTTCTGTCCCATATCTATCCTACCCCTATCTATAAAATCACAAATACCTCATCTAACCATAATTAATACAATACATACCATGCCCGAAATCTAATCATCCAGGATCTCCAAACTCTACCGCTCTACTTTACTACGCTCCTACTCCTTAGGTTTTATCGGTTTTATCGTTGGCATCAAAATATGTGACTTGCTCATGTATGACCCCAAAAAACATGAGATAGAGATGGAATTGATGGAGTAGTAATTTTGGAAAATAAATGGGCAACCAAAATATTTGAGAGGAGAGACTGTTGAGAGTGTAGTTAGACCTGGAACTATGAGGACCAGTTGGATACAGGTGGTTTATGGCAAAGATAAATATATCAGTCGGGAGCAAGCGTAAGAATGAGTGATTTGTGTGCTGGATGGAAAATGATAATGATATGGCTATCGATCAATTGTCTCCCTGCAGTATTTACGTTATTCTTCAGTGGTCTTTGCTCTTGTTTGTTATCACATCTCACTCTCAGCTAATATACTAGCACAAGACTCATAATCAAAAATCAAACAGAAACAAATCAAATCCATCAAGCATCTTTTTCCGTCCCCACAACAACCTCCATCTCCTAATCACTACCATACCACTCATCTCTTCTAATCACCTCCGCCTGCCTAGTATGTCTCTTGTCTGCTTTCTCCTTATAACTATACTCCTTCTTCAGCAGTAATCCCGTATAGATCGACCTGATTCCTGAAACAATAATAATAAGGAAGAGAATAGCAACCGCCACTGCTCCTAAAGTATTGTATGACTGTGATGTCAAGGTATCACTTTGATTAGAGCAGACCAATAAGATAATCTCGAGCCCTATGAAACCTGCCAATTCCATTACTTTCATAACCCTCAATGCTCCACTTCTGCTCAACCCTGTAAAGAGCACCACAAAAGCATGTAGTATTTGAGTAACCATCAACACCAATATTTGTGCAGTCTAAGATGACGAGAAAGCTGTAACCACTACACAATACCACCAAAGTTAACCAAATCTATACAGATTATAGAAATGCTAAGAATATGATATTTCTGCCTAACCCGTCCATATTTTTCTTTTAGCAAATCTGAAAAATATCTAGTGGTAACGATTGGCATACTGTACTTGTAGATTAGCTGTCAATGAATGTTTTTTATGTCTGAGCCAGAAAAAATGGAAAAGTGGATAGCCAGTCCCTAAGATAAATGATATCACTGCTGCAGCTGCACTAATGCCATTAAATGCTCCTTGATTCGTAGCATTACTAATATCTGTGAATTGTAGACAACATGCTAAAATGAGAGTAAGATACTGATAGAACACAATAGAATTGAAATAGAAGAACGGTCTCCGATGAAATGTCACCTTTAGATGTCTCATTATTGTTGATGTATTGGCCATACGTCTAGTAATAACTTTTTTTGTTATTATATGCATGATTAACAAGTAGAGGACAAGAATGGCAAATGCTAAACCGATGTTATAGATATTTCTGAAAAAATTGACATCTGTATAATACTGGTAGTAGTATGTTTCAGAGGAGTAGTACAGCTATTATGGTAGGGGTTATTACCATTTTGTTGGATTAATTGCTATATTTTGATTCTGTGTCTCTCTGAAACCAGTCAACACCTGTCTAAGTAAAGCAGGAGCAGTCATAGCTGCTATGAATATGTGTAACCATATCTTTTGTAAATTGTGCATAAAATGAGTTAATATGGTCTGCAAACCTAAGAAGAATAATGCCAACCCTATATAGATGGCTAACCTTGAAATTATTTGGAAAAATGTTCGGATGTTGTTGATAGCGTTAGGGTTCTCGATTGGGGCGTAACGGGAGAGAATTACTGAGGAGTTAGTGTTGTCTATTGTCTTTAGGGTGGAGTAGCCGCTGCGAGTTGATGCTGTGTTGTTTGACTGCTGTAACCTCCTCATGGTCGTTATTGTATTTGTATTATTTGTATTTGTAGTAGTGGTTGTAGTAGAGGTCGTGGTGAAGAAGGGCTACTATCCATTGACAGGATCCCCCACATCAGTAACCACCAATTCCGGGTATTTGACCCTCACCTATACAATCCCCATCATCACATCTTGACTAACCACACACCGAAGCCAATACACAACAGCATTATCATCCAACACTTCATACTCCTTCACCACCCCATCAATCGTCAATTAAAATATCTATTTGAATAGTGTATAATTAGAGTTGCGGTAGGTCCGTGAAAATGCCATCACAATGTTGAGATATTAATCATAATTGAGAGATATTTTATATGTGAAGGGGTAAGTAAGACATTGTGAGCAACCAACTGGATAGATCTGAAGTGAGGTGACACCATAGTATCGTGTTATTGATCCATTGATTGTGATTACTTAAAAATATACTGTTAGTGTGCTGTTGGTATCGGTGTATTAGATTGATTAATAGGATAGCATATCTGTCTGATTCTGATAGAGAAGGGAAGTGCCCAGTAATCCGCCCACTGAGGACACCCCAGAGCATATCTTCGTACCATAATTACTGTAATTTTTACTCATCATCAACAAATCATTGAAATAAACATCGATTCGATCTGTAGTATCCCAATTGCCTAATCGAAGCAAATAGAATTCGACGATTGTCTTGTAGTGAGTTTGTGGGATGTTGATAATTGAGGTGATGTTTGTAGATGTTATTGAGAATTGAGAGGCTGTGGTTGAGTTTGTTGTGATAGATGATGAGGAAAGAGGGAGGACTATTGAGCAATTACCAATAGCAGGGTCACCAACAGGAAGATCGCCTCTTAAACTATCAGTTGCTATATTCGTTTTAGGCACACATTGACCATTGTACAGATAGTAAGCCTGCCCACATCTGATACAACTACCGGCAAAGACATTCCCTACCCCAAATGTACAATTAAGACAATTATTCGAGCACTGATTGCATGTACCATTATTCGAATCATAGCCAAATCCTAAAGGACAACCCGTACATTTGCCATTAACTAATTCTAGTAGCCCTTAACATTGAACACACCCTGAATTATCACAACTTAGACAACTCGCCTCACAAATCTGATAAGCTATCCTCAGATCTCTTAGACCCCAATATGCATCAGATATGATTGTCAGGTTCATTTAGGTTTGGTTATGAGGAAAAAATTCAGTTGGTGGGAAAGTGGTAAATGACTCAGGTGAACTACCTTGACATAAATTGCTCATTCCTGTCATTTGAACATAATGCACCGCATAGAGTGTGTCATCTATGTACACTTAGAATTTGCTGCTTCTGGTTGTATAGTCAACATCGACTGCGAATATGTTGAAAGAGATGGAAAGAGCTAAGTGAAAGGGAAGAGAGGCATAGATACGAGTGACGGGAGCGAAGGGTGCTGCTGGACCTATGTAGGTGTAGGAAGAGGGAGCTTAGCCACAGGGTATGTATGCTGAAGGAGATGATAGGCCTGAGACTGTCCAGAGTGATCCCACAAAGGTTGGAGTGGTGAGTTAGTAAGATTAGGAGTAGTAGCCGTACTGCATGCCCACTGTAGCAGACGATGAAGATGAGTTTGAAAAGCTTGAGCTTGAGCTTGAAGAAGAGGATGAGGATGAGGAATTAGCAATGACTGCACTCTGCTAAGCCAAAGTCCTAAACCGACACCCATCAACCACTCTAACTCCATACTGCCCATAGTAACACACTTACTGATTAGCAACACACACCTGATACTAGATCTGACATTTTTGACAATAACTCATACTTGTACTCCCAGTCCCTAGTACTCCAGTCGCCATCATAAAGCCACTAGGACACTGTGAACAACTACCATCAGATATACGTTAGAGGAAGTAATTACAGGCTAAACAAGCTGAGGATAGATCGGAGTAGAGGCATGAAGAACATGAGGGATCGCATTGCCCTGAAATGACTGCTAATGTGACTAACGATATTCTTCCGTTTGTGGGAAGCAGTGATAGGGTTAGAGCTGTACTAGTTCTGTCCTGGATTCGGATAGCCACCGAAAATCTCTGATCACTGACATTCGAAGAGCATAGTGACTAGTAGGGGACATTAGGCAAATAGGTGCTAATTTGTTCAGGAATGATCCTGTTACCTTGCTGGTTGTATAGATTAACCCTCAAACTTGAGCCATTACTCCAGCCATGAGTTAGCAACTAGAATCGAACCACTATATAGTGGTGGAGAGCCAGTGTACGGAAATAGGTCATTTAGAGTGCAGTATTGACCGGTTGAACTGCCATCATTTGACCTGAGAAATAATTAGAGTTTAGCCTTAGTGTAGAACAATTGACTAGTATAGCGTTAGACCAACTGCCACCAGCCATGATGAATGCGCCACTGGTCATCAATTCATTCGTGGAAGATTACAACTACTATAAAGGATTTATTTACGATGTAGCCAGGATTGAGGGTGCAGGATGCGTTGGCTAACCTTCGGAAATAAGGTGAGTAACATTACTAACATTGATTGTTGATTATTTGGCATGATTGACAATCTGCCAGACAGGCCTGAGGCGATGCCTGAGTCAGATAAGATAGATCTGCTGCCAGATATGACTCTGAAGGGAGGATGCTATATGAATAGTTGGATGTTGTTGTGGTTTGACTCTGTGTTAGAGTGAAGATGGAGCTTAGCATTAGCAGAAGCGGTAGTAGCCAGAGATGTCGCTTATGACCCTTTTGCATGTGAGTATATATAGATTTTAAATATGTGTATGAAGCTGATTGTTCGAACGAAATCTACTGGATTTCCACAGTGGAATGGAAAAATCAATTACTGGAGGTCAACTCCCTCAAATAGTAGAAAATCAAAATACATAAACATAGTATAGATCAGTCACTGTCGTTCGATCCTGAACATTCCGCCCACCGATCTCCCACCGTTATTATTTACAGCACTTCCATTTCCACTTATATCTTCCTATTTCCTGTCAGCACTGCACAATTCCATCAATGTGCTCAAATCATCTCTGCCAACACCTCCATCCCGATCAAAATCAAAACATTCCACTAATATCTCCCTATCTTTGGCGTTGAGCACCGGCATATTTAAATTTATCATCAACTCATCCAATTTTTTGAGTGACATAGACCCATTTTAGAAAGTGTAGCGTATCAACTCCTCCTCAAGGTTGAATTCATGCAATTGATAAGATTTGAGGATGTTGTGCAAATCTGAAGGTTTTAGCTAACGACGCCCACCACCTACTACTCGAATGAACTCACGTTGAGCCTGTTACCCTTTGCATAACTTTTCCGATAGCTTCTAAATTGATACTTTGCCATTGGGTAGGAGAGATGACTAGAAGAGAGGATTTTGCAGTAGTTCGTTGATGATTGGTGTCGTCAATTGCTGCTACTTCTTGGCATAGTTTGAATCTAGAGATAGAGGAAGAGGTACGTGAGATGAATTAGTTTATCTTAAGGCGGAAGTTTTGCTACCCCTTGCGTTTCTATTCCAGCAATCTGTCCATCTCTACTCTATTATTTTTCTATAATTCGAATAAGTTCTAATACTTTTCGATTAAGGGGAAGCAAGATACAAAAAAATCAAGCACTACTCTCACATCAGGGATAAAGAGGCCAAGAGAGGATTGTACTCTCCACTGTTTTTGGCGCATTTTTTCCTGCTGCTCATGTAGTCATTCCTGTATATAGTCTCTAAAAATAGGAGTTAATGGTACCGTATTGATGCTTGTAGTTGTTGGGGTCAGCTAGTGAATCATCCAAGTTGTATCTGTCTTTTACTATCCTGGTCTTGGAGGTAGGAGGTGCCGGTAGAGGCGATGACTGAGGTAGTTGAGGTGGATTCGAGGTAGGTGCTGATTAGGGTTCGATATTAGTTGGTATTTTTGATTGGATTGTGCTGTGTTTGTTTAGACTCGATTATTAATCATCTTTCTTGTTCTTTTCACCAGATGCCCCAAATAGGCTTTTATATGTTGACCCACCAATCCACACATCAACACTTTTCAACTGATCCCTAGGTCTCCTCCTCTCTACAACCACTCCTTCCCCCTTAAACTATCTTCGATAACTCGACACCTCACTAACTCTTCTAGGGCTTATCACATACTCCTCCTTTACTCTAACCTACCATATCCCATCTCATACATATGGAGATTGATTATTTTTGAAAGCTGGATATGAAGACAAATAAGAACTGGTGTTGGAGGTGGGCCCTTTAAATGATATTTCATCTTTTGGTCGATATTTTTGTATAGTTAATGTTTAGGGTTGTTTGTACTAGTTTCTGTAGTTGGAGTTGTCGATGATTTGACTTATTTTTCGCTAGTTTCGGTGAATTTATTATTGATTCATCAAAGTTGCCTTGCCACTGTTTTATATTGTGCTGTGATTGAGGGAGTAGTTTATTCGGTTCATCGTCTTTTTGCTCATGTTTAGACCTATACTACCTTTGGCGGGTCTCTGATGCTGATAGATGCAGGTCTAACATGGACATATATTTAGCTCTGTTGGCTTGAGGTTTAATCTAGCAATGGTGTTGACCTTACGCTGCAATTCAGGATTGTGTTGGGTATGATGTATGTGATGGATGCTTTGACTAGATTATGGCGTGTAGGGCGTGCTTGGCGTCAGGGATGTGAAACGAGGGAACATGTGCTTAATTATTAATTTTATGATGAGCTTAATAAAATTAACAAAGGAGATGGTCTGCCTTACATCTATTGCCAGTTCTGCCCAACAACCGTAGACACCGTACCTGATAACCCCCATCCATTAATATATCCTCCCTCTAGTAAGTTATGGCACCTCATATAGATACAATCATATCCTGATCCTTTTATCATAAAAAGGAGGGGTT
>Ga0210025_1001877_pt1 | contig 21715 bp, 22 predicted proteins | sample CryGeyme20150102_FD_183989 | JGI IMG/M metagenome (GOLD analysis project Ga0210025, IMG submission 183989) | Groundwater microbial communities from Crystal Geyser aquifers in Utah, USA - Crystal Geyser metaG 2015-0102 (SPAdes) (version 2) | ecosystem: Environmental > Aquatic > Deep subsurface >...
GGGGGGGGGGGAGTAGACTAGTAGTAGTCGACAACTAGAGAAATTCTGAGTACCGAGTCAAGTAATAACCAGCTAGCCAATCAGATCGAAGAGTGTTTTTACGATAGTGTAACTGTAGTATGATTAGCAGCTGTTCGGTGACAGAGGCATCGTCTGTGCATAGCTCATGACCTAGTATCCTTCGATCTTTTTAGCCAGCTGGCACCACCAATCCCAAAAGGGGACGACTCTACGTGATGAAACAACGAGCATATTATTATTAAAACACTCTTTTACCAGAATCATCGCGATAATTCACTGCAACACTTCTATTAAAGTTGACAATTAACCAAAGACAAACTAATTTTTTATTAACTAAATTAACTTACCATGGCTGATCGTTCTCGCTCTCGTTCCCGCTCTCGCTCTCCCGAACGCTCGGGAGGAGATGATGGTAATCAAGATTCTGGAGCTCCCCCGGAGAACGGCGGTGGTGGAGACGCTCCTCCTGCGTCTGGCGACCATAATGGATCTGCTGGCGGCGGCGGCGGCGGCGGCGGTGATGACGGAGGCACTGGTGAAGAAGTAAAGCTTTATGTGGGTAACCTCGACTATGCTACCAACGAAGATCGTCTTCGAGAAGAGTTCTCTCAGTACGGAACTATTACGGAGGTCTTTTTGCCCACGGAGCGTGGCACCCAGCGTCCTCGCGGCTTTGGTTTTGTCACCTTTGCCACTCGTGAAGCTGCCGAGAATGCCATTTCTCGTCTAGATCAAGCCCAGCTGGACGGACGGACCATTCGTGTCAACGAATCTCGTCCTAAAGGAGAGCGTGCTCCCCGTGGACCTGGCGGAAAAGATGGGGGCGGAGGCGGAGGCTTCAATGCTGCTGGAAAGGACGAAGTCAAGCTTTGTAAGTCTTTTTCTCACCGTGCCGTGATTTAATGGATCCAAACAAATAAATGTCCATTGCATTCGATTTTATTTCTCACCTTGAACTTTGTTGTCCCCTTTTTTAATTAAAGACGTTGGAAATCTTTCCTTTGACACTGTGGAGGAAAACGTGCGCAGGCTGTTTGAGCAGTACGGAACTGTATCGGACTGCTTTATGCCCAAGGATCGTGAAACTGATCGTGTTCGCGGATTCTGCTTTGTCACCATGCCTGCCAGAGAAGCGGAAGAGGCTTGCGCAAAGTGCAATGGATACGAATTGGATGGACGTGCTCTTCGAGTGAACGAGGCCCAGCCCCGAGGAGAGGGTGGCGGCGGCGGTGGAGGTGGCCGAGGAGGAGGTGGCGGAGGTCGAGGTGGCTACGGAGGCGGTGGTGGTGGCTACGGAGGTGGTGGTGGTGGCTATAGTGGAGGCGGATATGATGGAGGTTACAGTGGCGGCGGCGGTTACGGTGGTACGTTAATTGAGCTAAATTGATGCTGCCGTTTTTGCGTCTTCCAACGAAGAAGATTTATTAATCTGTTTGTTCTTTTTTTGTAGGCTATGGTGGTGGTGGCTACGGCGGTGGTGGTGGATACGATGATCGTCGAGGCGGTGGTGGTGGATACGGAGGAGGATATGACGATCGCCGAGGAGGAGGCGGTGGTGGATACGGAGGCGGTGCGTGCGTTTTGTTTTGTCGGTTTTTGTTGAATCTGTCTCGCTGCCTCTTGACAGATACAACCTTACACGTTTCTTTCGCTTTCGTTTTTTAGGCTATGATGATCGTCGCTATTAAGTTTCTTCCGCTGCAAGCCGTCTTGGTCATTTTGTACTCTTGGTTCTATCTTTGGATTGAGGAGAAAGGGGCGAATTTATGCTTTGAAATTGCATTTGTAAGAACGTAAGTATGCTCAGTGGTGGTATTAATGAAGTAAAGGCCTCGATGGAATTTTTCAAAGGAAAGATAGCCGATGCAAGTTACGAATATGGATATTTCTCTATTTACGGTCAAGTTCCGATCTCTAGCTACTTTTGTTCATTTCAGTGTTCCCGCTACCGTACGGTCAGTGATGATAGTTGTGCCAGGGATGGTTGTTAGATCCATCTATCCATCTTGCAGTTCCATGCCCTATGAGGAGCAAATCACCAGCAGATTCCCTACCCTTGAATGCGGAGGTCCAAATGGAGCTGATCCAATTAATTGGAGTGGTCCCTATCTGGGTGTAGTAGTATCCGAGATTGTTTGCTTGATGAGGTCTGCTGGTTGCCGTATTGCCTGAAGTGTGATAGGGTTGAATTTTGGCTCCCGACTGGGTCAGTTTGATGTTATGAATCACTCCATCCAATGGATCGCGCTTGGTTTCAAATGCATTTCTGCGAAAATGATAGGTTTCACTGAAGTGCTCTGGACTCCACACAGCGACGCGCCGAACTGCCGTGGTTTGTTGGCTCTTCCTCGTGATGAAGTTGATTGGTTCCGGCTCTTTGTTTGCCAAATTCTCGACATGCATCATTCTGATCATGGTTTTGGCAATGCTACAAAGCTTTTGGAATGATGTGTCTTCTCGATTCATTCGTGGCTCTCATTGGGCCCAAGCTTGGTTGGCGGGAGAGAAGGCAGTGATTGTTTCTTTCTTCTCTTAAGCTGCTACGCTTGGCGAAAACTGGAGCTCGCGCCTTACGCGGGCTAACGAACCATCTCTTTCTCGGCTGTCGTAGGTGGGAGAGGGGGTATGTTTTGCAGTGCGTAATTTGGCGACTCTCGAATTCGTCTGTTTGAGCTTTCGGGGATGCAAAACATAAAAAATCGGTGCCAATCATTTTTGGCAGAGTTTAGATATCTGCTTGGATGCACGACGGTACCGAAAGCAACCCGCAGAAAGACGATTTGGCCAATACCCGTTCGCTATGCCGATGAAACCTTTCCATTCTGTTTGCGGGATACAGCTTCCGCAAATTCTGGCAGTATTTTTTGTTTTGAGTAGGAGTCTTCTTGTGGTGTCTCATTTTGTTGGCGGTCGGTCTCTTGTGATTTTGGATCCCCATGTTCCATGATGGCTTCCGTACATGCCGTAGCTTTCTGTAGGAGTGCTGGTTTCCATCTTTGTGGCTGTCGTCGTTTGGTTGCTGGTGGACAATGATGATTTCGTTTGTTTTTTGATTGAGGTCGATGACTTTGTGTGTCGTTTCCTCTCCTGGCGGAACTTCTCGGGTATGCTGAATTGATTGCAAAATAATTGATTGCAAAATAATTGTTTGCTCGTCACTCGTTTAATTCGAGGAATGCGGATGTCCTGATTGTAATCATGATATTTTGTAGCACAGCACGAAAATATTGCAAAATCGTATCCGGATTAGTCAAAAAAAGGGAATGATGTGGCCAAAATAAAAAAAGAATTACGAATATAACCACAAGCATAGCTAGGTGTGGCTTGCTAGTACTACTTTTTAATGACTGGTGAAGTCGCAGACAAACTGAGCCATCGGATATTTCGACGCTCAAGTGCAAGCTTTCGAGGCACGCTTAAATCAGTTCGTCACAACAACAGCAATGTTCGCGTCCATCATCCGGGTGGCCATTTCATGGGTCTACCACCAATCACATGAAGATGGAGATGATAAACGGACTGCCCTCCATCCTTTCCATCATTGATGACAATACGAAATCCATTAGGACATTCTTTGGCTCCCAGTTCTTGAGCCACGTACATGAGATGACCCAAAAGTTCCTTCTGATCGGGACGAGCCTTGGTTACTTGTGTCATACCATCGCGGTCTTTTGGAATGACCAAAATGTGAACGGGAGCTGTGGGATTCACGTCGCGAAAGGCCAGAACTTTGTCATCGGAATAAACTTCCGTGCAGGGAATATCACCTCTGTGGAAGCAAAATGGATGAAAGGTGAACATTTTTCGGTGGAATTAGTGTGTATGTTTGTAAGCACTGGATCATTATTATTTGTGCGAAAGAGAGGATTATAATACAACATACAACATACATCATACTTACGCAACAATTTTGTCGAAAATCGTCACATCTTCAGGAACGGCAGTCTGAGCCTTGGCTTGTTCGTCGTTTGTACTCATGGCGAGAAATCGTCTTTGTTGCTGTTGCTGCTGCTGCTGTTGTTGTTTGCCGAGAGGTGAAAAATAGCCGTCGACTTCGGCGCGAACAAAGGGACAGGAAAAAGAAGGCGCTGATCTGCTCAAGAAGGGTGCTTGATGGCTGCCAAGAATGGCAAAACTAGACGCGAAACGAATGGTTCTAACTGTAGAAGTCGGAAACAAAAAGGCACTCAAAGTAGTGACAAACTGAGTAGGTCGTAGCAAGCCTCTGCGAAGTGACAGTGGGTATTGCATCGGACATGATTATTGTTTTAGATTTTAGATAGAAAGTACAGTCCAAAGAATCTCCGATGGCCACAATTTACAATTTTTTGTTCGACCTTGTTCTTGTCTGACGTTCGATATCAGTACAGTATCTTCAAACGCGCTACTAAAACATACCTCATTCAGCCGAAAGGTCGTTAGTAAATTGTGATATCAAAACAAACAAGCACGTCGGGTTGTTTCTGGACAATCTCAGCTGTTGGGTCTGTTATTGTTAATAGTACGATCGTTATTCGTTATGGTGATGTGTTTTGGTTGTTTCTCTCTAGTGGAGTAGTAGATTAGTACCAGTTAGTAGTAGTAGTCTACTACTACTACTACTAGCTTAGCTACCAGTACTAGTCTACTACTTCTTGCACTTTAGAAATTCGAAATCCAGAAGATACCGTACTTTCATTGTGCTCATGACCTTGAGTTTAAGCAAGTGTGCGTTATGATACACTCACTCTTCTCGGCCATCACACATCAAAACGAAAACATAATCAAGAGATCAGATCTTCCGACAAAAGAAGTGTGGCGTCCTCCTCCCAGCTTTCTGATCATCATCAACTTTTATTTTATTGTTATCTGGGAACTCTAGCCTATCCGTATTATTATTTATTTTATTGCAATACTCATTCAAAACAAAGGTACGTTTGCAATCTGCTAGAAGTGGGAAGATCTGGTTTTGGACACAAGGGCAAATGTCGGAGATTGGAGGATCATTTTTTTTTGCACAGAGGTGACAGGTGACACGTTGTCTCACCTCTTTGCGCCGTGATGGAAGGTTTTTACAGTAAGAGTTTAACTGAAGGCCGAGTACACAAAGAAACTAACGATTTCCTTCTTTTTTTTCATCTATTTTCGCTCCATCCTCTCTTTTCTCTTTTCAAAACAACACAGCTTAAACCACCATGCACTCTCTAATTTCTCGATGCCTCATCCTGGGGTCACTTTTCGCTGTCCTTGTCACCGCATCGGCTAGACATCCTTCAGCTGGTGCTATGGCTGCTTTTGTTCATCCCAAAATTACGACGCACGGAAGAGGAGGTATTCACGAATCCAGCTCGTCGTCTGCCCAGCCTCATCGAAACAGCCGAACTCGAGGGGAACGAGTCAAGGGTGTCAACACAGCAGGAGCTGGTGCTGGTGGTACGCGACTATTTATGGCTCCCGCCAAAAAGCAGGTTGCAAAGAAAAAGACCACAGAAGTTGAAAGCTTTAAAAAATCAGAATTCGTTGCTAGTATTTCGGAAAAGACGGGATTTACTAGAGCGGAATCGGAAGAAGCTCTCACAGCTGTTTTGGATACGCTCACAGAGGTACGGACGTGTGTTTTCGTTTTGGCAAACCAGTGTAATATGAGCGCTCTTTTCGTCTCTCGTTGGTGTAACTCGCACTTTCATCCCACAAGCTCGCTCGCTCACCCATGTAAATGTACGACAATGTTTTCATTTTTGCAATCAATTACATGATTTTTAGCAAATGATGCAGGACAAGAAAATCACTTTGGTTGGCTTTGGATCCTTCCAAGCCAAAGAACGTGCTGCCAGAAAGGGAAGAAATCCCCGGACTGGTGAAGAGTTGGACATTGCTGCTAGCAGACTTCCTTCCTTTACGGCCTCCAAGGCCCTCAAGGACAAGATTAACGGAAAAGAGTAAACAGATCGCACAGTATTCAACTAACGTACATCTTCGCGGTCGATGGCGTGAGCACGGAAAGCTAGCAAACAAGTCAGCCTCGGTAGGATAACAAACGTCCTACAGTAGTAAAAGACAAAAACGCATAGTAGAATCATTCGAAATCAGTACAACTGTAACATTAGTAGGATGACTTGTTCCACGAGTGGGATGATGCTATCCCGCATTTCGACATGGTGAACTCAAATCTTATTTAAAGATCCAAGATTAGACGGGTGGGGTCCGAGATCTTATCGGCGATGCTCTTCAAGAATGTCACTCCCTCTCTTCCGTCAATGAGACGATGATCATACGTCAAGGCCAAGTACATCATAGGTCTAGCAACTACTTCACCTTTGTCGTTCACAACAGCTCGCATTTTGGTGGCGTGCATTCCCAGGATGGCAGATTGTGGGGGGTTGATGATGGGAGTACCCATGAGAGATCCAAAGACACCTCCATTCGAAATGGTGAACGTTCCACCAGTCATATCGTCCAATGATAGAGTACCCTCTCGTGCTTTGCCGGCGTACATGGCAATATTCTTCTCAACATCGGCAAAATTCATATTTTCGGTGTTGCGCAAGACAGGGACAACCAAACCAGTGGGCGACGCAACAGCGACAGAAATATCCACAAACTCACGGTAGACAACTTCCTTGGTTTCATCGTCAATGTAAGCATTGACAGCTGGAATTTCCTTCAAGGCCTCAGTGGTTGCTTTGACGAATACGGACATGAATCCTAGCTTGACTCCGTGTTTCTTTTCAAATTCATCTTTGTGGCGATTGCGAAGTTCCATAAAGTTCCCCATGTCACATTCTTGGAATGTTGTCAACATGGCGGCCGTATTCTGAGCATCCTTGAGTCGAGCGGCAACACGTTGACGCATGCGGGACATTTTGGTTCTACGTTCCGTGCGGGAACCAACAAACGCTGGGGCATCGGGAGTTGGAGGACCCGAGGGTTTTGGTGGTGGCGGCGGTGGTGGTGATGGAGATGAGGCCTTTGAAGTTTCAGGTGCTGGTGCGGAAGCCGCGGGGGAAGGAGCAGCAGCTTGGTCAGCGGCAGGAGCTGGTGCCGCCACTTCAGCATCCGGCTTGGGTGTTGCTTCCGGTTCTGGGGTCTTGGCTTCTACGGCAGCATCGGTATCGATACGGAAGAGTGGAGCTCCTACTTCCAAAACATCATCAACTTCGGCCAAAATTTCTACCAAGGCTCCACCTTCTGGAGCACGTACGTCGACACTCACTTTATCTGTTTCTAAGACAACAACGACATCGTCTGCTTGAACAATATCACCAGGTGCTACTGGCAAATCCACAACGGTACCTCTACATCCCGGAACCAAAAGAATTAAAAATTCCAGTCCAGTTTAGAAATTAGCTAGATAATCCAATCAAAGTCTTATTTTCCACAAAAAGTCATAACTTACTCGGTGATACTATCGCCCATACCTGGAACCTAAAATCATTCAAACATGGAGGATGAAAAATCCTTTTGAGGTCCACGACAAACGCACCAGGATAACAATAACAACAATAACAACAACAAAAAGCAGCAGCATAATATTCAACGCAAAACTAAAAATGTCCCATCATTATTGTGCGCCTCACCTCAATAGTCTTGATGGGCATAAGACGCATTCCAGAGGACGTTACAAATGTTCGACGAGTGCCGGATGAGGAATCTTCGTTAAAACTCGACCACAGGGCACTGGTGGTGAACCTCAAGAGATTCGTTGTTGGTGGAACATGGCGACTCGATAATCCAACCAATGCTCGTCGGGCTGCCATCACGGAAAGTAAAGATCGACTATGCATCATGCAAAATTAGTATCTTATAAGGTTGCTTGTTATGAGGTACCGTACCGTAAAGAACAAGGCTCGGTTCGTTACTTCTATTAATTTCTTCCCTTGACTTTCAATATGACTTGAGCCTGCATCTTCTTTGATTGATAATAAACTTCGATATCAATCCTCCAGAAGTTCGCCCAAAGATCCGTCGTACGGTAGGCCAGACTCAGGATTACTAATAATGGTTTTTCACAGTGCTGGTAGACTTAGTCTAGTAGTAGTCTAGTAGTAGAGCAGACGCCGACGAGTATTATTTACTATTACCCCGAGTAGACTAGGTCTAGTGGTGTAGTCTTTTTATTTAGTTTGGGTTTTTAGATGACTGGACTCGAATCTATCAGACTGATGAGCTATGCTTTCATGGTGTCGGAAGCACCTCTTGTAATATTGAAGGCAAGTCATGTACTAGTAGCTGCTATGCAATTTCTCAATAGATTCCATTAGTACTACAGTACTCGAAAAAGGAGGGATATGAAGGTACGGAATTCATCGTTGGTGGGAGCCGCCATCATCGTTGCGTGGCGTCTCTCTGCCAGTCAAGAATTCACAACATTGGTCTACCAAACACAACCTTTGCGACTTTTGTTTTGGATGCAAGGTGCTTTCTTCAAACAAGCAAACAAGCAAACAAAAAGCTGTGTTTGCCTTGTTTAGCTAGCAAGGAATACTTCCTTCATCTTGCCAAAGTTGTTCTTTTCAGCAGGAGATGCACCTTGCTCTTGATGATTTCTTTTGTGTGTCACTTCCTATATATTTCTGGTTCTACAAGGGAATCAAGCATATAAACAACTATTTTCTTTTGTGATATGGCCAACGCAGCTTGCGTCACTCACTATCATTGCAGGACAACTACAATAACGAATGCACTTTTACAGGGATAGCAAGATTAAAACTAAATTATTTGAAAATTTAGAATGCTACCTCACTACAGTATTGTTTCTGTCTCTAGCAGTCCAAATGGGGAATGGCTTGTACAGCCCGAAAAATGCAACGAACCAACCATTCCAGCGATCTCCAAAAGGGCTGATCTCCAAGGACAAAATATCGCTACACAAAAATAAATCATGTTGCTGCAAACTCAACATGTTGGATTTAATCCATTTTGCCCTTTCCGGTAGCTAACTTGTAGTGACCAGTGGCCAGCTGATAAAATCCCAGTAGACAAAGACCAAGACCAATGTAGTTGGTGATAACGTCCGATTGTCCTTGCTTACACCAGGTTGGGTTGCTCTCGCCAAGACGGACGCCTCCCTTGGTTTGAATCTTTCGTAATTCCTTGATCTGAAAATGGGAAGAGAAGAGAATGCCTGAAAGTGAGTGCATACTTTAAATGGTAGAGGAAGAGCACGTTTGGGGAAGATAACAATTCCAAATGCATAAGACGCTCCTAGTAAGCAACTTCAACATGAATCGTCGCACGTACTCTATCGGGATAATTGGTAAGGTAATCCAAAAATCCTCGCTTCTGTTGATTAACCAACTGAACTCGTGGGGCAGCCCTTGTGAGCACTCGTGAAGCAATCATCGTGTTAAGGTACAGTAGTTGGATGATCTCAAATAATAAACTCCGACTTTATGTGCCGTAGCAGTCAGCGATGCTCGATCCTTTAATCCGAACTGTCGTGCCCATTGTCGTCGCTGCATGCTACGAGCTTTTATTTATCTTCACGGACGACAGAAGGACAGAACGGCTTTCGTTTCGACAGAAGACGCTCACGAGAACTCGATTACCAAATCCGGATTATTAAAAACACTCCTTGGACACGAGATGCTCACTACTAGCTAGTAGACTAGTAGTGTAGAACTCAAGAATACTACCAAATCCGGGGTATCGGAAGCACTGGGTATTCCGTATTACCCAGAACCTTATGACAGAGCAGAAATTCGAGTTGAGAAGTCTGAAAATATAAAAGAGCTACCGATGAATTATTCGTATCTTACTTAAATATGGTCCAGGGAATGGTGATGCAGATGGTGATCCTTTCGCACATGATTAGGTAGGATAATGTCCTTCACGAAGCGTTCCAATATGTAGCCTGTCAGTCCCCAAATGATTTCTGGACCACCTACAAAAATAGGCGCCAAATCTTGTTTCTGCATCCATAAATCACCTTTCAACAGATTCGATAGAGGAATGGTGAACACTTTGGCAACCTCATCCGAATTATGGGACAAGTCTTCTGGAATTTCCCCCAAATAACAAACAACTGGTGTGACCGCAACGCCTACTAAATGATGGACTTCGCCCCAGTTGCATCTCAATACTCCCAAGACTTCGACGTTGTTCATGTTCAAGCCTGGAATTTCTTCCTTCATTTCTCGCAAGCAGGTTGAAATGATGGTTGTATCGTTCACATCGCAGACCATCCCACCTGGCAAACAAACTTCATCGGGATGAGTTCGCAAATCTGGAGGTCGTTTTTCAAACAACAAGCTTGGAACTCCCTTCACAGTACACAGCGGAATTACGACGCCAGCTCGTTGCGTGTGCGCCGTCGTGACGGTCCGAGGCATGCGCATAAGCGCTTTGCGAATGACTTCCAATGTTCCGGTGGTCATGGGTTTGCAAGCATCCAATTGTCGTTTGCGTTTACGGCGTCGCAATAGGTACCGGGGATGAAAGCTCTGCAGGACTTTTTGAAGTGCCTCGAAATCTTCGTCTTGCGCCAAAACGGCGCACTGCTGCAAAACATCCTCACGATCCCTCAAGGCACTCGCAAGACTAGCAACACTGTAATTTTCCATCAATAATCGCATATCAACTTTGGGATCTTCGTGAAGGACACCGTGCTGAGATGCTCTCATTCGTCCACCACCTTCCTTCTCGGATCGTTCAATACGATCCATCAGCTCGTCTGGGATGGGCATAGGTTTTACATCTTTGGATGAATAAATCTCTCCATCAACAAAATATGTTGAATCGGGTGTGATTGCGTTGTCAGGTTTTTCGTTGTCATTATCATTGTCGTCATTCTTGTCACCAGGTAGATTGGAATTAGAATTGGATCGTTTGTCCAGTGAAGGAGGCGAGGGGAATTTGTCGCCACTAAAGTCTAGGCTGGGGCTAGTAGTGCCACTGGATCCTTCTAGACTCAGTTCATCATGGTCGAGTTCTTCTCGGTCCTCTTTGATTTCTCCTTCTGGTTGTGCAAGACGAGTAGTGGAGAAGAATCTGCAATCGTAATTAATGCAATTCCTCGGAGCAGCAGTACTAGTACTTGTTAGCGATTTGAGGCCAGGCGGCGGATTGGCAGAAAGCAACGTGAAATAAGTATTCGCTCGTGCTGGCAAATACTGTCCAGTGTTCCTTGCCAAACCTGTCGTGGAAGCAGTTCTTGCGGTAATTCGTGCTATAGAAAGATGATGCATCATTTTAGATTACTTTTTGTGGGCACCTGTTATTTTTGTTTAGTTTAATGCGGCATGGACCGATTTATTGTGGACGCGAGCGAGCATTTAGGAGAGGAGGACACAAAACTGACCTTATCCTTGCCCCTATTCTGGAATAGATTCATCTCAATCAAAACAAATATGCCTTCATCAGAGGAGCTTGCACGTATCTACTCCCTGGGGTGTACCGTACGAACACAGCGATGCTAACCACTACTTGTAGGTTCGTAGTATGGGATGCAGATAGTTGGCTTTCGCTTTTGTCAGCTTTAGAGTGCTGGCTTTAGTTCTATTCGCTGACGACCAATGAAATGTTTTGCTTTTCTTCATTGGAATGGAACTTTTTCAAAGCTAGAATCGTGACCCAAATAATATATTATCAGCACTTGTCAATCGCTTTCGATGCAAGACAATAAACGAGCCTTGACTATTACTAATCATTCCTGCCGCGAAAATACGTCTTTTGTTGCACACATAAATTCGTTTAAATGTTAGTGAGCGCCAACCAGCAAGCAGCTGCAATTGCTTCTTAATCACGCTCGTAGTTCAGAATAGGAGACAACCAACGTTCACACGGGGACAAATCCATCTTCTTCCTTTCGGCGTAGCTCGTCACCTGGTCTTTGCCAATCTGACCGACGGCGAAGTATTGCGATTCGGGATGAGCAAAGACCAAGGCAGAGACTGAAGCAGCAGGCATCATACTGAGAGATTCACTCAGTTCAATGCCGGCCAGCTCATGGCATTTGATGACATTCCACATGGTCTGTTTCTCGGTATGGTCCGGCTGCGACGGGTATCCTGGAGCTGGACGGATTCCGTCGTACTTGATCTTGAGCAAATCGGCCTCATCAAGTTGTTCGTCAGGAGCGTAGCCCCACATATCGGTACGAATCACACGGTGCAAATACTCGGCAAAGGCTTCGACGAATCGATCCGCAAGGGCTTGAGCCATAATCTTGCTGTAATCGTCATTGTCAGCTTCGTACTTCTCTACAAGAGCACCACAGCCAAAGCAGGAAACAGCGAACATTCCCAAGTGATCTTTGTAGCCCCTGGGAGCAATAAAGTCAGCTTGAGAGAGGTACGGCTCATCTGATTCCTTTTCGGCTTGTTGACGCAACATGCAATACGTGGCCAATCGCTTGTCGGCTTCTCGGTCCTCCTCGGATTCATATAGGTGGACATCTTCTCCATCTTCGCTTCGGTTAGCTGCATAAAGACCAACAACTCCCTTAAGCTGCATGCTCTTGTCTGCAATAATTTCCTTCAACATTGCCTGCGCATCGTCAAAAAGCTTCTTGGCTTCGCCTCCCACGGCTTCATCCTTGAAGATTTTGGGGTAGCCTCGATTGGGGTAGCGGCCACGTAGCTCCCACGTCTGGAAGAAGGGATTCCAGTCCATGTATGGAACCACGTCTTCGAGCGAAACCGTGTCAATGACGGTATTACCAAGTTTTCTGGGCTGAGGTGCTGGTGGGATGGCATCGAAGTCGATGTTCTTCTTCGCTGCCTTTGCCTTGTCATAATCAAGGAAATAACGATCTTCGAGACCGGCATAATAATCCTCGCGCATCTCATCATATTCCTCCATAATATCTTGAACATACTCGCCCTTCAGCTCGCTCAGCAAAGAAGACACAACTGTCACGGAACGAGAGGCATCTAGGACATGGATCACTGGATGTTCCATGGAGAAATAATTTGGGGAAATTTTCACCGCTGTGTGCATCTTAGAAGTGGTGGCTCCGCCAATTAATAGCGGTTGCTTGAAGCCAGCTTTCGACATTTCCTTGGCCACCACTACCATCTCGTCAAGTGAGGGCGTGATCAAACCAGAAAGGCCAATGACATCCACGTCGTATTCTTTAGCTTTCTCCAAAATCTTTTCACATGAGCACATCACACCAATGTCGTAGACCTTGTAATTATTACACCCAAGGACAACGGCAACAATATTTTTGCCGATGTCATGAACATCACCCTTGACAGTGGCCATGAGGACTTTACCTGAAGAAACAATCAATGAAACGAAAGAGGTTCGATTCTGGTGAGACACCAGCCATGCAAATGGGGTGATCATCAAAATAATAAGGCAACGTACCAGCAAAATTGGAATCGTCATTCTCGTCAAAATCATCAGGGTTCAAACCTTGTTCCACCATCTTCAGCTTCTTCTCTTTCTCCATGAAAGGGAGCAGGTAGGCAACGGCTTTCTTCATTACACGAGCAGACTTGATAACTTGGGGAAGGAACATTTTTCCAGCACCAAAGAGGTCACCAACGACATTCATTCCATCCATGAGTGGCCCTTCGATGACTTCCAGGGGCTTCGACGCTAGCTGCCGAGCTTCCTCGACGTCCTTGTCGACATACTGCGAGATTCCGTTCACCAAAGAATGCTCCAGTCTTTTCACTGGATCCAAGTCGCGCCAAGACTTTTCCTCTACCTTAACAGCACCACCGCCCCGTTTCCTGGCCTCCATTGCTTCCTTCTCCTTCTGCGTGAATTCAAGCATCACCTCTGTGGCATTTGGGTCTCTATTGAAAACCAAGTCTTCACAAGCCTTTCGAAGTGGGGGTTCTACTTCACTCAACATCATCATTTCCTTGGCATTGACAATACCAACATCCATCCCAGACTCCAAAATGGCATGGTGCAAGAAAACAGCATGGATCGATTCTCGAATCTTTTGCACACCACGGAATCCAAAAGAAAGATTGGAAATACCTCCACTAATCTTCACATAAGGACACTCCTCTTTGATACGCTTGGTTGCATTGATGAAGTCAACTCCATAGTTGGCATGCTCCTCCATACCAGTACCAATTGTCAACACATTGGGATCAAAGATGATGTCCTCAGGAGGAAATTTGACCTTGTTCACAAGCACATCATATGAGCGCTTGCAAATACGGACCTTCTCTTCTTCAGTGGCAGCCTGGCCATCTTCATCAAATGCCATCACAACAACAGCAGCTCCATGCTTCTTCAACAGTGTAGCATGCTCAATGAAAAGATCCTCTCCCACCTTCAGAGAGATAGAATTCACAATACACTTGCCTTGGCACCACTTCAAACCAGCCATCACAATATCAAACTTGGAAGCATCCAGCATGAAAGGAACCTTGGACACTTCAGGCTCTGTCACAGCAATCTTCACAAACTTCTGCATTGCAGCAAGGCCATCAAGCATACCATCATCAACATTAATGTCAATCACATGGGCTCCATCTTCAACTTGAGCCTTGGCAATATCCATCGCAGTGGCATAGTCTCCAACCATCATTAGCTTCTTGAACCTAATAGAGCCAGCAATGTTGCATCTCTCTCCCACATTCAAGAAAGGCAGACCTAAGTGGTTGTGCACATCATCAACAACCAAGTCCTCGAGACCAGACAACCACATTTTGGGACGGCCAACATCAGGAAGCTTTCTGGGCTTGTACTTCTTGGCAACTTCTGCAATAGCTTTAATATGGGGAGGAGTGGATCCACAGCAACCTCCAACCATGTTCAACCAGCCATTTTTGAAGAAGACCTCATTATCTTTGGCCATATCCTCAGGACTTTCATCATAGCCACCCATGGCATTTGGGAGGCCAGCATTGGAGTAAACATGCATGAAGCATTCCACACATTTGGACAGACGCTCCACAAAGGGAACCATGTGAGAAGCCCCCAAGGCACAGTTCAAACCAACACACATAGGCTTGGCATGACGAATTGAAGCATAAAAAGCCTCTCCTGTCTGACCAGACAAGGTCCTTCCAGACTGATCCACAAGGGTTCCAGAAACAAACACTGGAATATCAAGACCAGTGAACTCCAAATACTCCCCAATGGCATACAAAGCAGCCTTGGCATTCAAAGTATCAAAAATGGTCTCTACCATCAGAATGTCAGCTCCTCCATCCATGAGACCAACAATCTGTTCAAAGTAGGCATCCACCAATTCATCAAATGTCACATTTCTGGCAGCAGGGTCCTCAACAGAAGGAGAAATAGAACCAGTCCTGTTTGTTGGACCCATGGCTCCAACTACAAATCTTGGCTTGGTGGGATCTTTAGCAGTCACAGCATCACAAGCCTCTCTGGCAAGCCTGGCACCTTCATAGTTCAGCTCATACACATAGTCCTGCATCTCATAATCAGCCATAGCAATAGTGGTTGAAGAGAAGGTGTTGGTACCAATCATGTGGGATCCTCCTTCTTCAAGGTACTGTTGGTAGATACCCTTGATGATCTCAGGCTGGGTGATGCTCAACATATCATTGTTACCCTTGACATTGCATTTCCAATCCTTAAAGCGCTCACCACGGTATTCTTCTTCTTCCAGCTTATTCCTCTTGGCATAGTTTTGGATCATGGTACCCATGGCTCCATCATACATTGCAATCTCAGAGCTAAAGAGGGAAGTGATATGCTCTCGCAGACTGTCACGGCTGCGGACAAAGTAGGGGTAGCTTTCAGGGTGAGTTGTAGCAGGTTGGGCATAGTCAATGTTAAGATCTTTGCCTTTTGGATGCGTCGACTTATTCCGATAGTTCAAAATACTCTCGTGCGTAATCTGAGAGTTGCAGTACGGATTTGGCACATGATTTTGTGCTGCTTCTGATGTTGGAAGCGGCGGCTCAGTCGCGGGCTTTGCTGGTACGTTGTCATACGCAAATTGCTTGCGTAGGTACATTTTCTTGGGTTCGGGCGGCGTCATTGTCGCGTATGGTATTGTATGACGCGAGCAGAAGAGTCAATCAATTGTCTTGCAGGTAAATCAAAGAATTGTTCCGTTAACTCGGCAGCAGAAGGCTTGGGAGAAAGCGGCAGCGATTGTGATATCGACGAGATGAATTTCAAGGGAGGTAAAAATCAAGCGATGGACTTTCGAAGATTTCTTGACTCTATTTGTCGGAAGATCGATCCAATTTAATCGAAACCAAAGTTGATAGTTGAGAAAGAATAAAAAACCTGACGGGAGAGTCGAGATTGAATACAACGATGGCTGATAGGAAGGGACTTGCAGATCACTTCGTTTCAGTATTTGTATTGTTAATCAAAGTCTTCAACGGTAACAGCAAAGCAGCAAAGTCAACGCAGAAAGGGAAATTATGGAAGAAGCTCGCGAAGAAAGAAACATGTTGAATGACGAATATGCAGCGCCTTCGACATTGCTTCCATTCATTTTTCAGTACTTATCTTTCTCGTAGGATAAGTCGCATGTAGAGTCTAACGCAAAAGGTTGGTACAATCTCGTCAACATGTCGTCATATTAGTTACTAGAAGTGATCAGGACTCGACGTCATTATGAATTCTTTCGGCACGTTCCCGCCAGCCGACCAAGAAAGAATGATTCCAGATTCCCACATGAAAGAGTCCGCTAATCTAATTTCATCCTGAAACACTGCACTTTTAGTCCTGAGTAAATGGACCTCTTCGACATAACGCGATACAAGGACTATGCACTCAAAATACGGCACAAACAACTCCGGGTACAAACCAAATCATTGCAAGTCACGAAGTTGTCATGATGTGCAAAACCGATTCACTGCGATTACAAATTTCTCAATCTTCCTCAATTTCCACCAATAAATCTCCGGCTTCAATCTGCTCTCCTGCCGTTGCAATGACTTGGGTGATTGTTCCGCTAACGGGTGACGCTACCGTGGTCTCCATCTTCATGGCAGACAAGCTCAGCAACGGGTCTCCCTGTTTGACTTTGTCACCCTTCTTGACTTTGGTCTCTAGGACGACACCAGGCATTGGAGCACCGACACTTCCGTCGACTTCCTTCAATGCCTTGGGTCGCACGACAGTTTCGACTCCAGCGTTTTGGTCCTTGACCTTGACTGTTCGAGGGCTTCCGTTCATCTCGAATGAAAGGGTCACAATACCGTCCTTGTCTGTTTCGCTAATAGAATTGAGCTTTATAACGAGGTGTTTTCCCTTCTCAATGCTGATGTTCAATTCGTCGCCGACCTTCATACCAGTCAAGAAGGACCGTGTGTCGAGGAAGTCAACATCGCCAAATTCACGCTTGAAATCCATGTACTGGTCAAACACAGCTGGGTACATGCAGTGACTCATGACATCCACGTCACGAATGGGGGTTGTCTTCGCGTCGGCTAGGGCACCCCACTTATCGCAAAGTGTCTTTTTGGCGTCTTCGAAATCAAACGGCTCCAAGTCGGCTCCGGGGCGGCCTTCGAATTGCACGAGCCCCTTGGTTCCTTCGATCGTCTTACCCTTAATTACACGAGAGCGAAGGGGCTCCGGGAATCCAAACGGCGGAATACCGAGGTAGCCCTGGAAATACTCAATGACACTCTTGGGGAAGCTCAATCTTTCGGCCTCATCAATGACTTCCTGTTCGGTCAAATTATTCGCAACGATAAACTGTGCCAGGTCACCAGTCACCTTACTCGAAGGCGTGACCTTGATAATGTCGCCGAGGAGGCGGTTAGCAGTAGCGTAAGCCTGCTTCACCTTACTCCATTGTCCAGTTAAGCCCAACTGCTTGCTCTGGAAAAGCAGATTGGTATACTGACCTCCGGGCATTTCGTGCACGTCTGCGGGGGAAATAAAGATGGAAGAAATAGAATAAGATCATGCTCAAAACGCAAAAATACAACATGGCTGAATTTCAATGGGTTTACTTACACTGAAAGCAGAGGAAACAGAAGATTGTCGACCAAGCAAAAAAAAGAGCGAAGCGAGCTAGTAGTTAGTTTTTACAACGTATGACATGGATTTACATCGTCACAAACCAAACAATACTGACCACATCGGCAGAACCGGTCTTCTGGCCAGACTCGAATGGAGCGTACAGACCTCTGCATTCCTCCCAATACTCGTTCAGAGCCTGCACTTGACCAAGATCAAGTCCTGTATCGAGTTCAGTTCCCTGTGTACTTGCTACGAGGGCTCCAAGTGATGGTTGTGCGGTTGTTCCCGACATGGCATCACTACAAGCATCAACAGCATCGGCTCCGGCTCTTCCACAAGCCAACATGGAAGCGACACCTGTTCCAGCAGTGTCGTGGGTGTGCACATGGATTGGAAGGTCTGGGAATTCCTCACGAATGGCTCCAACCAACAATTCAGCGGACTGTGGCTTCAACAGACCAGCCATGTCTGTGCAATATTTGTAGAATATTGTAGGTGAGAAAGCATTAGAATTTCTGTAAATTATCGTTGGGTCTTCCTTTCGAACTTACCTTTGATAGCCAATACGTGGATACCCAACGATTCCAATTCACGAACATAGTTGAGGTAATATTCAAGGTCATACTGGCCATGACGAGGATTAGCGACATCGCCGGTGTAGCAGCAAACAGCCTCGACAATTCCTCCAGCTGTTCCGACAGCATCAATCCCTAGTTTCATGTTCTGAATTATATAGAAGACACGAATCAGAGTAGTGAGTAGTGAGACATGACACTCATAATATCAAAACATGATTCCATCAATGAAGCAACCTGAACTTACTTCGATGTAATTGACCGAGTCGAAAACTCTGAAGACGTCCATACCTGTATCCTTTGCTAGTCGGCAGAACTCGAAAACTGCATTATCAGGATAACTTGTGTATCCAACAGCATTTGCACCTCGGAGCAACATCTGGAATGGAATATCGGGAACGGCCTCTCTCATTTGTGCCAGGCGATCCCAAGGACATTCTCGCAGGAAGCGCATAGTCACATCAAAGGTGGCTCCTCCCCAGTTCTCGATCGAATAGGCATTGGATAGAGCGACACTCGTGGGCTCTGCAACCCTGAGCATATCAATGGTACGCATACGTGTAGCCAACAGGGACTGGTGAGCATCACGCCACGTTGTATCCGTAATTAGCAATCCCTTGTTCGCTCTGACGGCCTTGGCGAAAGCTTCGGGACCTTCCTGATCAAAAATCTTCTTCAAGGATCGCATTTTCATTTGGCCCTTTCTCGGTTCGATGACAGGGACCATAGGGTCGACAGATGATGGTGGTGCGCCAACGGCTCCGAGTTCTTTGGGGGTTCCATTGATGATTGTATTTCCGATGTACTGCAGCAGCTTCTGGGCACGATCTTGTTCGCGAAGGGGGTCCAATAATTGAGGATTAGCAGCAATGAAGCCTGTATCTACGAAACCTTCCAGAAATTGTTCATGCTCGAGTACGTTCAACAAGAAGGATTTGTTGGTCTTGACTCCGCGAACGCGAAACTCTCTGAGAGCACGGACTAGCTTTGCAGCACAATCCTTCCTGTTGCGAGCCTTGGCCGTAATCTTTACCAATAGAGAATCATAGTGGGGCGTGATTTTGGCTCCGGGGAAGCCTGGACCGTCATCAAGCCGGATACCCATGCCAGCAGGCATACGGAAAACGTTGATAGTACCAGTATCGGGGCGGAAGTCTTGAGAAGGATCCTCGGTGGTCACACGGCACTGCATAGCAATGACGTGGCTAGGTTCCGCAATGGTGTCCTGCGTCAATCCTAGTTCTTTCAAGGTTTGGCCGGAAGCAATCTTCATCTGGGTCTGTACAATATCAATTCCAGTGACTTCTTCAGTGACAGTATGCTCTACCTGTACGCGAGGATTGACCTCCATGAAATAGTAGTCTCCATTTTTATCCACAAGAAATTCGACGGTTCCTGCATTGCGGTAATTTTCTTTGCTCAACATGCGAACAGCATCTTCCAGCATGGATTTGCGTGTTTCCGGAGGAACATCTTGAGCGGGTGCAATTTCGACGACCTTTTGATGACGGCGTTGGACACTGCAGTCACGATCCCAGAGATGAATGACATCCCCAGTTCCATCTCCGATACATTGAACTTCAATATGACGAGGGCGATCTACGTATTTCTCGACAAAGCAGCGTCCATCACCGACGGCATTAAGTGCTTCGTTGGAAGCTTGGATAAATTGAGACTCGAGCAAGTCCGGTGTCATGACAATTCGAATACCACGTCCACCTCCTCCCTGTGACATGAATAATGAATTTCAAAAAAGATCATTCCTTCGATGAGCAAAAATGCAAGAAGACAACAACCCAAGACAAACGTTCTGAAGCTGAAATAATGATTCATTTCGACCGTACCATGAGTGCTTTTACAATCACTGGATAGTTGCAGTTGTTTGCTGGATCATCGATCCATTCGCGCGCTTCCTGGACCGTGGCGAACGCTTCTTCCGATCCGGGTACCACAGGTACATTACATTCAACAGCAACATTCCGTGCGGTTGCCTTGTTTCCAAAAGTAGTCAAGTTCTCAGCCGTAGGACCAACAAAGGTAATACCCGCCTCTGCGAGTGCATTCGCAAAATTCTCGTTTTCCGACAAGAATCCATATCCAGGATGGACTGCTTCGACTCCATGCTGAAGACAAATCTGAACAATATATGGAATGTCAAGATATTGTGCAACGGGTCCCTTGTTACTGTCCAATGGAAAAGCCTGGTCGCACTTGTAGCGATGTTGGGTGAATCGATCTGATGTGTTTTGGATATAAGCAAAAATGAATTTGGAAATAGAACGAGATAAAAATGCCAAGTCGATTGATCGCGGCGATTCAATGTTCAATCAAATATTACAAAAAAAACCATTTCAGAGTAGCAGCAGTTTTGTGAGTTCAGTTGGCATTTTCCAGCAAGATGCAACGTGTCGTGATTTGAAATGCAGTTCCGAATCGTTGATTTCTTTACATACCTTCATGAGCATAAATACCGACTGTTTCAATACCAAGTTCAGAGGCAGCACGGGTAATTCTTGTGGCGATTTCTCCACGGTTAGCCGCCATCAACTTTTGAAAGGGAGGATTTTCGACATTGGCACCACTACTTTTATTACTACTGAGTGTAGTAGGAGATGATGTGTGAAAGGTTGCCACAGATCCTCCTGTGACAGCAGCAGGAGCAGCAGGGGCTGAAGGAAAGGACTGGCCTGCAAGGACAGCAGATGAACGAATAACTCCTAATGTCACAATCTTTTTGGATGTTCGATGACGGGCTGCTCTGGCTGCAGCACGCAGAACAAGCGCACGAGTTCGAAACATGATAAAATCAAAGATGAATCACTTTGATACCGAATGCAATTACTTCTCAAATTGATGCGCAAATTTTTTTTCTTTCGGGTGATGTTTTTTGGGATATATGTTCTTATGATATCAAGACGCAACTACTGTGAAAAAATAATAATCTTTCCTCTTATATTTGCCTTGAGGGTTCTCGGTACTCGGTAATTATTTACAAAATAATAGAGTGCAAAAAGAACGCAAAATTTTGGATATCATCAAATACAGTATTCATTTTTTGTTCTTCTTTCACGTAACATTCCGACGTGCATCTCCGGTAGCATGCTTCACACATGGCTTCAGCCTTGAGGACCGTCATAATATCTTTTCTTTGATGCCTGCAAATTAAGCCCAGGTGGACTGCCATAGGACTCAGGAGTTAGGTCTTACTCTATTAGGTCGTGTGCCTATGCCTGCTTCCTATACACACCACTAGTCTAGTCATAATATTA
>Ga0210025_1001878_pt1 | contig 21711 bp, 14 predicted proteins | sample CryGeyme20150102_FD_183989 | JGI IMG/M metagenome (GOLD analysis project Ga0210025, IMG submission 183989) | Groundwater microbial communities from Crystal Geyser aquifers in Utah, USA - Crystal Geyser metaG 2015-0102 (SPAdes) (version 2) | ecosystem: Environmental > Aquatic > Deep subsurface >...
GGATCCAACTCCGCATGCTTATTCACCTCCTCGCGTAGGGCTACGTTGGATAGGTACATTGTGCTTGACCTGCGAAGATCTGCGCCTCTGAGATTACAACTCAGATTACTTTAGTTCTAATCTCATAATATATATTTGAACACTCTAAAACCCCTGGTTTTTAGCGTAGTGCATTAAAAACATTTTTTCTAGTTGATCTTTATGTGCACTGGATGTTTTGGAAATTTTTGGAGTAGATTGTATTTCGGACGCTGGGGCTAGTAGATTATCCATTGTGTTTGCTTCGGATTTGTTCGTCGTCTTTGTGGATTTCTGTTTCAAGGATGGCTTGCTATCCTTGGAAGTATCATTTGTATTGTCGTTTGCTTTCTCCTTGGTGTTTGCAGCCACGCTTTCTTTCTTCTGTTTTGTTGATTTCCGCGGTGTCTTTGCGTCTCCAGTCTTCTTCCTGTTGCTGCTTTTGGAAGAAGTTGTAGTTGTAGCAGCGGCAGCAGCAGTAGCATCAGCATCAGTCCCCCCTTTGCTTTTGCTTTTCCGTCTAGCCTTGCCATCTCTTAGAGTATCCACAGGCATATACGGACCAGGCATCGTCGTGTTTCCTTGAATACAAGTACTCTAATAAATGACTATTTTAATGTTGACTGGAAGAGTACTAGTACCAGGTACCAGGTACAGTATTGTTGTGTCCAACTGGCCATTCAAACACTCGCTCCTATTAGTCTACCTGGTACTACTGCTATCCAGAGGTACTACTAGAGTAGTAGTCTACAGTACCTGGTAACAGGTTTATTATTATTACTGATGTATTCAGTAATTACTACTACTAGACTACTATGATGTGCTGTGAAATAATAATAATAATTGAACCAGTCATTACATAACGTTCAGTCTTCCAAGATGCGTCTGTGGCATCTGAAAAACCAATATCTAACCACCCGGAGAGTTCATTGAAAATATGAGATCATGTCAGGTAATTATTACTATTTATTAGTGAACGATTTAATATGAAAGGATCGGCTTGCTTGTGACACACCTTCTCGAAGTTTTATTCCAGCACGACTCAACGGTCCCTACATTTAGAGTAGAGCACTTATGAAAAAGGGTGCGGCGCATCCCAAATATTATTTAGAACAACAATTATCCCAGTGTAGTACTATCATGAATCATACTACAGTACGTGTTACTGTATTTACTATTATCACGCCAGTCAACAACAACTCGTGGGAAGGGATAGATAGCTCTCATGTAGCTAATGATAATGATAATGATAATAATAATATTATTATGATCTTGTTGTGTGGGGTCCAGTGTTCAGTTGGATTATCAATATTTCACACTCTAAATTTTTTCTCGTCGCGTCCCAACAGGCTACCAGGCTACTCTACTGCTCTAGCTGGCTAGTTAGCTAGATTTTTGTAAAGCTACCCAAAGAGCTATTATAATTATTTTCTAAACTCTCATTTGTCGTACCTCTACTTTGGACTTCTTACTTGCGAATACTACTAGTCAAGTCTAAACGAATACCCAGAAGAAAGTTAAAAAGTTTTCGATTGAAACCACATACCACAACCACTCCACAAAACTCCACGACGATTTCCTTTTATTCGACAGACACAATCTGAACACAGAACACAGGATAATAAATAATAAAAATGATGCCCCCAACCGTAGAAGAACACGAAGAAGGCAGCTTGTACGACCAACAACCAACGACGAAGGGACACACTCGTCGTTCTGCCGTGATGGAAGTTGCACAAAAGAACAAATGGTACATTATTGGTGGATCAGCCGCCCTACTAATTATCTTGTCAGTGGTTATTGGAGTCTCGGTCAGCACTGCCAAGAACAGTGGTTCTTCCGCAAGTGGTTCCTCTTCCTCTCCTTTGAGCGCCGACGAACAAAAAGTGGCTGATCTTATGGGACGTCTGGAATCGACGTTCGATGTTCTGGGATTGCCGGAGAGTCATTCCAAGCAGTTAAAGTCGTCCGAATCGCCCCAGGCTCGAGCCTTGAGCTGGGTGGCTGCTTCCGAAAAGTACGATTCTTACAGCGACGATCAAAAGTTGCAACGTTATGCCTTGGCCAGTTTCTTTTACGGAACCTACGCTGTTCGCAATGCCTACGTGACGCAACAAGTTCCATGGACCACGGCAGACAAGTGGTTGACGGACGAAGACGAATGCAAATGGGAAGGAATTACCTGCAGCGATAATGGACGCGTGACCAAGATGGATCTGGAAGAACATCGAGTCTCCGGAACTATTCCTCTTGATATTGTATTGATGCGAGAACATCTCAAAGAAATTGCATTGACGAACAATCTCATTTTCATGGAAGGTGATGCCCTCGACGTGTTCAAGTACCTCGAGAACATCGAAACTATTCTTTTGGCCGATAACTACATCGTCGAACGGAATGGACTTCCCAAATCTATGCGAGATTTGACGGAACTCAGAAAGTTGGTTCTCTCGTACAATTTGTTGCAAGGATCCATCCCACCCAACTACTTTACCAATTTGAACAAATTAACACATTTGGAAGTCGAATCCAACTACCTGACCGGCGCTTTGCCCGAAAGTATCTTCGATATGGAACAATTGGTCTATCTGTATGCGCGACGAAATGATCTCAACTTTCAGTTTCAACATGCCATCAAGACAGCTAACTGGCCCAATATGTGTACGTTCCCATGTATTCTTCTTTGTTTTGCTTTCGTTTTCCTTTCCATGGTTTTGATTCCTCATGACTCGTGTTCTCATTTCATTTCACCACCTTTTCCCCATACAAACAACACAGTTTCTCTTTGGCTTGATCACAACAACATTACGGGTACGTTTCCCACTGAAATTGGCAACCTCGCGGAAATGGCTAGTTTCAGTTTGACCAATACCACTGTTTCGGGACCTATTCCTACGGAAATGGGTCTTCTAACGGGACTTCGACGATTGTGGTTGTACGGAAACAAGCTGGAAGGAGAAATTCCTGCTGAACTAGGTCAGTTGCCAATACTGGAAGTGGTTGAAATGTACGGAAATAATCTAGAAGGGGCCATGCCCCAAGGAGTTTGTGATGCCATCGCATCTGCCGACTACGAGTACAAGATTCTGTCTGCAGATTGTGCCGAAGTAACATGCCAGGATTGTTGCACGCAGTGCTTTTAAAAAAGAATATTTTATGTAAACACTACTATCGCTCGTTTTGTAACCCCAACCCCAACAACAAAATTGAAAATTGTTGTTCTGTGAAAGCCAAAGAAGAACGACGGTGCCGCTTCCATGAGAAGACCAAACATGCGACGAGGAGGAGGATGAGGAGATTCCATCTAATAGGTTTTAAAATAATCAAAATTTATATATATTCCTGGTACGGTTTTTAAGTCAGTTCTTTGGTCTTTGGCCAATTCAGCGACCTTTCCAAATCTCTCCCCGTCTGAGTAAATTTCTTTCCCATTACTGCTGGTGTCAAGTGTCACAGCATCGAACAGCGTCTAGTAGTAGCAGCAGCACGTAACGAGATAAATGAGAGTGAACAGTTGGCAAACAACAATCCAAGAAAAAAAAGGAGAAGACGAGGGAGGGCTATTCAGCTGTACAGTGTCAGCAACTTACCAAATAACTACATACGAGTAGATATTATCATCTGGTAGATAAAGCATGAGCAATGGCACCAGTACAGCATCTGCTATGAACGGATCGGCGAACAAGGTAGAGGTTGTGGAAGAGGAGGAGGACTAAAACTAGCATTACGTTACTAAAGTACTAGTAGTCTACTAGAGTAGTAGCCTACTACTACCAGAGCCAGTAGTGGAACATAAAGTACACAATAATATCCCCAACATGCGTGTAGCATGCCCGGGTGCAACAACTATCCGCTTGCTTCACTCACCGAAAGGTTTGAATTGGTACCGGTAGAATTGGACCATTAAAAATAATTAATACGAGCGAGTAATTGGTTTCATACCACTTCGATTCATACTACAATACTGTACTGTTACTACAGACTATAGCAAGAGATGACGGTCCAGCAAGATGGGAGATTAACAACCAAGGCAAAGCAGAGGATTCGGATTAGTGAACGCACCGGTGGAACGAGGAAGTCAATGGCAATGAATCGTACGAAGCTACAACATGTAGTAGTAATAATACTAGCACAATTACTGACACTTTTATCATTGTCATCGCCGTCTGTGGTCATGGGGATCGAACAGCAACAGCAACAGCAACAGCAGCAGCAGCAGCAACAGCAACAGCAAGAACGACGATTACAGCAACAAACAGCATCTACCAGTGGTGGATGTGGTTTGTGTGCTTCTACTGGTGATTGCAATCAGGCATTTCGTGGTACATCCGGACAGTACTGTGGAAGCTTTTTCAGTCAAGAACAGAACACCGCCAAGCCGTGCTGTTGTCCCCCAGTTCCAGATGCTACCTGCAATTTGGGTGCTCATAGTTGCATGTGCCACGTCATTGACAACAAGAAGATCAACTCATACACATCTTCTTCTGCTTCTTCTGCTCAGCATCAGCATCAGCATCAGCATACATCGTCCTCAGGCACTGTTAGTGGTAGTGGTAGTGGTAGTGGTAGCAGCAACAGCAACAATAGTTACAAACATCAGCATTTTCATAACCCCATGCTATTATCCAGCAATTCTATAATCGGGATTTTGTCATCACTCTTTTGGTTGTTTTTACTGGCAGCGTGTATCGGATGCTGTTGTTTTTGTTGTGGATGTTATAAAGGTGATTCGACGTATCATCATCATCATCATCATCATCAACAACAGCAGCATCATCAACAGCAGCAGCAGCAGCAGAGACAGCGTCAGCAGCAACCACCAGGAAGTGGCAGTGATGGTGGTAGATATCAAAAGATTAGTCCCACTCCTGCTACTACTACTACCACTTCCACCACGACAGCAACAGCAGAAGCAACAGTATCACCACCAGCCACAAATCCTCATTATCATTACGGAGCCACAACTCCCGCCATGATGGAATCAATACCAGTAGCAACAGCAACAGCCATACCTATTGATTACAAGTAGGCAGTTTACGATTACTACTACTTATTCTGCTACTTGTGCTACTTCTGCTACTTCCACATTTCTACAACAAATACAAATGGAATTATGATCTCACAGAGCAAGAAAGGGATGTTTGATATTTCTACTAGTTTCATTCATTGGCAGAAATCTAAATGTTGCAATGAAACTCTAACACTACTACTGGTCTAGTATGTACAAGATGATGGAAACATACAGATCTAGATCAGGCGACATAGAGAGTAGCAAGCCTTGGTAAGTCTCGACCTTCAGAGAAGACAAGACTTTGGCATCTCGTCATGTTTGTTAGCTCTTTTTTGTTTATGGACAGTATCAGTGTTTGTATCCTTGATGATATTATGTCATCATACCATTTTTTATTGATATCATTCTCTTTAGACGATTTGTATAGTGGCTACACGCAGAATGTACTTGTCTCTTCTATTATTAGTTTCTCTGCCCCGCGGCCGACCCACACACACACACACCGTACACCGTGTTGATTTGGATGAAAGTCAAATTAATAATAATTACAAAAGCATTTCCAGGAAAAAAAGGAAAAAAGACAGATGAATTTATCTGTGTGTGTTTTTTACGGACAGCACCATCCATTCGATTGTTGTTGTTGTTGTTGTCGTAATTGTTGTCGAATGTTGTTATTTTCCAATTCTTGTAATTTAATAAAACGATCCATCGTGTTCAAAACAATGTATCGTGTAAAACCCAATGCTAGCAAAGCCAGCGGTTTGTGTTGTTGTTTATTGTTAGTGTCTATATTCTTGGTATTGTTGTTATTGTTGTTATTGTTGCTGCTGGTAGTGGTGCTTGATTGACGACGACGTAATGCAGGTACTATGTACGTTTTGTGTGTGTGTTGTTGTTGTAACGTACGCATTTCCATTGGCACTGTCGGTGTTGTTGCTGATGTTGTTGTTGCTGTTCGATGTTGCTTGTAGCGTTGTAATTTGTTTTGCCATATCTTTGCCAACCGTACCTTGTTGGTTGTCCCATCCATCATCCAAGTGTTTGGATCCACCTCAGTTACGTATCGTGTATGAAAATTAAAAATACTTGGAATGGTATTGGTTGATGATGACTGATGTTTTCGTTTCTTTCTGGAGGTTTTTTTGTGCTGTCCTCGTGGTGATTTATTTCTTTGTTCTTTTTTATTGCTGCTGGCGGTGGCGGTGGCGGTGGCGGTGGTGGCGGTGGTCGATGCAGAACCTCCTGCAACAGCAGAAACAGCAGTTGCATCCGTTGTTATCTTGTCCAAATACAAGTCTAAAGGTGTGTAGAGATGTTTGGCCCAACTGAGCGTTAAATGATCTTTGTAATGTCCACCACAAAGCAAACATTTGTCAGGTTTGTATCTACTGCATGGATACAGTAGCTGTAGTAAACTTCCAGGTTCAATACGAACAAATTTTCGTCCACCTAATCCTTCGTACACGCAATCTTTCATTAATGAATGACACCATTTGTACAACAGTGCGGAAGGAGCATCCCAAATATAAAATCCACAAGCCGTAGCTGTAGCTGTAGCTGTAGCCGCAGTTGTAGCTGTTGCCGTGCTACTACTGCTTGCACCATTGTTGTTGTTGCCATTGCCATTAAAATCTCGACCATCCATGCGTTCCCATCGTCGCGATAACGTTGTAGTAGTCTTTGATCTTGGCCTTGTCATAGTACCAGTACCAGTACCAGTACCAGTACCAGTACCACTACTATTAAAAGGACCACTACCACCACCCCTCCAATCATTCTTCTCCAACGAGACGAAGTAACGTGGATGTGATACGACGACAGCAGTAGCGTTGCAGCATGTGATACAACCGCAGCAGCAACAGCAACAGCAGATCATTATTATTATTATTTTAGTAGGAATGGCCAGTGGCAGTGGCAGTGGCAGTGGCAGTGGCAGTGGCAGTGGCAGTGGCAGTGGCAGTGGCAGTGGCAGTGCACCATCATTATAATGATAATGATAATAGTAGCAGAATTTCTGTTTCTTTAAATTCATGTTACATACATGTGATAGGAGCAATAGTCGTAGTCGTAAGACTCTATTGGTATAACAATTACTCCAGTATAACAATGTCTTGAACCCCACTTTACTGTTTACTGTAATTATTACTATATTATTTTATGGTGTGCTGTGCGAAACGAACATTGGTTTTTGCAAAATCTTGTTTTAGATTTTAGAGTAGATTTTGCTGAAGTACGCGTTATCTCCTCTACTACGAGTAGTACCTACTACTAGCTAGTAGACTACTACTGAGTAGCTACTACTGTACCTACTCTACTACTAGTAGCTACTAGCTACTAGCTATTAGCTACTCGTAGTAGTAGTAGCTAGTAGTAGCTAGCTAGTACAGTAGCTAGCTAGCTACTGTAGTACTTACTCGCACTTACTACTAGCTACTACTAGAAGTCTACTCTAGTAGTCGTAACTACTGTACTACTCTACTACTGCTCTAGTAGACTACTAGCTAGAGTAGTCTATTACTAGCTGCCTAGCTAGACTACTACTAGTAGAAGCAGAAGTAGAGCCCCGTCCCCCTCTAGACTACTCTGGTGCTGGAATTTACTCTTCAGATCTCTGACGTCAAAGAGTTGGGGCTTCTACTAGAGTAGTACTCGAGTTGTGACTAGAAGTATTGCAAAAAAGTGAAGGAGCATGACGAAGTGCATGAAGCAATCTACGAAAGAGATATCCTAGTAGTACTAATAGACACAACACCTTGCAAAGCAAACGCACAGAGCCGAATGTATTATTAAAAAATGAGGTTTTTTAAAATGGAGGACACTACTACTAGACTACTAGACTAGACTAGTCTGTCAACGTCGTACTCCTGCTCCTACTAGTCTACTGGGTCGACAGTACTGACTACTACTATGAGTTGATTGTTGACGTTACTCTGTACTCTGCAAGCAACCTGCCTCCTCTCTGGAAAATAAAAATAAAAATAAAGTAGACATAGTAGACTTGTATTTCATAACTTCAAATGAATAAACCAACATTAGAAGATTTTTTTCCTTTTCTGCTTGATTGGACCCTGGTTTCCAAAAAAATCGTTGTTTATTTGTTTATACTCCTATATATTAAATATTAATCGTTTACATATTGTTTGTTGTTTGTATCAGTAGAATCTTCATTCAAATCTTAAAAGAACCTCCCCAGAAGCCAGGAGGAGGTGTTTTTCACACTCTCTTTTCCATGGTAATAACATTATTTTTAGGGCTTGGGAGCAGCACGATCTGCTAGTTTGGTAGAGGCATTGACACCACCCGTCATCATGGCAAGTTCTCCCTTGGTAGCTTTGGGAACCTTGGGTAACAGAGAACGACGTTTGGTAGGCTTTCGTTTCAATCCACCCTGACTGGCATCCTTCTTGTCAAATACGAGTCCCACGGTCTCGTACTGACCACAAACCAAATCAGAACCCTTCACTCCACCATTCACAGGTTCAACGTAAACAGCAGTCGTTGTAACTCGGTTGTGCTGGTGGTTGATAACAGAAGGAGTAACAAAGGCATTACTGACACCAAGAAAAAGAGAAAAAAATAGGAGAGCAAGACTAGTCTTCATTGTAAATGGTAGGTACTGGAGATTGAGTATGATATGGCTTATGGCTTTTGGGAGAGAGAGAAATTGGACAAATAATAAAATAATGAAATTATAATAATGAGTTGTTTTTAGATTCTTCAAACATGAACAATTACTTTACGAGTTGTTTGATGCAACGATGCAACATTGGGTACCACTAGACTACTACTATCTACTACCAGACTACTACGAGGTATTACCGGTACTAGCTAGTACAGTAGTAGATGACTAGTACCGGTAGTAGTAGACTTTAGCTACTACTAGTGTTTGTTCTCAAGGCATAAGACAGTAGTCTAAATGTAAGAAAATCCATGTCAGCTTTTTCCAACGAATCATACGAGCCTACGTCAGTCATCTCTTTAGCATAAACGTCATACTGGTAGTCGACTACTACTAGTACTATTGATGATGAGGATGTTTGGTCCCAGTACGCGGTCGTAAAATGTAAAACGAATATGATTGGTGAAATTGTGTCCGAACTGAAGTTTTCATCATAAGAACACTTTTTCTTTACCATACAAATCCAGCATACCACACCAGTAATCTACCATGATGAAGACTACCGTACACAAGATGATGACAGGTGATACCACTAATAATACGAAAACCAGTACTCGAGTAGACTACTAGCTACTCTATCTGATCTACTACCAGGTACGTAGTAGTCTAGTAGCTAATAGGAGTAGTACGGTACTTAGCTTTCCACATCGCGGTAGTCAGCCATCAAAATACTAAATCAGGCTGTAGAGTGTTTGAAGTTAAACGAAAAAGAGGAAGTTCCCAATCCACTAATTTTGGTACTACTTGCGACAACTACTAGACTAGTAACAGCGAGAAATATTGGAGAGGTGTCGCCCCTCGTTCGATTTTGAAAAATCTGCAGCCCCAAAAAATTATTTAGTGTTTTCCCGTATATAGTTCTTGTAAGCAACGGCTTTGTCGAAGGAAGTGACTTCTTATACCGTTGTTCCCTTACATTTTGATTTCTTCCCCAAGATCATTCCAGTCGTCTTGCGTAATGTGTTGTACGCCGAAAAAACGAAGCCCAATATTGATTGGCTCCTTGACGAATACGAAAGCTTTCTAGAGAGGGTCGCCTGTTTGCAAGGAGACATCCCCAAACCGTTCTTTATTGCAGTTTTCAAGGAAGATCTCAAAGATATCCAAATTTGTCGCGGCGAAATAGAGTCCTGGCTCATGGAGCATGAAGCATGAACACAAGAAAACGTTTCTCGTGGAGCTTTTTGATACTAATAGGAAATAGGAGTGCTGATCTGATGGTGGAACGATTTGAAAGAAACGTTGATCTGTCAGGTAGAGCTTGTCACCTTCAACACGAAACCTATTGGCAATTTTTGAGATGACTCAGCTCAGTGACACTGCAGATGAGCAGGACCAACTGACACATTTTGTCCACTACTAGTAGACGAAACCCTTCGAAAAAAAGGAAATCGTCGCTCCAACTCTACTGGACTCGCAAAAAGTGTTTTTGCTGACGTAAAGGATCCTAGGGACATTGATATAATTCTACTACTAGCTACCTGGTAGTACGGTAGTAGTTCAATACAACCGTACTACCGGTATCGTAGTAGCACCGAACTGTTCTCAATTGCTATTCTTTCGGCCATTGAGTGGCTGGCTCATTTCACTTTTATGTACCGTAGTGGTACTAGAATACGAGCCAGCATGTACCTGGTACTGGTACTACTAGCCACCTGGTACTACTACAGTAGCTAGTAGTCTACTAATACTACTAAAAGAATGTGAACAAGTCAACTTTGGTACCGTACCGTACTGATAGTAGTTAGTGGACTCCCTCCGAGTACGGTACTATTAGAACCAACCACACCATACCTGGTAGCAGGTAGCAGGTAGTTTGGTACCATAACAAAACAAGGAAATGTTGGCATTGAATGACTGAGGGATGTCAATCGATATTCGATATTATTGCTTTTCACTGGTACGATCGAAATATTCGGGGGAAATTTAGACCTACACTACTGTAGTCTACGGGCAATAACACTGCCAGCACTGTTAATTGTTTACCAGGTACAGTACTCCGGAGTACCTGGTAATTACTATACCTAAGATTATTATTATATTATTATTTTTGCACAACTAGTCTAGTCTTATCTAGTCTTAGTCTAAAAATGAAGGATTTTGTAAATGCGAAAATGAATTTCCTAGCAAATAATGATAGCAATAATACGAACAGCAATACAGTCAATAGTGTGCAACATGATCAGCGTCGTAGAAAAAGAAATTTGGTGTCCGATGACACTACTGGCAACAGATGGGATGAAGGAGCCGAAGCAGAAGCAGAAGAAGTAGATGATGATGATGATGATGATAACACATGCAACCGAACAGCCCGCGGAGATAGTCGCGGGGAGAGTACCAGTCTTTCAGAGCCTGTGTCTGTAGCAGAAGTGGAAGACGCAGAAAAAGAAGACGCTGCATCAGCATCAGCATCAGCATCAGCATCAGCATCATCGTCATCAGCATCAGCATCATCGTCATCACTATTCATATTGTCTCGTACCACTAAAGAGAAGAACAACGAAAAGGAAGATTCAACGCTAGTAGCGGATACTAGAAATGTGAACGACAACATACATGAAACAATAGAGGGCGCAAACAGGCCAATTCTGGAACAAGCCAATCCAAACTTGTCAAGTTTCATGAACAGCAGCATTGAAGACACCACACATTTGGATCCACCACGAGACAATAACAACAACAACAACAATAACAACGAAAACAACGTCATCCAAATCCAAACAACAACCAACAAAAGTACTCATTCTCACACAAGCATTACAACTCCGAACGGCAACAGTTCAAGACAGAGTTCAAGATCAAGACAGCGTCCTTTGTCGTCTTGCTCTTCCAACAAGAACGACGACGACAAACAACAACAACAACAACAACAACAACGCTCAGAAGCTTTACCAGATCCAGAGGAGCCCTGGTGGATGCCTGCATCGAACAAAAATACACCATCCGCCTATTGGAAGGGCTTGCTGGTAGGATTGTATTCTTCTTGGGCCATTGTACTGTCCTCTTTCGTAGCCTACTATTCGTCGTGTCGTAGCAACATGATTCAAGGAGGGATGGGAATGGTACTATATTCTTATATGATGGTTGTGGTGGTCATCATTTGGAACGTCTTTGTCTTTACAACTTGTATGGGAAGTTTTATTGTCATTGGAATTATTGCAAAAGAATACGAACGATCAATTCAACGTGAGATGAACGTGATGCCACTGGCTCTACAGGAAAAACAACTATTCATTCAAGATAAGCAGCAAGAACAACAACAACAACAACAGCAACAGCAACAGCAACAACAGCAACAGCAACAACAACAACAACAGCACTCATCATCGGAACAAAGGTCACTACCGTCTCGAAATAATGTTGAGAAGGCACCACAAAGCGTCACTAAAACGACAGATCCATCGATAAGAATTTCGACGAATCTTCGCAGCGGTTTATCGGCTGCTTTCACCAAAAATGGAGTTTCTTCGTTCGACAACAGTGATGGTAACGATTGCCATGATGATAATGATGAAAGCAAGCAACTTCTCATGACAATGGAAGACTCGATGGGAGATTCCATCTCTCGGCGACCAACAAGCGTTATTCGCGTTCCATCAACGCGTCATGTTCGAGCGGTACCGGAAGAGGTGAATGCTACTTCTCGTGAAGGCTCTGTCTTCTTGCAGCCAACAAAACAGTTGTTGCAACATCCAATCGGACCAGAGCTTTGTCTGGAGGCATCTGTCATGGTGGCTAGCATTGCAGGATTTTCGGAATGGTCGTCCGCTCGAGAACCTAAACAAATCTTTCACCTATTAGGAGAATTGAAGAAACGGTTTGATCAGGTAGCAAACGGCTATAAAGTGTACACAGAACATGGTGGATCGGACTCATATATCGTAAGTTTTTCTTCTTGTTTTTGTTTCTTTGCTACGCACGAATCATACAAACCAAGCAAGGTGTTGCAGATCAGCTAACAATTTTGATCATTTTCGTTTGAACAGGCAGCATCAGGTGTACTTCAATCGCAGCCAGACCACGGTGTTCGAATGGTAAAATTTGCCAAACGTATAATGAAAACCATGGCGAGTGCAGTTCAGGAATTGGAATCCATCTTGGGCCCAGACACGGAAACTCTGCGGTTGCGCATTGGTATTCACTCCGGTAGTGTCACGCGTGGGCAGCTTGATGGACAGTTTAAGATTGTTGGAAAGGCTGTTGAGACTGCTTCTGCATTGCAGGCAGGTGGACATCGTCATCGAATCCAACTTTCGCACACCACGGCAGAGCTCTTGCGGAAAGACAATAAGAAAGAATGGATCCAGCTACGAATAGACGAGAGTACCGATCATAGTAGCGGCACGATCGACGAAACTTACTGGGTTGTCGCAACTACTCCACGGTCGGGTCGTCGTCGTCGCAACTCTCCTACTTACCAATGCGATCGGTCGGTGGCTTCCTTGGCATCTTTCCGATCAGCTCGATCTGGAAATTCTCAAGTCACCAAGTTGCTACGCGTCGACAATGCTCCCAAGCCACCTAAACGCCGTCAGGTCTGGGGAAAAGGAGAAGACAATTTCATCATGACTCTCCCTCCAATGTCCCGCGCCGCAAAGAACAAACGGCTCATAGAATGGGTACATAACTTGCTGCACTCACTGCTAATCAAGATTGTATCGCAACGTCGGGAACAAGGTAGAACTGGTGGTGAATTTGTGATCGATGAAGATGTTGCTTTCCGGGCACGCAAAGGAGCTATAAACCCTTTCCAAGAACAGATGCAAGTCATTCGAATCCAGCAACGGGTTGACAATATACCAACGGACCGATCCGTTCGGTCTGGAGAAACAGAAGTGAATACTGTGGCTTCTCGACAGCTACGTGACATGGTAACAAAAATCTCTAATCTCTACAAAGACGACAATCCATATTCCAACTTTGGAACTGCAAGCCACTGTATCATGTCAGTACACAAGCTAATGAATCGCTGCACGAATCTCGATGGTGATGATTTAGAATTGCTTTCCCATGCATCATCGAGCTCTGTGCATCATTATATGAATGGCATTGCCTCCAACGCACTTGCTCAATTTTCTATATTGTTCGCTGCTTTGGTCCATAACATTGGACGAGAGAGTGTATCCTTTGGGCCATCTAACCAAGACGACACGAGCATTGACGCGTCAAGAAGTGTTTGTCAACAAAAGTCCATTTTTATTGCGTGGGAAACCCTGTTGGATCCCTCCTTCAAGGAACTACAACATTGTCTCTTTGCGGACGCAACAGATCTGCTCATGTTCCGTCAGTTGCTGGTTAATTGTGTCCTTGCGACAGATCTTTCTGACAAAAAGGCCTGCGAGTGGCGCTCTTATAGGTGGAATGAAGCATTTGGTTTGGTTTCAGACGATTCAGTGGTATTTGGAATGGATGAGGAAGAGTGCGATAAAAAGGCAACAGTTGTTGTAGAATGTTTGGTTCAGGTTGGCAGCATTTCTCATATGCTACAACACTGGAAGAGCTATAGCAAGTTTTCTGAGCGTCTTTTCCTCGAAAGGAGTCTAGCATTCGACGAAGGTAGGACAAGGAACAATCCTGTCGACTTTTGGTATCGTGAGGAACTTGACTTTTTTGACGAGCACGCTATACCTCTAGCAAAAAGGTTGTCGGTATCGAGTGTATTTGGAGTGGCCTCGGATGAATGCCTGAACCATACATTGGACAATCGGAAAGAGTTTGCTCGACAAGGAAGTAACTTAGTGCAAGAAATGCATATGAGATACGAAAAGAGGAAAGAGATGGAGATCGGGGGTTTTACAAACGATGAGATCGAGAATTTGTCAGCCAGTGATCTCGAGTACATAATGAAAAAGCTAGTGGAAAAAGGCAGGAACGAAGGAACCAATAACGTACATGCCCAAAAGGGCCAAAATGATGCTGCTCAAGCTTGGCTGGATGCACTGGAAATATACGAACGTTGCCCGGCTGCAATGGAGATGGCTGATAGAAGCGTTATCTTTCCAATATATTCTGGAGGTAAGAGGTCATGTGATCATACTGCCATCTTTGTTCCAGAAGTGCTGGATTCGAAACTTACGCTTTTTACTTTTCAACGTATAACCCATTTTTCTTTCTAGTCTATCTCTGGATCAAAGGTGGGAAAATCCAGCAGGACCCCAAAGGCAATGTGGAATTGAACTTAGCGCGCAAGTTTGTGAAAGAAAGCAAGTTGCATCTAGACCCGGTTCATTACACGAGAGCACTCGCCATGCTTGCAGAGGCGCACGGTAATCGGGGAGACTGCATCGCCGCGCTCGAGTACTTTGACCAAATGGCCGAGGTCTACAGTTTGGATGATCACTCCCAAGCCATTTCCGATGTGTACGGCACGGACCACGCGGCTCAATTGTATGCGTACAGGGCCGTTTGGCACGAGCAAATAAAAAATTTGGAAAAATCCCTATCAGCTTGCGAACATGTTATTCAAGATATTCTCCCTTTAATAGACTCCACCAATACACTCTGCAAGTATCGGTTGCTCTACATTGTGTGTCGGGTGCTGAAGCGTCGAGGTCAAGAGGAGCGTCTTTTGCGGTTGTTTGACGAGTACGTCATATCACCATGTTATCATCACTTTGGACCGAGCTGTGCTTCCCCTTGTACTCCCATGTTCAAGCCCATTACCTACCTTCTCGGCATTTGTCACGACCCCTCCAATTTCGAGTCACTGGACGAGGCAGCAGCATGGTTGTGTAGCGATCCCATGAATGGTGTCTTGAGTGACTTTTTCGATAATGTTTCGATTCGAATGTGCTGGTCGGTGAACGATCTTGTGGCGGAGCTCTGTCTGCGGATTGCCAATCGTCTTGCGCTCGAACCATTCAACAACACAAATCGACAACGATTACTTGTAGCGAAGGGCCTCATGCTTGTGGAAGCGGCAGAACGGAAGCTTCGCAACAAGGATGGCAGTGTTGTGTTCCCTTTGGCCATTGAGATGCACGAACCAGTGTACGATGCCTTGCAGACACTGGGAAAAGAAATGGGCGTTGAGCCCATGGAGGATCATTGCACTCCCGTCCGTCCTTTAAACGTCAAACTACCTCCGTCTTATTTGAAGAATATCTGATGCTAGCGAGCTATTTCTCCAGCTGACTTTCTAGTCTGGGTCGTATTTTAGGGGAGGTTATTACCAGGGGTAGCAATCTCTCTGCTTTTCAAAATAGCTATTAGAGCTATGGTGTGACTGTTTGTTTGCTTGTAATCGTTATCATTAGTGCCTGCTCAACGTTTCACAATGCAGTAAGAATAGCGTTATTTATTTTGTTAGTACTAGCTACACTACAGTTGTACTCTCCAGCAATCAGGCGTTCATAGGCAGCCAAATCAACTTCATTGCATCTTCTGGTGCAGCCCGCACCAGCACATTTTTTATTAGCACTGTAAGCTCTAGACTAGTAGAAGCCTTCACAACAACAACCGCCAGTTAATTCTAAAGTAACGTATCACAACAATATCATTCCAAGCGGTCCTTTGTTCTCCTAGTAGTAGAAATTATTCCCTATACCGCATTGTCGAAGTCCGTACCATACAACAGTGTCATTAACGACCAAAGAGCAAAGTAAGAAGGTAAGAAAGGCAGGCGGTTCGTTGTTGTTTGCGGTTTGCGACTGTTGAACGTTGAACAGTGGAACAGAAGCCAATCAGTTTTTTTTCTCCCAGCTACAACATATCTGCTTCATGTATCTGCTCACAGACTCTCTCATTGTACCAAAAACTTCTTCTTGGGAATAGAGCACAGAGCAAGTAAGCAAGTAAGCAATCACGCAAGGAAGAAATGTCAGTTTTTGGATCTCCTTCCGCCGGTGTTGCAACCACCAACACTAGCAACCGTCCCGCTTCCATTGCCCCCAACGATTGCAACGTTCCTCAAGCAGGCGATGACGGGATTTCCAGTCTATCGTGGAGTCCCACCGCCAATATTCTCGTCAGTTCCAACTGGGACTCTGGCGTGCGATGCTGGGAAGTCATGGAACAGAACGGACAAATCCAGGCCAATCCCAAGGCCAAAGTAACGCACGAAAATTCTTCACCCGTTCTGAGTACGTGCTTCTCGCCCGACGGCAGCACTGTCTTTAGCGGTGGTTGTGACAAGGCCGTGCGCATGTGGCAGCTGGGTCAAGCTCCGCCAAGCAACAACGTGGCCCAGCAGATTGGAGCGCACGATGCCCCCGTCAAGGCCGTCGGTTACCTGCCCTCCACAAGCCTGGTTGTCAGCGGCGGTTGGGATCGCAAGCTCAAATTTTGGGATACCCGACAGCCCAATCCGGTTGGACAGCTCGAGCTGCCTGAACGCATTTACGATTTGGATGTTCGAAACAATCTCATGGTCGTTGCCACGGCAGGTCGTCACATTATTTCTTACGATGTCACGGGACAGCCTCGAGAATTTTCCAGCAAGGAATCCCCTCTCAAGTACCAGAGTCGCTGTATATCCTGCTTTGCCGATACGACGGGTTTTGCGGTCGGGAGCATCGAGGGACGTGTTGGGATCCACTACCTGCAGAAGGTTCCCGGCAAGGAAAGTTTTGCCTTCAAGTGTCACCGTCAGGATTCCAATGTCTACGCCGTCAATGATATTGCGTTTCACACTCAGTTTGGAACCTTTGCGACCGTCGGAGCGGACGGCGTGGTCAATTTTTGGGACAAGGACAACAAACAGCGTCTCAAGGGATTCGCTGCCATTCAGCGTCCCATTCCCTGTGCTAGTTTCAATGCTTTGGGCAACCTATTTGCTTACGCTTCCAGCTACGATTGGAGCAAGGGTAGTCATTTTCACGCACCCGGTACGCCCAACGAAATTTTTATTCATTACACGCTCGAAGACGAAATCAAACCCAAGGGGAAAAAGGTGGGATCGACGCGTCGCTAAAAAGGAATATTATTACCATCATCATCATCAGGACCATGTGTTGTCGATGAGGTTCCCCATGAGTACTTTGTGCTTTTGGCAGCAGGCCTACAATTTTGGTTGTAGGAGTACATCAACAAATCGCATTTTTTGTCGATGGCAATTTTCTATGCAGATATACGTGCAAACGTACACACATCATACATACATCTATTCATTGCTCATCATACAACTGCATTCCTAGCGTTTACGGTATTTAAATTTGCTAGCATACATCTTAGAAGGACCTAGTCATGCCAAGAATATCACTTGGGAACAAATTTTCCATTCTTTCTGTCTTCGGAGCTTTGCAAGCACTAGCGACAGCGAACTACAAGTTCTACAGCCAGCTACTACTGAGAGGTTGCTATTCGGCTCTTCATGGAGAGAGTAGTGGTGCCGTCCTTCACTGCTACACTCTATGGAGTATTTAATCATACTACGGTTAATAATTGGTTTCTCAGAGGACCGTACGTGGACTGCAGTACATAGTACTCCACCTGTTTCGACTAGTAGTATTAGCTGGCTGCCTGTAGGGTCTCGACTACTGTAGCTACTCGCTAGTAGTAGACTAGTAGGGTCTTGACTACTAGTAGTATTGGTAGCTACTAGCTAGAGTAGTCTAGTAGTAGTCTACTACTACTAGTAGTAGTAGTAATCGTCTAGTAGTACTAGCGTCTCGGCTACTACCAGTACTACTAGCTACGGTAGTAGAGGAGGCCAGAGACGTACAGTACTCAGTAATTATTAAGAAAAATGCTGACTACTACTGTATGGTATAACGTGCTGAAGGAGAAATAAGCCCAGGGGAGACTACTACTTATCTTACAACATTGTCTCACTGATACAGCAGTACCCTGCAATATTGCTACCCTGGTACCAGGTAGACCTACTACTAGTAGTAGTACTGTAGTAGCTACTAGTACTACTGCTAGAACTCTACTAGGAGTGGTAATACTACTGGAACTAGACTAGTACCTGGTACCATACCTGGTACCGGTAGGAGTAGGAGCGCGGCAGTACCGGTAGCCAATTTTTTTGTCGCAACTCACAAAGGAGCTTCTTTTAATTTACTGTTATTTATTTGGTAAGTTGACTGTCGGATTCGAAGGATTCTGAACAACTGGCAATAGTTCTACCTGGTACTACGTAGTAGTGTTAAATGTTTTTTTAGTGCATGTCGTCAAATTCTTGGCAGGAGTATCTACTGTAACAGGTACAGTACCATGGTAAGTTACGATAGGTGGGTGGTTAAGGCTATTAGTAGTAATGCTCTAGTTAACTACCACTCGTAGCAGTGGTACCAGGTACCTGGTACCAAGATGGATGTGGTGCCACATCATTTCAACAGCTGCATGGTTTTAAGTAGGAGTGGTACCCTGATACCTGGTACGGTACTATTACTAGTAGTAATTGTAGCTGGTACCATGGTACGGTACCAGGTACCTGGTAATACAGAATCACTTTCATAAAGTGGGTACCAGGTATGGTACCTGGTACGAGCTACCAGGTACCAGGAGTACTACTTATAGTAGGTAACTGGTACCTGTTAGTACCTGGTACCTGGTACCTACCTGGTAACAGAGTCTTTAATTACTACTACGTAGTAGTATCTTTTTAAATATTTCGACCTGGCAGTGTTCCACATCGCGCTTGCCTTAATCTTCTTTCGTTATCCCAATAGAATGATTGATTGGCCATTAGAAAGGTTCAAGTTGAATCTTTTATTCTCCGACTTAATGGTCGTTTTGACCTTGCCTACCGGTGGGTACCAGGTATCAGGTACCAGGTACAGTACTGGTAGTATACCACTAGTATTACAGTAGTACCATACGATGTAGAGTTCTCATTTTGAGTTTCTCCGACATTACAGTGCCGGCAAAACAAGAACATTTTGGCACGACCAATTAGTGGACTACCGGTACCTGGCTGGTAATAGCTAGTACTACCTGGTACTACTAGCTACTAGTAGTAGCTAAGCTAGCTCTCTAAATTTCAAATAGCAACTATCAGTATCGAACTTATCACGGACCACGGTCGTCTTCATCGCAAGTCCAACAGTCCAAACACAATTACAATATTATTCGGAATAATATATTATATCCCACTTCATCCGCAATGTCTTCCTCCCACTTGTCGTCGTCGCCTTCTTCTTCTTCTTTGTCATTGTCGACCATGACAAGAAGACAAGAACGTCCATTCCGTAGTTGTTTGACTCGTCGCAACAGTTCCGGTACAGATTCTACCTGTTCCAACACGAGCACCACCAACACGAGCAGTACTTCTTCCTTGCAACAGCAAGAGCAGCAGCAAGAGCAGCAGCAAGAACAGCAAAGAACAAGGGCGCGACCAGGTAATAGCGCCAGTCGTCGTCGATTGGTCAACTTCACGACTTTGCAAATATTTGAATTTCCACAAGTTCTCGGTGATAATCCTTCCGTTTCGAATGGTCCACCGGTGGCATTAGACTGGAATCATTGTAACGTATCATCCACTCTAGATATTTCGTACTTTGAATACATGCGCAAGGATCGACGATCGTTCCGAGATTTACAATTACCAGCAGGTACTAGACACCAGTTGTTACAGGCACAGGGCTACACTCCATCCGAAATCGATCGAGCCGCCAAGGATGCAGCCACTATTCGACACAAGCGTGTGAGGCAACAACAAAATTGCAGCAAACAGTGGGATAAAGTGCACATGGTACTAGAAGTTGTGACCTTGAAGAGATTACGAAACAATAACGATAACAAACAGCAACGCAGAAAATCATCATTATCAGCTTCGACCTTCAACGGCCGCAATTGAGGCATAATCAGTAATCAGTTCACTCAAGAGAAATCCAGTCCCAAAAATACGAACAGCATAGCTTTCTTGGTTCTAACTTTTGCATTGATGATGATTTCTGACCTGCTAGCTGGTAAATGGTTAAAAGGGTTTGACTGGCTCCTTGGACCTTGGACTGTACTCGAGTACGTGCATGGACAATAATAAACACCGTCGTTGTGCACAAGATTAGAAGACTCACAGCCGCACAGACACACGGCGAGCTACTTACTGCTACCAACACCAGTTCATTCAACTTATAAATCATTAGAATAGATATCTTACTGATTACTGACGTTGATTGTTTTGACTTCTGGCTGGCTGCACGGCCAGGCCAATGAGCAACAAGCAAACTAGTACTCGCTACTAGACTGCTATTGAATACGTAGTTATCTAGAAATGCAGGAAGAGGAGGAGGGTCAACATTTTAGTAGCAGACCACCGCCGGTAGCAGTCCGTCTCGTCCCGCACAGCAACATGTCGTTACATGTCGTTCGGAAGATATATTATTGCTTTCAATTGCAGATGTTTGAGCTAGCTTGTCACAAATTGTTACTACAGTATTATTATTATTATTTGTTGATACTAAGTACACACGAGTTACTACTACTAGCTACTACAGTAGCTAGTATTACACAGTTTGCTAGCTAGTCGACTACTGTAGACTACTCTAGAGTAGTAGATTAGTACCAGGGTATGTCTACCGTAGCTACAGTAGTAATAATGGTTGGCTGGTTTTAGATAGATACAAGTGTGTCATATCTGGTAGATAGATGTGTCACGGTCATTAAAGTCTACGATTGAAATGCCTATTTTCTTTTTGAAAGTGGCTGGTCCTACCGCAGCACTACTACGATAATGGACATCTGCTCGAGCACCACTACTAAGTACTGCTACTACAGTAGTAGTAGACTACTAGCTAGTAGACGACTACTAGCTAGCTAGTACTCTACTAGCTAGACTACCTAGTGTAATGGTGGTCTTGTCTACTGGTACTCAAGTAGTACTGGTAGTCTAGTGGTAGTCTCATATACCTGGTACACTCTCATCACAATTATTGATACAGCTGTTTGCAAAAAAGAATGCAACAGGAAATCTCGCAGACAACAACAAAAAAAATTTTTTTGTGTCTTTTTCAACAACAACAACACCCCTCCTTCCTTGACAAAAGCTACTAGAACACAAGCTATAGATCATCAAATTAGATCAACAGTAGCTTAAAATCTCTGCAACAACAGTAGCTAA
>Ga0210025_1001883_pt1 | contig 21648 bp, 20 predicted proteins | sample CryGeyme20150102_FD_183989 | JGI IMG/M metagenome (GOLD analysis project Ga0210025, IMG submission 183989) | Groundwater microbial communities from Crystal Geyser aquifers in Utah, USA - Crystal Geyser metaG 2015-0102 (SPAdes) (version 2) | ecosystem: Environmental > Aquatic > Deep subsurface >...
CCATCAGAGATCTCAACCAGAATTGTAAAGTGCTCAAAGATAGTTTGCTCTTGTCGGAACAAAATGTGAACAAAGCTAAAATAGAAAAATAATAGCTTGAGAAAGAGTGGACAAAAAAGATGAATTTGGCTAACAAAGAAAGCCAAAATTTACAAAAACAGCTCGAAGGGCTAAAAACCAAGAGTAAAGAACTGGTGATCGAGTCTAGAGAAAAATCGGCCGAACTTGTGGTCGAACTATCTGAGACAAAAAAGCAAAATCAATAATATGAAGAATAAATTGCTAATTTAAAGAAGTAACTCACTATCAGCACAGCCAAGATACATACTCTCACCCATCAACTGGCCAATAAGTCCCCAAACAACAATAAATTTTTACAGCCCGGAAAGGAAAAAGAGCTAGCTGACCTAGTAAGTCAGCTAACAGCCATCACCAAACAGGCCTAGCCCAACTCTAAAAAATTGCCAATCATAGCTAAAGGCTCTCCTATTGACAAAAACCTTCCTAGACTGGGCCAACTCTCCAGAGATGTCAGCACTGCTGCCAACAAGCTAAAAATATTCATCCTAAATCGTTCCAATCTCCCCAGTGAATAAAAGCTACCCATCATTTAAGAAGTTCGCAATGTGCAGGGAGCAGTCGATAAACTCTGTAAATAGTGCCTGCTATGATATTTAATTTATTTTTTGTTCATAAAAGCATACTATCAACTTTGTCTTCTCAAAAAGCATAATTTTAATTGATGCGGACCTTGTGAGCCAGATACTTCTTGTTTGTCAGCCAGTTGAAAAACAGTTCGATGAGCTTGGCAATGTTAGAATTGCTAAACAGATGTGCTTTGCCCAACTCGAACTCCTCCCTGTATTTGGGTACATACTGTAACATGAAGATGTTGATAATGTGTACCAAAGATCCAATCTGCTCCTGCTACACCTTAGACCGCTTCCTTGGCTTCTGAGAACTCGAACCCTCCTTGTCATCATACGCCTCCTCATCTTCATCCGAGCCATCGTTGAGAGCTTATTCATTGATGGTCTTGGCCCACATCATGAAGAAGACAAATAGGATATCGAAGTAGTAGGGCTCATTCATTCTTTTGTGAATTTATGCTAGCAATTAGCAAAAGACGTTGGCACAGGTTTATTAGTAGATCTATTCGTTTTCGTCATATTTGGGCTCCTGTTACTGTGGGTTGAAATTGACATAAATGTCGTATAAATCGCTCTTTGTGTATATCTCTTTCAGGGCGCCATCGTCATCCCATTTCTCTATGTCACTCACAAAATCGCAAAGACGGTCTATGCAATTGGAAGCAATATCCTCAGTATCACTGTCACTGTCGTATACTTCTTTCTGAGATGATAAGATAAAGTACTTGTTTAGGTCGACCTCGACGGCTGGCGTATTCCGAGCGGGGTTTGATGACCTGACCTGGAGCCTGATATAAAAAGAGTCAATACACGTCCATTATGTTTGATTTTGATGTGAGTGAAGAGAGCAGGGTAACTGAGGTATGATTTGCCACATGGACAGATATAGTCTCGATTGTTGGGCTCGTTGCGTCCTCGCCTTCTGCCTCTACTCTGCTGGAAAGGGTTCTCTAAACTTGTGGGAAACATCACTTATAAAAAATATCAAGAGAAGCGCCAAACATCATCATAAATCAAACTTCAATATCTATTCAAAAAAAAAAAGCTCTATTTATTCTACTAAGCATACACTTCATGACAATAACTGAAGCAGCATTAAAAGTTGAACTGATAATGCAAGTTTGATTGTCTGAGTTGAGAGGGCTGAGCAGAAGGTAGGAGGAGTAATTGTTAGTAGGTAGATAGTATAGTGTGTGATCAGTGTAAGGATTGAAATCAGGGTTCATAAACACGGACTTACAAAATCATCATGGTTCAACAATTAATTATTAAAATCAATATCAAAACTCACATATTAATATTCCATCCCTTTTACTTCAATATTCAAAAAATCAAGAAAAATAAAATAAACTCATATTGTATTGTTTGTACCTTGAATGATTTCAGGATGACTATTATATTATTTGAAACTTAAATGTCGAACGAATAGACCCTACAACATACCTTGATCAAAGAATAAATCAAACCTAAGAAAGTATTGGAAGATTTCTAAGTCTCCAAATAATGTATGAACTTTGATAGGTAGAATCTGCCCCCAATGAAAGTAAATTGCTGGAAGAACCGTCCAAACAGATCCAAAAATCAAACTCTGAAAACAGTCTTGGGCATGTCAACCTTACAGACTCCGTCCTTCCCGAAGGGGTCGATATCGTCTAAGGCGAAAAGCAAGAATAAATCGAGTAGGTTCATAAGGTATCCCATGGTCCATTCAGATCCAGGACGATTATTACTACGACGACAACCACGTCTAGACCACTCACTCCTAAGGCCCCATCCCCTAAGCAGTAGTCAAATTAGATGGTTTTTATGGACATGACAGTTACAAACGATACAATGCTTTGGTCCTCGATCGCGATAACATCATCTATAGTTCAGGTATCTCCTATACCATCTACAACCATTTCACTAAAGATAAGAAAACTTTTTACTCTAAAGATCGAGGAGGTATTGGCTCAATTGCTGTCCACCCTAGCAAAAAGTATTTTGCAGTTGCTGAGATGGGAAATTTCCCTAATATATACATCTATGAATATCCTTCTCTCAAGTTATACAGAATTCTGAGAAAAGGAACAGAAAGAGCTTACTCATCTGTTAATTTTTCAGGTAGTGGTGATACTCTAGCCTCTGTTGGTTCTGACCCTGACTTCCTGCTGACAGTCTGGTAGTGGAAACAAGAAAGATTGATGCTTAAATCAAAAGCTTTCAGTCAGTAAGTCTACAAAGTGTCCTTCAGCGAGTTCAATTAAAATTGGCTTACCTCCAGTGGTACTGGACATATCCGTTTCTGGAAAATCTCCTAAACCTTTACTGGCTTGAAATTGCAAGGAGATATCGCTAAATTTGGTCAGTTCTAGCTATCAGATGTGATATCCTATGCTGAGTATGAAGATAGCAATGTGCTGAGTTCTTCTTAATATGGAAAATTATTGCTCTGGGAAGGGAATCTCATCAAGTCAGTTGTTTCAATCTCCCCTGATCAACCATGCCACGATGGACCAATTGAATACGTCAAACAATACAAAAAGAAAATCATTTCTGCTGGTGCTGACGGCTACATCAAATTTTGGGACGCTCAAGCAATAAACACTGGATAATCTGACTAAAAATTCAACTTCTACATCAAGCCAGAAAAATAAATATATTTTGAAGATCCTTTCAAAAAACCTGCCTACATCAACTGGATTGAAATTGAAGAGGATTACTGGATTGTTCAAGATGCTCATGGTGCTCTGTGGAAATATGAGCCAGAGACTGACAAAAGAGAGTTGATTCTGACCTTCAATTCAGGAAAATATCATGATTTTGCTGTATCCCCCCTCAATAATTGTGTAGTCACTGCTGGCTACGATGGTTGCGTAAGGTTGCTCGACTATGGCAACAGGAAATAATTTTACAACAGAAAATTCGCCACTGAAGGCTAAGCCACCTGCATAGATTGGCTACCATTTTCCAAGAAAAATAACGGCAGATAGTTGGTTGCTGGTTTTTCTGATGGTATTGTCAGGTTCATCGGTCTAGATGAGAAGAAGTTCGTGCTAATAAAGGCCTTTAAAGTGCATAAGAACCCAATCATAAGAGTGAAATGCAATCGCTAAGGTAGCATCGTAGTGGTGGCTGATAATACAGGTTCACTTTTCTTCCTTTCTCTAGATCCTGTTAATTTGTCAAAAATTACACCTTATTGCTTGCTTGAAACTGGCTTCAAAATAAACGATATGTGTTGGGATCGAACAGGTGATAAAGTACTACTAGCTTGTCAAGATGGTCGACTCCATGAAATTGACACTCCTAAAGAAAAATAATGCGATTTCAGTGAAAGTTACTTGAAGAACTTTACCTCTCGAACTTTTGTCATGAAAATGATGTAATCTCAAAAACCTAACAAAGAAGATCGATAAATGGAACTATTGCTCATGAAAACAAAAGGTATGAATGTTGATGATGTTGTTCTCGATGTCGAATGGGATCCCGCACCTATTCTAAATGCTACCTATTACACCGACAACAACAAGATCCTGTGTTCAGTCGAAGGCAACTATCTAGGATATTTGTATGTTATCGATTTCAGCAAGGATAGACCTGTAAATTGCATTGAAATTCCTAAATGGAAAACCTCATATCTTAGCTTTTCCGATACTACTGACATGATCGCAATTGGATATAAAAATGGTAGCTGGGAGTTGAGACATCGCTACGAACCTCCAAATTTCTTAAGAAAACACTGTTTTGATCAAAATTATGGTATTGTTAAGAAAGTAGCCACTAACATTGAAAATACAGCTGTCATCAGTGCCTCAGAAGATGGTACCTTGCTTGTACACAAAATTGACTACTCTACCTTTATGAAAGGAGTCAAGTGTTAGTACATCGACCCTGTACAAATCTCCATCCCTTCCGTCATACTCGGTATCAGTGCCACCAACTTCTCCGATAAAATAGATTTCGGTGCTCATCCTGACTAGGACATTCAAGATAGTACCATATACGGCCTTCAGGATGAGAAGCTCAAAGCTGAAGAAGATATGAAATTGACTGAAGCCGAGAAGGTGAAGTTAAGAAAGAAGAAGAAAGTAAAGTAGCTCCAAGAGCTGTATAAGGAAATAGTGGATGCAAACAATAAAGAAAGTGATAATTTAGCCAAACTGACCCCTGAAGAAATGTTAGTCGATCCATAATACACCGCCTCATATCAGAAAAGAATAGACAATGAAGAATAATAAACCAGGAAGGAACTATCCTGGGATGAAGCTTATGCCGCCACTAAAAAGAAAAAAATATAAGATTATTTTCTTAATGTCTTAGAATTCAATAAATTTTGTGTGAAAGGAATCAACAAAAATATTGTGGTTTCGTCCTTCAAAATGAACAAATTAACCAATTACATCGAAAGATAACTTGCTAATATTGAAAAAATTATACAAGAAGAGCAAGTGTCGACTGTTGATGATAAGAAAAATAAGACTGTAGCTAGCTTCGAACAAAGTAAGGCCATTCTCGAAGCCAAAATAAAGGATCAGAAAAAAGGGAAAGAATAAAATCAAGAAGTGAGAAATAAAATCAGATAGGCAGAAATTTAATTCGAAAAGTAACTATCTAACGCCAACGCCACTAAGGGTGACTACAAGCTAAAATGTTCTCCTGATTATCAAGTACCCTAAAACTAGAGACTGAATGTCAGCCGTAAGAAAAAACATCTCTTCCTCCACTATCAATATCTCTTTGAGGAAAAAAAATAATTCAACTCTCGTCTTCAAAAATTGCGAGAGGCAAAGAAACAACTTGTGGACAAACTGGACCCCTTCAATGAAAGATTGAGAAAAATCAATAAAGAATTGGGTGTTGAGGACGATGATATATTGTTTGAGATTGATGAAGATTTGGAAATTCCTGAGACTGAAATTGAAATTACAGAAGAAGATATCACAGAACATGTAGCCCAGAAGCAGAAAGAAAAGGAGGCCAGCAAGAAAACATCAGGAATGGGCATGGGAGGTGGAAAATAATAAGAAAAATAAGGCAACAACGAAGGTGAGAAAATTAAAAGACCCAGAAAGAAAAAAGTTGAGAAGAAAGAAGAAAAGCCAGGGCTACAAATCAAACCAAGAGCAGGGCTAAAAGTCAAAAAATCAGCACTCGAAGAATAACTCCAATAGATCAGAAAAATAAAACTGGAGACTGAAAAAGAACACCTCAAAGAAGAGCTCTTCAACGAAATAGACAACTTTGATCAATAGCTATAGACCCTCAAAAGCATAAAATACCAACTTCAAAGCGATCTGAACCTTGTCGAAATGAAGATCCTCACTTATGCTCAGGAATTCATTATCTTCAGAGATATGTAGACCTACGATATGCAACTCATGGATCAACTGACCACCCACGGAAATGAAAAAAACAATCTCGAGTCGACTTTCCTCCAACTGACCACAGAAATCGGCTAAATTGAGATCCTCAACTAAGAGTTCAAGAAAAAATATGAAGAGTAGAAGAAAATACTACGAGAATTTGTCTATCCAGATGACGACTAGATGCGGTAAAGAATAATAAGATACTACAAAATAAGAGAAAGGAAAAGGATCAGCAAACTAAAGAAACAAGCAGAAATGTAATAAAAATAAAAAGAAAGTGATCATGATGAAGATGACTAAGATTAAGAAGAGGAAGAGGAAGAATCGGAATAGAGCTAGGATGAATTTGAAGATGAGGATGAAAAACCAGATATCACAGTGATCTAAAATGATCATAAAAATTTCGAAAGAGTCAGAAAGATATGTGAGTATGACGAGAAAATATAATAATACTCCAAGAGGAAAAGTGACCTCTAAAAACAAAGAAATCAAATCAACAATAAAATTAAAACTATCACTACCTCTTTAACCAATGCTGAAAAATAACTAAAAGCCTATCAGAAAAAGAAATTGCTTAAAATAAATCAAGTCTATGTCACTCTCCCTCTCAGATTTTCTCAAATCGAATATACAGTTAAAGTTGGAGGTCGGGCTAGATTACAAGAAGATTTCACTAACCCTATTCTTTTCACCAGGCATTCTTTCAACCGTCTTGGAGAGAGAATTGTCTAACTTGAAAAGGAGACTGTTGACATTTGCAAAAAGGAGACTAATTTAAAGAAAAAATTGACAAAATTAACTGATTTAGTGTAAAGAGCCGCCAACACTATTGAAGTCAAGAGGAAATAATATGAATAAAAACAACTGTTGAAATTTGGCAACACATTCTAGATGGAAAAACTAAAATAACTCGAGCCTACAGATCATCTAGTTGAGACCCGTACTCTCTATAAGCGATAGTAGAGATAGGTATCAAAAAGAGTAACTTTAATTTTATTATAGATCGAACAAATCAAATAGCAACTCCAAGAGAAAAAGAGATAACTTCTCGAGGCCAAACGTCAAAACACAAAAGTAATCAACGACATCACCGATCTAGGTGAACATGAAAATTAACTCAAGAAGAAACTTGACTCCACCAATAAACAACTATTTGTACCTTTTTGATAATTTAGAAAAATTATGATGTTTCCAAGAAAGATGAACTCGATAAAGAAAGGCAAAACCTGAAGGATCTTATTAAATTCCTGGCGAAATAAATTGAAGACCTCAAAACTGAAATCGGCCTGTTCAAGCGCAAAGGTGGACATATATACACCATGGTCACCTCCAACAAGAAGAACTTCTCCTGATTTGGATTTGTTATGTGCGGTCAAATATATTGTTTCACTAAAGTACATCGATTTCACTCATATCCCTTTTCTTTATTCTTATAAATTGACTGCAAATCATCATGTCAACTATTGCCAAGGACCTCCACTACATCTTGAAGCAGGTCATCGTCAAAATCCTCGTTTATGTGTAACAATAAATTTATGTAGATTTATTGTAGAGGAATTACACCCATTTCTTTTTTCATGATTTGTCTGGCAAATTTAAACAATACAGAGTCAACATTTTTTTCAGCTTTAACACTGACTTCCTTAGAAAGCATCCCGTATTTATTGGCTAACTTTTCAACTTCCTAGAATTGTATCAAATTTTACCTTGTTGTCAACTTTGGAATCTTGATCAATTTTGTTTGCTAACAATAACAGTTAAGCCTTTTCTTTTTGGAATTTTTTCACAAATGGGATCCACTCACTCTAGATTTTTCTTAAACTCTCAGGATCCTTAACATCGTAAACAAATATCAGTCCTTTCGCTTCTTTGATATAATAACTTAGGATCGACTATTGGTATTTTTACTGCCCAGGAGTATCCCAAAATTTAAAAGTAAATTTACTGATTTACCGAATATTTTTGTTATCGAAGTAGAACAATCTTTGACCTTCATAAGTAATTGAACTTTGTAATATTAATTTTACTAGTAGTCACTTTCGGTTGTTGGATGATACTCTTAACCAAAAGGTCTCATGAAATATGATTAGATTATTGATGTTTTTCCTACTTTTGGTTGTCCTAATAACGTTATTGTTATTAATGGAATTTTCTGCTCTTCCTTCTTTTTTGACAACTCGTTTAAACCTACCACTGGCTCTTTTTTTTATTCTTTAATCGAAATATTCTTACCCTTTGATACTTATTTTGATTATTTTTGGATCTGTTCAAACTGCTACTTATCCATTTTATATTACAAACAATAACATTCGATCTATTAACTTTCAATATTGAAATTTTGTAATTTAGAATACAATCAGCTGAAGGACAGTGTCAACAAGGCTATCGCTGCAATGGCTGCAACAATCAATTGGAATTGCCTATTCTGAAATAAAGATTTTTAATCTCTTCTTGGTAAATTGCCAGCCTTCTCCCAATTATTCCATTCCTACCATGCTGTTTTATCTTCATCTTCAGCTAACAATTTGCTCTCGGCTTTTCTTTGCTTCTGGATCTCTTTCTATCTCTGCTGCTCTAGCTTGGCTTTCTCCTTGGCCTCATGTTTCCTTTTCTTTTATTCGTTCTTGGCCTATTACTTTCTCTTCTCGTGGTCGGGGAACTATTTCATATATTCGTTGAGTTTATAAGTCGAATCGCCTAAAATTTTCTCGTTTTCTAGCTTTTCTTTGACAAGTTCGTCTCCCTTTTGCTTCAACTCTTTTAACTTGGTTTCGCTTTCGAGCTACATTTGCTTTGAGGATTCGTTCAAGAAGCTGATACGAGATTTGATAGTCTCCCTTTCCTTTGTCAATTTTTCTCGTTTATTCTATTCAGCCTGAAGATTGGGCTTTCCTGCCTTCTGATGTCTTTCATATTATTTCTGAAGAATTTGCAAATTTTCCTGACTGACGTAACTCTTTCTAAGTTTAATGACATTTTCCAATTTAGCTTTTTCTCTTTACAGCTCTTTAGAATAAAGTTCATGGGCTGTGGTCTCTTCAATCATCTCTTGCTTGAAATTTTTCTTTTCTTTGTTCTTTTCCCGATTTGCCTATTATTTTTTCTTGGCTTGAAGTTGCTTCTTTGAGTCAAGCTCTCTCCTGAGAGAATCGATTTATTTATTAAGACCTCTTTGCTCATCTTCAATACGTTTCAACTCATCAGCATCAGATTTTTTTGGGCCTTGTGAATCAAGATATTTTAGTTCGGCTTCTAGTTTATCCAAAGTAGTCTGAAGTTCGACATTTTTCCATTTTAATTGAGTCAGTTCGTCATGCTGAGATTTATTCTGAGTCTCGAATTTAGTCCTTTTCTCTTCCAAAATTTGATCCTCTTTCCTGAGTGACTCAATCAGCTGCTTTTCCTCATCTTCAAGTTTTCTGAGCTCTTCCTCAAGCTGACCTACTTTATCGTCCACGACGCCGCTATTTTGTGAAGAGTTTCTTTGAGTGTTAATAGCCTAAACTTCTTGCCTGAGCTGATTACTAACCCTTTCCTCATTTTGAATTTCTTCTTGAAGTTGCCTAATGCTAGCTGCTTTTTGTTCAGCGTTTCTATATCACTTAAAGATATACCTCTGTGCTGTTGAAAGCAACTGCTATTGATGCTGCAGTTCACCTCGATTATCGGAAACAACAAAGCCAGCATTAGCTGACTCCAAGCTTTTGATTTCTGCTTTCAATGCCAAAATCTCTGGATCGTTATCTTGCGATATTTGCACTTAGATTCTGTTGAGCTGACTGGTAAGTTCTTCATACTCCTTAATCAATCTCTCCTTTTCCTTAGTTTATTCCTCACTAACTTCTGGTTCACTCTTGATACTGGCTCCAACCACAATTTCCGATAGTCTGGCCTTGAGCTCCTATATTTATGACTTGGTGATAGGTATCTGTCTCTCAATATTTTAGCACTCACTTCGTTTTTTGCTGTAAACCGCAAGCAAATCATCGTATTATTTTTTACTACATTCCAACATAGGTACATATCAGCTTCCTCCATATTGGATGTGATGTTGTGATGTGTATAATTTTAATGATTTTTATCACATTCAAAATAAACAACGTGTGTCTTATCATATATCAATTAACAGTAAAAAAAATAACAAAATTTGATTTATGTAAAGGGTAGTCATTATCACTCGTCTATCTCGACCTGATCTTACTATAATTTGGAGTCCTAGGATTATTCAGATGATTAGTAAATTGGCTTGAGCAATTGGAATAGATTAGCGGTTGGTTGGTTGTCTCTCACTATGCCTACATTGACCCCGTGGAGTTTCATGATGTAGGCGCAAATGTATAGAATTTTGTAGTTGTTGTTACTTGCACATAGGATTGTAAAATCGCTTTAATCTTCTTGGGATTTCTTCAATTATAAAGCTGCACCGTGCTGCTCAAAATGAATGTTGGCAGATTGTAATTCCTCAGCTAATTCTTCATTGCAGGCGAACTCCCTTAGCACTTCCTTCACTTTCTCATACTCTAAATAAAAATACACTTACTGCCTTGGATACCCTTGATGACTTTGATAATGATATTGTCTGCTAGTTGCTTATTACTCGAGAATATATCTCTGGGGTCAATTGCATAATTTTTATCAAAAAACATATAACTTTTCCATACCTCCAATTTGGTATATTTAGGAAGCACCCTATTGACCAACCTGAACTCATTAAATTTTTATTCCTCAACAAGGAGCTCACGTTTGATATAGTCATTTTATTAGGCTAGGTTCAGTTTTTAGAAAGGTTTGCCTTTGTTGTTGAATTGCTCCAGAAAATTTAGGTTGTGGTTTGATTATATTTTTTGGAATATTTTTTGACAAATATAGAGACTTTTGAATTATGGGATGTTTGTTTTGGGTTCAGGTATGGAAAAACGGATGTTGAGGTTTCCATCCAGTAAGATAGTCTGATACACTTAGACCTTAGAGAATAGTTATTGAATTTCACTTTTCATAAGATTTCTTTCTTTGAGTCTGTTTCTGATATAATTCTAATCGTATTTTCCCTAGAAATACCTCAAAATTGACTCATTGTAATATTCAAAAGCCCTCAAATTATGTGACTCATACAACTCCTCAATCTCAACACTGTCAAATCTCAACTCTTGTAATTTTTTATTGAAAGATACTGTCAAATTAGTTGGACTGCTCAAGATGTCCAAAAAATTGAGGATAGCTATGTTGGCAAAAGAATCGATTTACTTCAGGAACATGATCTGGACTATTTTGAAAGCTTATTTGTTGTTTATTTTGCGGAAGAGATTTTTGTGCTTGAGGATTAGTTGGCAAATGGGTGCATAGAGATGGGAATACTTATGGTTGAGATAGAAACAGCTTCCTAGGGCGTTTTTCTTGTTTTGGTCACTTATGTAGATGATGAATGTTGATAAATTCAATAGCAACCTCTCATATACTTCAATCGTCAACCTCGATAGACTAAGAGAGTAGGCCATTATTTCATACACTTGCTAATATTTGAGACTATTGATCAAAAAGTAAAGCTTATTATTGACAAAAACTTAAACGATTGACTCATCTATCGTAAAGTAGTGTTTCTTGACCTGGGCACTGCAAAGAGCTAACCAGATAATCCGATCGTCCAAAGAAATGATTAATGACTGTTTTAACTCTTGCTCTAATTATTTCTGCATTTCTCGCTAGATTATGTTGGTGTTTATGGAGGCGATCAGATTTTTGAAAGGAGCTTATTTGCATTTGTCGCCAAGTAACTTGAGAATGTAGTAAAGACATTAGAGCTGCTCATTTGTAGGATTGGATAATTGGCTGACCTCCTCAAGCAATTTTGTATAAATTTGTGAATTTATCGGAGAGGTTAAAGTTTGTTTGCTTTAGTTCATAAATGTCAGTATTTTGAAAAATCCTTTCAATGTTGGTTTATTCGCTTATTTTTTGACCAGTTGATTCAAAGTATCCTGGAACAGTTTCACCAAAGGATTCCCTTCGGCTTGGTTTGCCGGAAAGAGCTAATGATGTGCATTATTGAGCTCGAATATAACTTCAGGCCAGAACTGGACATATAAGGGCAAAAAATCTTTAAGAAAGTTCACTGAGTCAAAGGTATACTCCTTGTTGAGACTGTCTCTTCGTTCATATTTTAATTTAGGCTCAATGTTGCTCACCACCGATAGAAGCAGTTTTTTGAATTTCGGGAGATTTTCCTAAGTTAACTTAAATTTAGATATCTGTGCTAAATATGTAATTTCATTAAGGAGAATCTCTCCTGTTGATTTTGTTTCTTCAAAGCCGAGGTAGATATCAATCAATTGTTCGATCTTGATCTGACTATCTTCAAAATTTTGATTTTTTGCAATACTGACAAACATATTCAAACTATTCTCCATCTGATATCTCGTATTTTCAGTCTGAATCAGTGAACCTTGTAAATACATGATTTATAAACATCTACTAAATGCAGAATGATGAATGACTGTCGATTTTTCCTGTGAAGATAGAAGTATGCTTCGGAAAAGATCATCTGTTTTGGCATGAAATTGTCCCATGATAGATTGAACAAAAAGCATCTTAAGATAGCACTCGTTTATCTCCGTCATTGTGTTGTAGTACTAGTTATTGTGAATCTAGTCCAACAAGTCGTAACTATAGGAATAGTTGTATTTCCACTTTTCGTAAAGAAGCATCAAAATGTTGGCACTTTTCATGTATTGAACCAAAGGGATGACCCTGAATCATCAAACGATTTACTTGTTAAGGTATTACTGTTGATCTGCTTTTGGTAAAAATTGAATCAAACACATTGACCGGATTTGTATAAAGAAAGATACTCCCTACTTCCATAAAGTTTTCATGTGTTTAGCGATGACTTCTTGGTGTGCGGGGTTCTCCTCGACGATCATGCCAATTTTTTTGTAGGCTAACTCAATAACTTCTTAGTCATCAATTTTATGCAGACAGAGGTTTTTCATTATCTATAGGTAGTTGATAAGTTCTAAAGCTTTGAGTGTGCCTAATTAATTTTTGAGCTTTTGCTGACCTCGACCAATGATCGCCTTTAGAGAATTTATGTTGACATCTTCATCGCATAAAAATTACTATCTTGGCCTACAGCCTACAATTTTTGATGAAACTCTCGACCAACGTCCAACAAAACATCCTGAAATTTCTGTTCCCTCTCTTGTTCCTCAACTCTCGACAGTCCAACACCACTACTTTGTACTTTGCTGGGATCAGTAGTTATGTTCTGAGTCTGATAAACCCTTTTTTTCTTATCAGCCAGTATCTTGGCAGTATTGATATTGGCAATTCTGAAGGGCAAGCCAAGAGGCAACCTTCGACAGTTCCTAATTAATTGTGACAACATTGGAATATTAACTATAGCTATATCTATACATCAACAATCATCATAATATCTTAGGATGACCTTTGGGATGCCTTTCGAGTCAAAATAGGTGCATCTTACCAAGTTCATATTTAAATGTTATAGAGAATTTCTAAGGTATTTTGATAGTATTGGGGTAATCCACAGTATATGGATATTGGTGGGTAGGTAGCAATGAAGTATTATGTAAATCACAAGGAAAAACTCAGTTTAAAAATGAGTTGGACCTCATCTGGATCTCCAGGCTGAATTCTGGAAACTTTTCCCATAGCCACAATCTGACACCAGTTTTGTGGTGGCTCTCCCGTCTGCGAGTTGCAGGATGCTCCATTTCGCAGTTGGCTCCCTTCATGCAACACCCATTGAGCATGAAATCTTGGCAGATATCTTGTTCCCCCTCCTCGACGCAGATGCTTTGGCAGTCATTGGAAAAGCTGTCAAGCTCTGAGAAATCGTGAGTGAAAGAGCCATTAGGGTGATCCTCTTCCTAGCAAGTATCGGCCAGACTGATCTGGCTCTTGAAGAACATTTATTCTGAATGCTCTTCAGACCCTCGGGAGGCACCGTCAAGTTTCAGGTAAGGTAAAAGAGGTCTATTTTCCTGTGATGTCATAAGTAAAGCAGTGCTGGTTTACAAGCTCATGAGTACTAATAAAAATAATATAAATAACACCTCTTTGCAGCACTTATTGGATGGTGCCTGTAGCCTCTAAATAAAAACTGTTCTTTCCCATCCTGAAACTCTCTCTCAGCAATCGACATCTGACAAGTGTCCTTTTCCTTTATTTTTGTTATTCAGTATTTAAAAATCGTGTGCTAAACTATGTCGAATGAGTAAAAAGAAAAGAAATAAAACCGGACTATGAGCAACCTATAAAAATTCCTGTCCTCTTATGGCTCATATCTCAACTAAAATGCCACCATCAATATGGACCTCGATAGCGTCTTGCATGATGTCGCCACAAACATCCTTGACCCGAACACCTCACACCCAGAAATCAATAAATTATACAACCGCGGCATCGGCCTCCATAAAGATATAGGAATTGACCTGGCAGCTAAACTACGCAATCTAAAAGATGACAAAGTATACGATATGATCATGTTCATTGAACAACTCAACGGTCAACTCAATCGCTAGTATGAAGAATAAGTCAAGAAAGGTATCGAATACGGCATCTACGATAAGAGCGACAAGAAAAACGGCTGATATTTGTATATATATGTGTCCATACTACCATTCATTGTATGGAGCTTCCAGATAAAGAGAAATTTCAGGAGGCAAACTCCATGGAAGTAAACTCTTGCTAGCTTAAAAACAAGCTCTATGGATATAACAGATACTCTACTTATTGAAAATTGTAGTAAAACGAAGAGATCACCATCAATATCATCGACTTCCAATTCTGTGCTTCTTTAGCCTGACGTTTTTGGCAGTGCCTCGTGGATTTGCTCTTTTCTAGTTAAAGAAAAAGACACCTCCCAGAGACATTAACAACCACAGTAGACCTATAATGCATGCCGCAATCATCCATTTCTTGTTTTTGATCTCTTTAACCTTTGGAGTTACCTACTCCACACTGATGGATGTTTAAAGGCACTCTTTTTCAGACTCATCCTATTCTTTGTAGTCTTCTTTAAATTTGACGTGGAGATTTGATTTAGGACTCTTTTTGGAGTGCTCCTAATCAAAGCTATTGTTTCTTCTCAATTATTTTTATCTTCGAGGCGAGTTTTCTCCTCTTAATATTAGCTGAGTCTTGACTCGCATGAACACGTCATCGTTGTCAGATTCCTTGATCTCTGATAACTCCTTCCATTTTCTGTCGCTATCCAAGCCAGTCATACTGCTTTGTCCCTCGTTACTTCGCTCAATTATATCACTAAGCGCATCGCCTTTCTTCTGATGAAGTAAGTTCAGAGGCAAAAGTGGCAATTATTGTTTAGGAGACACCCCCTCTTCAAGCACAGGTGACAGGATATCCTTTTAGAAGTGGACAGATGACTCATTCTTGCTTGTGATATTTTTTGTAATTTATGCAATTTGTTTTGAATCTTCATTGATTTTGGCATCTATTTTTTCCATTGATGGTAAAGTAGGTTCCTCTTTTTTATGCTTTGAAGAAAGAGAAGAAAACGACAGCAGAGACCCTTTAGAACTTTTTGATTTTACTCGAGTCTTTTCAGTATGCTCATCATCATATTTGTCTATTTCCCCAACGACCTCCACTGAATATTTAAGAGTAAATAGCTCAAGAGGGTCCGACACTTTTATGATTTTCCTATTCCTCTTAAGTTCGCCTTTCAACGCCTTCCAACTTTTCCCCAAAGTCAACTTCTTATTCATGCGATCTTCCACAAAAAGATAATCTTGAGCATGCTAATTGATCTAAGCAATGTACTCCTCATATACTTTACTTAAATTGAGAGGAAATGAATAAATATGCTAAAGTTGCTAATTCTCCAGATGATACATTGCTAGCTGATGTTACGAACCTTTTTGATGTGGAATCTTGAGGACAATACGTTGTTATTATTGAAAATTGGTGCTAGTTTGAGCTAAAAGGCGAAGTGGCTGTTTAACGCGCTGAATTAGCTGACATCCTAAATGTAACTAGCCTTACCTTTCTCAATTTCGAATATGTATGTATCAGATGATCTCCCTTCTGGTGCATTGTTGACAGCAAGCGAGAGAGGCGTGAAGACGAAGTCTATATCTCTGATATTTATATCTATCTTAACAGTATTGTTGACTACGCCTTTCATAAAACGTAATTGAAATTATTACTATCCATAAAAAGAGTAAACAATATATTCTCAATACTGAAGTTGAAATAATTTCAAGAAGCAAATCAAATCTAATCATTAGAGTATCGTATTCTCTTTTTAGCTCAATGTTTCAGATAAAGAAACTAGTTAGCCCACTGCATTCTCACATGGCTTGATCAGAGTCAGTAACTCTTGCTTTTCTTTCATGTTCTTTGTCTGACTCTTGATTATGTGAGCTTTGATCTTCTGGAGCTATTTTGATATGTAGCGGGCTTTCTACTGAATTGCTGAAGTCTCAGTGTTGAGCTCGTAGAATCTTTACTAGATTTGATCGTATTTCTGGATGAAGACCCGGAAGAGGTTGTCTTAACCTTTGTTTCGTTCTGTGAAATTATTCTTGATCTATTGGCATACTATATGGAGCTAGTTGATGATATGTTTTAGGTTATCCACTCCTCCTGTTGCAAGGTCTTGATGAGGTTAATTATGTTATCTTTAAAGTGCCTTTTTGAGGTGCTAAATCTGGGCTTGGAGATTAGCTAGTTGGCTTGCGTTGACGGCCCCACCTTCATTATTTTATCCTTTTCTAAATAATTGCTGCTTCAGTTCAACAATTTGGCTTTATTTCTCTAAAATTTAGTTATTCAAATTCATTATCTGCTCATTCAGTCCATCTACCTCCAATGACCCTGCCTTATCGACACCGTTGCTTACTTGACTGACCTTGCTCCTCAAAACCTCAATTTCTTCGTTTTTTTATTTGATCAAACCGTCATAAAATAGATGTTGGTTGTGAATTTTGCCCGATCTTTCATCAGATAGTTGCTGAAGAAGGGCTGTCACTTTGCTAGCTTCTGCTTGCTTCGCTTCTGAGGTTGATTTAAATTGCTAAGTCAGTTAACTAACTTTGATCTCCTGCTAATTCTTAAACTGAGCATACTGAGCCGTTATTTCGCTAAGAGCAGTCGATAATTTCTTGAACTCACCCTTCAATTTCTAATTTTCAACGGAAACTGTAGACTTTGAACCTAATAACTGCAAATACTCCCGATTTTTATTCATCAACTGATCATTATTGTTCATCAACTGCTGATATTTATCGTACTACACCATCGCAACATTCTGACTAGGCTCTCCACCAGCAGCCTTAAACATTTATAGCTCATCTTGCAATTGCTGCACTCTTTGAAGCTCATGCTCCAAAAGACGATCTTTCTGACTGATGCTTTAGGTGAGTTCGGCTGTAGTTGTAATTAATTGGGTGCATTATCTTTATTTTTCGAGATATTTGGCGTAATATTGCTGTTAGCTGGCATATCTGTCCTTGAGAGCTTGCATAATTTTTCTAGACTAAGCCTCCACAAGTATCATAGCTTCTTTCAATAATTTTTACTTCTCAACTAACTGTAATATTGTATTTTAATTTTTCTGGTTGGTAATTTTAAAAGTTTCATATTATTTGTGAAGTCTGATCATATCTGCCTATTTCTGCTGAAGTTTTTATTGGAACTATATCAACTCTGTTGTTTTTTAGTCAAGCTTTAATTTGAGAATATGGAGAGTTTTGTCTTTTTCTTTGGTGGTAAAGCCAATCAAATCTTTTTGCTTTTAGAGGGCTGTGTATTTTTAACCTAATGAAAGCAGCTCAGCTGTCATTTCTTCTATCTTTGAAGCTTGCTCATTATTTTTTTCTTATATTTTCTGTTTTTCCTCATTCAAAGCAGCAATTTCCTTATCTTTTCCTTCAATTGTGTTTGATTTTTATTCAAATTCAACCGACAATTTATTCAACTTTTCCTCAACTTCCTTCTTTAAGGCTTATAGTTCATAAATGGCTGCCGTTTTGGTGTTGACAGTTTGCTGTAGTAAATGGACTTAACTTGTTAATTTTTCAATATCTGCATTTTCCCCTTGTTGCTCCTTCATGGTCTCAATTGTTCCTTTCAGTTCAGCAATGGCTATTTCAAGGTTGTTGATCTTTTAAGCATAGCTGGTTAGATCATTGCTGGCAGTCTATAATTCCATAAGAGCATTGTTGTATTGTTCCTGAAGTAGCCCAATATCTCCTTAAGGTTGTTACCCTTCCTGATTTTTATGTTACTGGATATCTCTTTGGAGCTGTTCAACCACAAACTTCAACTATTCAATCTCATTATTTTTCAGTATGAGAGATTATTAATACTGCACAATTTTTAATTCATTGTCGTTTTATATCTTGTTCATTTTTTACTATAATTATGCCACTCTTTCCAGATGTTTCAGCTTTTATTAGTTTATCTAGGCCATCTTCTCGACCAACTCCATCTATCTCTCAAGAGCTTATTTATTTTGCTATTGTTGTGTGATTTATTTATTTGCTGGCTCCATATTTTCTTCTTGAGGGGTAAGTTGAACTTCGTTGATGTGTTGACTGTGAAGTTTTTCAAGTTAGTGCTTTTATTATTCTATCGCCTGCAATTTGTGTTCAAGTTCTTCCTTTTCTATTGCAAACTGAGTCTCCTTTTAGATAACCTTTGACTATACTACTGTCAACTTCTTCTGCAATTCGTTCTTTTCTTGCTACCAAACAGCATGACCCTCAATCAACTTGGTCAGCTCCCCTTTCTCAGCAATCATACTCTCATACTAATTCCTCATTTTTCTTAGCTCATCGTTTTATTTCTTCAGCTACTCCATTTCAGCCCTGATTTGCTCCGCCATGAACTCGAGTTCTTCCAGACGGTTCAGTTTATCTGACAATTTGAGGTTTTATTGATTTGTTTGTTAGAGCTATAATTCGAGAGATGCAACGTTTTCCTAGAGAGTGACAATTTTAGCTTTGAGATCTTTTTCGTTGGAAATCGATGAATTTTATATTTTTATTTCTTCAGGTGAAAATTATAATAGTTATGCGATATTTTATTGCTGTTATGCTTGCCCAATAACTTATTAGACCTTCGGCTCTTTCACTTGTGCCAACATGGCTCGCAAGTCATAAACTTCACTATCCGCTTGTTTTTTCATTTTGATCAACTCCTCATTTTCTGCCTGATAAAATTACATCTGCTCAGCACAATTCTGATATCGAGTTTCTAGTAATTCATACTTTTTGACACATATTTTATGGATTTCAGATAGCTCTCCATGTAGCTTTTTCTCACTGTCAAGCTCCTCCTTCACCATTTAGACCTCTTTCTTGAGATAATCGAGTTACTATTGGGTGATGTATGTCTCGAAACGAGTGTTTGTTTCCATTTTTTTGTTGGGTGTCCAATTTGATTTTTCTGATGTTTGTGGTGCTTGCCCTCCAACCAATATTTGAACAATTGATGGTTGTCCAGCCTGTTAATCTTTGGTGACATTATCCTGAAATCTAGGACGAATTTGCTCCCGATCATCAAATGATTGCAAAGGCAAACCTCCTATTTTTTCCTGCTGCTCTCTCAAATGTTCAACAAGCTCCTATTTCTCAACTAATTTATTCCTGACTTACTCTAACTTATTCTTCAACTCTTATTTTTCTTATTTTTCTTGGTTCAGGTCAAATTTCAATGATGCAATTTAATTGTGAAGGTTGTCGAGTTAACTGTTGGGATTTTAGTCAATTGGAACTGTTTAGAGGGGTGTATTATCAAAAGGAATATCACTTCGAGAATAATCTAAAGGTGATCCTTACTATGCACTTTCGACTGTGTGTACTTGCAAAAATGGAAGTATTTGGTTCTATGCTTCTTCTTATTATTTGGCTGGAGTTGCGCCTTCTGCTTGTTTGCTGTTTGCTTCCAGTAACTCATAGTATTTAGCATTGGTCTCGATCAATTATTCCATTGTTCTATGAATTTGCTGCCTGAGTTCTTCTGTTTAAGAGGGGGCTTGAGCTGCTTCTGCTCTCGGTCTTATTTTTTGGAGTGATAGTAGCCAATTATTGAAATTTTAGCATTTTCCTCTCAATTCAACATTTTAATTATTCAGGCTAATCAGTTGATTATTCAATAGTTCCATCTCAGCTTTCAAAGCATGGATTTCATTACTGACAGGACTCTATTAAATCTCAACAACCTCCTCTTAAACTTTTTCTAAATTTATCTGAAAGTCACCCTTTCTTTCTTCTTCATCCCGATTGTGAGCATTTATCTGCATCTCTTCAAGCTATTTAGCCAGACACTATTTAGTATCTTCAAGATCGTTGATCATTAGATCTCTCTCCTTTAGTGCAGTTTACAACTACAGACATTTTTATTTGAGATCAGCTAATTAAAATTTCAATCTATAGCTCTACTCCATCCTTCTCTAGTTTTCGTTCAGAATTTAGTCTTTTATCTTGATGTCCTCTTCCAAAATCGACATCCTATCTTCCATCTCCCTCATGGAGTTCTTGTATTACTCACTTGGGCCTCTGTTTTCAACTTCGACATTATTTATATGCTGCTACAATTATTGCACTTTTGCCTGTAGACGTGAGTTTACCTATTGTTGTTCGTTGAGCATTTTGCTCATGTTTTACATCTAAAAGTGATGAGAAACAGTCTAATTATCAAGATTTGTGTTTCCACCCTCAAGCAAGACAACTGTCTTTTCAGTTCTAACAAGCTGGCTGAGTTGATCTTTGAGAGCATTAATCTGATCAATCAATATTTGCTTCTCATTCTCAAACTTTTTCAAAGCATCCTCATTTTAGATGATGATATTTTCTTTTGACTTGCTATTTTTCTACACTTAGGCATTCTTTTGAGTCTGTTGAGTTTTTAACTCTTACAATTCTTACTTAAGCCTGAAATTTTACTATTTGAGGGCATTATGCTCTTACTCATGATTTGTGTGATTATCAGACTGAAACATCATAGTGTTAATTTGTTCAGGAGTTAAATTTTGCCCCATACTTTCGAAGTTGAAATTGTGTCGTTCTTCAACTTGGGGACTTCTTTCCTCTGAAAATTATTTTCTCTCATCAAGTGCTTACATTTTTGCCTCCTATTTATGTTATTTCTGTTCGGGTACTTATTATTCATTTAGGCTCACATGCATAGGTTATTATTTTTACTACAATTTTTCAACAGCAGCATCAGCCGACATGATAAATTTTTCAATAATTTGTTCCTATTGTTCGGAATCTTCCACCCTGATGGGGTCAGTCTTGATATCTCCTATCTCCTCATTTTATTTATCTTAATGCTATTAAGGTGAGTTGATAGCTATCTCTAGAACATTGTCTACACCTTCCGGATCTCCCTATTTGCGTTATCTTTTGTAGGATGTGATACTATGAGCACTCATTGGCTATTTTTATTCATGTGATTTTGAACTTGATTTGATGTACATTTTGAGCTAATTTGCTTCAAGGTTGTAACCCATTAGTTATTATTCTAATTTGGTTACTTGATGTTTGAGCTATTGATTTTTTGTTTTTTAGATTTACAACTCATGTTTTAAATTTTAGATTGATTCTGTGTTCGGATCGGCAGGGGCAGCATCTACTGGCATTGCTGATTTATAGCTTTATTTC
>Ga0210025_1001885_pt1 | contig 21646 bp, 18 predicted proteins | sample CryGeyme20150102_FD_183989 | JGI IMG/M metagenome (GOLD analysis project Ga0210025, IMG submission 183989) | Groundwater microbial communities from Crystal Geyser aquifers in Utah, USA - Crystal Geyser metaG 2015-0102 (SPAdes) (version 2) | ecosystem: Environmental > Aquatic > Deep subsurface >...
CCTCCAAAACGGAGGATAGTCTAGATAACTCTTACTTAGCATGGTTCCTAGGTGTCCATGGCCCACTGGTTAAGGATTGATATCCTTTAATTAACCAACGCCATGACACTGGAGGACGATTACAAACAAAAAACAAAAGCAGCTGCCAATAAAGCAAATACGAAGCGATAGCGTTGTAGCAATGAACAGAGATGTTATAAGAAGCCTGTGTAGAAAAACTGCCCCGTCTATATCTGGTTCTGATATTTTTCAAAATTCTTTAACATTTATCTCATACCTTCAATTATCTATTTTCTCCTGATTAATTTTGTTTTTTGGAAAATTTCTTGGTAGTTCATCTCTACACTGGCATTTATGATATCAAAACATTCTTGTCAAAAGGGCGACAGCAACAATTATGACTGGGCACCATTCCTCCGTGTAACAAATAAGCATCACTCAAACTTTCTCTTCTTCAAGTCATCACTATTCAATGATCCTTGGCACTGCCAGATATGGTCAAGTGCTGCAACGAATCCTGCAAGGCCTTGGTTTCTTTCGCTTGACGATTCATGATTTCTTCCAGTTTATTCTCGATGGCACGTTCCACAAGTTCCATTGACTCCATCATAAAGTTTTGTTGTTCCTGATGATTGATCTTTTGTCCCTCGTAAAGCTCTTCGTGTGCTTGCAAAATGATTTGCTTCAGTGCTTCCTGTGACGCCTCCTGGGACATGAAGTATTTTGCTTCTTGATGCACAATGTCCTTCAGTTTATGCTCCAACGATGACTCGACCATCTCTAGAGTCTCCGTAATAAAGGTGCGCACCTCGATTTGATTCGAGGCGGCTACCTCCAAGAGCTCAGCGTGAGCACCCAAGACATCGCTCTTCATCAATTCATGGGACTCTTGGAGGGATGTCATCTGCTCTTTGAGAAGAGCGACCAATTCTTTGTTTTGGTCTTCTGCAGCCTGCCTCTTCTGTTTCTCTTCCTCTAACTGCTTTTGGAGATCCTCAATGGTAGTACTCATTTTGAATATGTTAATAATAGGTATGAAGGTGGTATAGTCCTGAATGTCGATGCAAATGGAATGTCGTGGTTGCCGGGTAGTGCAAGTTGTAGATTGGTTGATTGTGCTGCTTCCACAGTTTGCGATCGAGGTGCTGTTATTATTATTATTATTTCATGAGAAGGCTTGAGATTCGATAATGCCGTGATGCCATTGTTGTTCTGATATTTATGACTAGAAGAACCGTAACCCTATTGACGTTGTCAAATTTTCTTCTCTCGTGTAGAGTACGAGTTATTAAAAAATAGGCCAAGTAGACTACTTAGCTAGAGTGGTACTAGTCTACTAGTACTGTATTCGAAAAACTTTGAAAAGCGGACCAACGGCATGTTGGAACCTATCTGCAAGCTACGTACTAGCTAGAATAGCTATCTACCCTATGAATACACTGCTTCTCGTGAAGCTCCTCTCTATGCTGCACTTTATGCATTCACGGAAGCTGGGCTGTGATGGCAACAGGCAGAACATAGTAAAATCATGGTAAGTCGTGATCTTGCGAATGAGAAGCGCGAGAAATTGAAACTTGCGAACCTACTCACTCTACTCGACGCCCGTAATCCTTCCGTATGTTCGATCTCTACTCTCCTTGAATCGAATGATTCGTGGAACGATAGACAACAAGTAATAATCAGAATTTCTCAGAAGAAGAAGATCATAACAAACTTCTTTAAAAGAAAAAATGAAAAATGGAGCTAACTAATACACCGAACACCGAAAGTATGTCGTCGCCTGAAAATGCTATCGTCCCAAGGCAAGACCACTGTGGTTGTTCTTGCTATCCAAATGGTTTCTTTGTTTTGATTATGGCACAGATTCTGTTCACTGCAGCTGTTGGGCTGTCCGCAGCTTCCATGCTGGATTGCAGATTTGTTGTTGCGGATATTTTTGTTGATAGCACGGGACCGGGAAATACAACGTTACTCGACGATCTCTTATCACAAGACCGAACTGGATTAGGATTTTTCAATCATCAAGATATAAGTGGAGATTGTCATTGGAAAGACTGGAACAACGAAGAAGATAAAGGAGAATTTACGAACTACGCGGATAACTATATCGATTGGCTCGGTGATGAATGGAAGATCGGGGGAGCAATGGGCTCTACGGCAGCAATACTGGGCTTCTTCCTTTGGTTTTGGTTACTGGTATTTTCCTGTGTGGCACATATTAGGCCTCTGCGATACCTGGTCGGTTCTGTTTCCGCCCTTATTCTCGTGAGCTTCCAGTTTGCAACGTTATCTGCTTTAAATTCGACCTTTTGTGATGATCACAATTGCTCGTTCGATCGTTCCGCAGGATTTTCCGTGGCGGCTGGTATGCTTTTTTTCTTTGCCGGAGTTCTCCTCTTCCTCACTCATGACTACCACGGTTTACAAAGTCAAGAGCATCACGCCACAGTGATACAGGATGAAGCTCTCAAGGGCCAGGAAAATGGACAGCCACAAGAAAGCGGAGGATTTCAAGAAGATGTGGAGGAAACTGCGGCTACTCATACCAATAATAATGAGGATGAACATTTCCCACTCTCGGTGGATGAAACTGATGAAGCCGTTGGGGCTCAAAACGTGAAACCCGAGACCAACAGTACAAGTGCGGTTGTATATTAATGATACTTTCAGCCATCTTGGCTGGAACTGTTGTGTAGCCATGATAACCGGAAAAAACTAAACAAGGAAAGAACAACGAAGCCTCCATTGAGTTGAAAATAATTTTTATTAGCTTTTATTTGCTGTTGCTGCTATCGTTGTTGTTGTTGTTGAATGCGAAGCTCTGCTGCCGCTGCGGCGGCAGATCTTCGTTTCAGTTTATCCCTTTCGTCCAAGTGTTTGTCTGTCACCTTGTTGCCGCTGGACAAAGACACCAATGGATCATTTATGTTCCCAATACTACTCCTGCTATCGCTGCTTCTATTCTTATGAGATATAACACTACCTCGCATTTGTTCCTCAAGTTGCTCTCCAGTAAATCCTCCCATTATAGCTTGTCCTCCTTTATTGAATACATTGTAGGCACTCATGCCTTCTTCTCCTTCAAATTTGTCGCGAAGACCAAATACCCAAATGGCAATCAAACAAGTAGCCACAAAAGCAATCGATCCCAAACCATTTGACAGTAACCAGTAGATCCCCACTATATAGACAAGACAATACAGGTAGAATTGTTTGGATCGCTCCGTGGATGATCGGACCATTATATAATAGTATTATGTAGTACTCGCATTCTGATTGGTTTTGTCGTGCTCCTTCTTCTGGCGTAGTTTTTGCGTGATGTATGTAGTATGATGTTGTGTAAAAATAATGGAAACGGTGTTACGCACATTTGATCGAGCCGAAGACTCAGATTTTTGGCTCGAAGTTAGCCATTGGTCTGGCCGCTTGCCCGTCAACAAAATACAAGAGTATTTCTTTTTCCCGTATTTTTCCACAAAAACTACACACCACCTACGTCTACAATTCCTTATTACTGTCAACCAGAGAATGCTCTGTTCGAGCGTCGCTCTTCTGCTCTGGATCCAAGATACTTGAGGAGTCAGAGAAGAAGTAGCCAACGAGGAGAGCTGAGAAGAAGCAGAGCCTATTTTCTACCAGAGAATCCGGTATCGAAAATCGCATTGTCCGGTCGGTCGACCAAGCAATCAACACACATACACAATACAGCAATACATACAAAATGGCCGGCAAATCAGGATGGACGTGTGCCAAATGCACCTTTGAACACACCTTTCCAGGTACACGATGTGTCATGTGCCAGTCACTTCGCACTACCAACGAACAAATGCTCAATTTTGTCCAAGGCATTCCTATTCCAGAGTCTTCTAAAATCAACACCTCTACAATTGGCAGTGCTACTACCATTGGCAGTGCTACTGTGACTGCCAATTCGAACATTAACCGCGACAACGCCAACACAAAACAGACCAACAATAAAAACGGCAATGTTGTCGCCAAACCAGCAGTTGAATCTTCAAGGCTTCCGGCCACAACCATTGTGGATTTTTTTTCGCAGCAAAAATTCAAAACCAGCAATAATGCTGGTTCTTCAGCAAATGCTGCTGAGACCGGAAGTAATAGAAACATAGAGTCCATAGATGATTCTTTTTCTAATGCAGCAGATCTTGTAAATATCATCGATCTCAGTAACAACAATACGAATGCCAAGGCCAACTCATTTCCCAACAACCACGGTCGATCGAATGCCAAACACAGTAGAAAAATGCCTGCGTCATTGCAACAACAACATCCACAGTCAGTACCACAGTCAAGACACCCATCATCTACTGTAATCGCTACGAACACCAGCAATCCTTATCGCAATGCTCTCAGCAGCAACAACACTCCACATGCCAGACAACCGCCCAAACCCCCACCAGACGACAGTGATAGCAAACAATCCAAACCAAAAGCTACCACAGTCAAGAAATTGAGTCGGGCATCCAAGCAATTCGAACGAAAGAACCAACTTCCAGTTCCGTTTGCGGGCGTTAAGAATCCACGAAAGCATCCACCTCAGCCGTACGAACCAGGTCCCGTACCCTTCGACGAATCAACAATTCATGATTGGATCTTTCCCATTCATCCGTTATTTCCAAAACGTACATATCAATTGGAGATGGCAGAATCCGCCATTTTTGAAAATACGCTGGTATCGTTGCCGACCGGACTCGGAAAAACTATGATCGCCGCTGTCGTCATGTACAATTATTACAGATGGTTTCCAACCGGCAAGGTCATCTTCTGTGCTCCTACGCTTCCCCTTGTGAACCAACAAGTCAAGGCTATTTATGATATCGTTGGAATTCCTCATGGTGACATTGCCGTAATGACGGGCAAAATTAATGCCGTAGATCGAGAATTTTTGTGGAACGAAAAGCGCGTCTTTTTCTGCACTCCCCAAACGGTTCAGAACGATTTAAAAAATGAAACTTGTAGCATTTCCTTTGAACGAGTGGTATGTCTCGTCCTGGACGAAGTCCACAAGGCATCGGGAGATCACGCCTACGTTAAGGTGGTAGAAGGGATTCGGGAACGCAAGGCTAAATTTCGCCTCGTTGGACTTTCGGCCACACCTGGTACCGATATCAAGGCGACGCAAGAAGTCATTCGCGTATTGCAAGTCTCCAAGATTGACTGTCGGTTCGACGATGATCCAAACATTAAACAGTACACGCACGAGCGACAGGATGAAATCGTTATTGTTAACGAAACAACCCTGGATACCACAATCCGACTGAAGCTGTTGGATGTCATGCGACCTGCGCTTCGTCATCTGCAACAGAAGGGTTACTTGTGCAACATTGGGGCGGGTGCCACTAGTTCTCCTTTCACAATCATCCAAAAGCAACAAGAGTACAACAAAGCTGTTCGTGAAGGTCGGGCCGAGCCGTCGTTGTTCCCGTACTTTAGTACAGTACACCTGGTCGTACAATGGAGACATAACATTGCCACGTATGGTATCGGTTCGTTGCGGGCAGCTCTTAGCAAGTTTATAAATGGACCAAAAAAAGGAGCCGAAAAAGCAATGTTTCAAAGCAAATTATTTGAGGAAGTCAAGGACCTTGTGTTTCATTCTACCGACTGCAGTCAAGGCAATCCAGATGCGGCACGGCTTTTAGCTGGAAACCCCAAGCTCATGTCATTACAAGAAGTCCTGAAGGAGCACTTTCTCCGCGTCCAGGCAGTCGAAAATGACAACCAGCAGCGGCAGCAACAAGCAGCTCTAGTAGGAGGCCAACCAGTGTCGTCGGGCAGTTCTTTGGCGTCTACCCGTGCCATTGTATTTTCGCAATTTCGCGATTCAGTGGCAGAAATCGTCTCCATGCTGGAAACGCTCCGACCGCTGATTCGTCCCAGCCGCTTTGTTGGTCAAGGGAAGGGCTACAAGACCAAAGGTGACGAAGACAAACCTGTCTTGAAGGGAATGAATCAAGCCGAGCAGCAAAACGTTATTCAAGCCTTTCGTGATGGAAGATTCAATGTCCTCGTGTGTACCAGCATTGGAGAAGAAGGGTATGTCGTGCTGGAATTGGCTGCCGTTTGCAATACTCGATGCGTGTAACTTATTTTTCCTTGCAACTATTTTTCTTCGTTGCCAATCTATTAGTCTGGACGTCGGTCAGTGTGATTTGATAGTCATGTTCGACACACTACAATCTCCCACGCGAATGATTCAACGAACTGGTCGGACAGGGAGATCGCGAGATGGTCGAATTGTTCTCCTCGTTACAAAAGAGGAAGAGAAGAGATACCAGCAAAGCAAGGCTAGAGAAGCTACTTTGATTCGGTCTTTGAAAGACCCCAACAAATTCACTTTCCACCTGAGTAGGCCCATGTTTCCAACAGATAGGCCTCTTCCAGTTCTTTGTGAAAAACGGGATCTTGCCAGCGATGTTCAGTTTCGATTGTCGCAAGTTGTTGGAAATTTCCAAGCAGGACGACGAAAAAAACGGCCGAGCGACGACGATAAACAGCCAACAGTCGAAGACACTAGGTGGAAGTTGACCAAAGATGAGAATCATCTGCGTTGCGAATTTTTGGGAAGCGAAATCAATAGGAGCGTTGTAAGCCATGAGTCCGGACGATTCCCTCTATCGCTTCGAAAGCGATTTCTGAAAGGCCGAGAAGTCTCTTACTCTGCGCAAACACCAGTCGATTTAAGCCGCTATAAGTTAGGGTGCACATTGAGCATTGTACGAACAATCCAGGAAGAGTTCGGGGCTCGTTACGATCCTGGTAAGGTTGCCGTTCCACCATCCTTTTCACGGAAGAGCGTTGTCCAGTCTCTATTTCCACTGAAAAAAAGTGATGTCTCGCCTTGTCCTCTCGGGTCTTTCTTGCGGCGAAAAATGAGAGTCGCCGACACCATTGATGCATCTATTGAAATTTCTACAAATCTGCTTCACGCTGCTCCGGGGATAGCAAACAATACCGCCGAGAAGCCCACATGTACTAACAATGGACAAAGTGTACCCCAACAGCTTGGAGCAGTCAAAAGGGACTGCTGTTCATTCGCGACTCCGTCATCGAATGATGAGGCAAAGCGACAGAATCCACCAGAAGTATTTACAGCGATACCAGTGCCGAAGCAAAACCTTCCAGGAACGTCGAAAATAAGATCCATCCAAAACAAATCTTCCGTTAAGAAAATCTCAAATCCGTACGCATCCAAATTGAAGACAGCCGCCGGTGTTGCTGGCAAACAGAGTGCGTGTGCGGTACTACCGGCCAACTCTACCGTCGCGTTACTACAGCGACCAAAAAGCGTTGACGCACAAAAGGAGAACCACTCAAATGTAAATGTTACGTCCCCATTTGTTGTCGACTTGAGCAATGCGCCGACTCCTGCAGTTGGTATCGCTTCTGTTGGCGCCGTAGTTGGCTCTTCTCGCGCTGTTTCTGTAGATGATGTGGTCTCGAACAACAAAACCACCACATTTGGTATTGCTGCTCAATATCCTGCAAACACCGAAGGAGATTTTTGTCTGCCGCCGCCTGACTCATCCTCTGACGAGGAGGATAGTGATAACGAGAATGGTAATATAGACGAGATTGAAGCTCCACTACATCTGGACAAGAGCAACAAGAATCAGGAGGCTCTTTCACTTGAAAGAGTTCAACAACTTGACGACCTTAGAGACCATGACGTTGAAGACATACCGTACCCCTGTAAAGTTGCTAGGAACCCTTCTGATTGCCTTTCTCAGTCCTCGTTTCGACTGCCAACCCAGGACTCGTCCTCGTCTGAAGAAGAGAGTGATGATGAAACTGTTTGTCCAAACACGAACAAACAGCTATCCAACGAGAGTCAAGAAATTGAAATGGCGAAACTATCAACTGCCAGGAATGAAGCAATCCTTGAGGCGATCGGTTCTATTCCGAAGGATCCCGATGAAGATGACGAAGATGAAGCTATGCCTTTGGTATCCCGTCGCGACAACAATGCCACCTCGAACGACAGCAATACAAATGTTGGATTGAAGCGGAGTCCCTATTTTGGCCATGATTCTCAGGAAAGTGTTGCCATTCGCCGAGGTAAAAATTTTGCTAAAAAAATGGTGAATCCTTTCCTTACTCAAGTAGAGAGTTCCTCCAATACCAAAACACCGCGACATAAACTTCAAGCGGACAGTGGATTGACGGATACACCAATCAGTCTGGTGGACACTTCTTATGCAATTGTCACGAGAAAGAATACGGTGCTCCTAGCCGACACACCAGACAAGGCATACAGGGAAATAATCAACGTTGACGAGGAGAATGTTCCCTGCGCAATATGCTTGTCGCCGATTTGCGACGATGACGTGAACCCTATTGTGTTTTGTGATGGCTTTGCTGGTTACACCTGTAGCCTGGCTGTACATGCAAAATGTTACACCATCAGCAAGGACGCCTGGGAATGTGACAACGAATGGCGCTGCGACTCGTGCCATCTTCAACATCAGATTCTTACCAAGAAGAGAGGTGTTGATCAAAACCTTGCAGAACACGCCCAATGCCGTATCTGCAAAAAGAAAAATGGCCCCCTCAAGAGAGTCAGTGACAAGTTCTGGCACCACCCGCACTGCGTGAAGTGGAGGAACGACTTTTCAGTTGTCCAGGAAGTCTGTGTCATTTGTGGTGTTACTGGTGCCACGAGGTGTGGCAGGGAAGGCTGCCAAATTTCAGTGCATCCTTACTGCGCAGTGCAGCAGATCGCTACTAACGATTGCTCGTGGACGTTGCTACGCATAGGTTTTTCTTCATCGCTAGATGCCGACTCAGACGATAAGGAGAATTGTCAACACATGTTATTTTGTGAGAGTGATCAAGACGAAGCCCGCAAAATTTCTAAGAATTTATGTGCAGCCCAACAGGTCGTGATTTCCACCATCCCCCCGGACTGTTTGATAGCGAAACCACGTCGATTGAAACGTCTGGGAGCAGCAAAAGCTTCACGTTCAACAAATCAACAAACGATTGCCGTTAATAAGCCTGTGCCAGCGCAAGTGGGCGACTCTGAAGAAGCCCGGAAAGCTAGAAAACGAGCTCGATTGGAAAGCCTTCATCGAGCCCGACGATTTATCGACGACGAAGCAGATATTGACTCTGACGACGAAGGTGACGACGAAGAAAACCGGCAATTGGCAGAGCTAGAAGCAGAAGAGCATTCTCAGAGTAGTTTTATTAACGATTCGAGCCAATTGGGATACACGCAAGATGATCTTGGCAGGCTGGAAGATACTTCTGCTACTCCTGTAGCTGCCTCCTTGTCACAATATCACGACCACAACGATGATACGGTTCATCGACGCCTCGACAATGACAGAGCCCGCCAACATCAATTTGCCACGCCTTTGCTGAATCGCAAAATGACACGCCATTCTCTAACACCAGCAGACGCTCCTTCATCGGAAAAGGGACTGGGCAATATGCATTTTGTCCGGAGTGTTTTGGAGCACCACAAAAACGGCGGCGATGTCAATGATATTGAACGAGAATTTCATCGTTTACAACGAGAGGTCGAAGTTGACGCCGATGTGACTCTCGATGATCTGGGCGATGATGACGATGATCAAGGAACAACAGGCTTTGACTATGGTCTTTGAGGCGCTATTTTTATAAGAATGGCGATAGTCAATTTTAAGTTATTCATAACAACAGATCTTTCAGGAGATACGTCCAGAAAAAGTGTCTCGTGTGTAAGTACATGGTACTTCAATAACAGTGTAGGTGCTTCGATGCTTTCTTTGTCATCCCATAATTGCATCTATTCCTTCTTTCAAATAATACCCCACCGATACCGCACGCTGGGTGTGAATTGTGGATTACTAGTAGGTATATTTTTAATAATATTGTTGCTGTTGTTGTTTGTCTGGTTGTTTGCAAGCCTTTCTATTTTTCTTTTCGTGTTGATTTGATATTTGAGTGTTCATCGCGCAGAGACAGACAGGTCGTTACAACAAATATCGTCGTGCAGCAGCCTTGACACGAGTATCAAAATTTGACGATGTAATGGGTGTATCGTAATTATAAAACGGATTCATGGAAACTTTCACGTATAATTCGTAAATTTCTTGAAAAAAGTTCTTGACCGAGTCTTCATTTTTCCCACCGTGCAGCAACATGAATTTGATATTTCCGGCCGTTAGGAAACACGAGACCTGTTGGTGATTGACCTTGTTATGGGAGAGGAGTGATATATGTGCGTGTGTGTGTTGTGTGCAGTGGCGTTTGAGACATTGGTAGAATGAGGATGGTGGGATCTCACGATAATACTATAAAAAAATATATAACAACAGTCAACACATACTTCTTATGAATGAACATGTGCAGCTTACCTTATCCACAACTTTTAAAAACATTTGATTGGTCGTCCAGGCCACATTTTCTACCAGATCCAAAGCTGAGTGCAGGACAAAGTAATTTTGACGGGTCACGGCATCACTGGATGGTACGGCACCCCGTTTTAAAAATTCTGCTTCGTACAGTGGTTCATTCTTTCCTACAATGACCAAGAAGAGTGATTGGGTAGGACTGGTATTGGATGCCATTGTGTACAGTTGGATGAGTTTTATGTCTGTGTGTGTCTGTGTGTGTGTCTGTGTGTGTCTGTGTGTGTGTGCGAGCGCTGAAGAAAATTGGTTTGACTACTAGACCTACTGGTGTTTGTCTTTTTTGCGATCGTTTCACATGGCAATAATTTTCGGGTGTGTTTTTTGTGTTGGATTTTTGCTTTCACCTTATTTTGTGGGTATTATCTTGAATTGCCCCTCTCTTTGAGGGGGTAAAACCAGAAAAAGGATAGGGATACCGTACTAAAATAAGAAAAACTGGTTTGTTGTAACAAACCATCGCTTGTTGAGTACTCCGGAGTAGTACCCAAGTACCATCATCGCTTGTATTTAGTCATCTCGTTGAAGTTACGATGCCCCCGGGCTTGCACAGCCTTCACTCCATGCCCTTATTGATGTATCGGACATGCTGGATCTTTTCATCTGCTGTGTAGAAAGCTTCACAACAGAAGTATTGTATGCCGTCGCATTGTCAATCAAGAGTATCTCAGCAGCAGCTGCTGCTGCTGCTGCAGTATCTTGAGTCGACCTGCATCTTCGAGGTACAGTAGAAGACAAAATTTAAACACAAGAAGAACAAACGAACGGAACGTTGCAGATTTTCACTAGACTATCAGCAACGGTATCGTACGCGCATGACGAGTACTACTACTGCTAGCTAGTACAGTACTGTAGTAGGTAAATACGAATTTGTGATTCTACGGGTGAATCCTATCAATAGAACGCGCACTTGGCTTGCAAATGAGTCCAAAAAATAATAAGAAATGAAGCAAGTTCGTTCTAAAAGAAAAATTACTCACTACTAAGTACTGTACCACGTAGTAGTCTTCTAGTACAACTCATAACTCATAATATCATCGTCATCTTTTTGCTTTTTGAAAGAATTAGTTTTGTGTGCAATATCTACGAAGCCTTCACTCGAGCAAGGGCACTACTAGCTAGGTGATACTTGTCTCTTTTCTATCAGATTATCATGGCGTTTACTTTGGGGATCATTGCGGCGCTTTCGGCCCCATTGACGATGACGATTGGATTCATCGTCTGGGACAATCACTGGGCCGGCAGTGCTTTTGCCCTCAACATGTTCAAGTGCACTCTGGCCTCCATGGGGTTTATCATTTTGTCGGCAGCAACACGTCCTGAAAATCCTTTTTCTTCCGATATTTTTGAGGTCCAATCAGTGGGATATTTAATGTTATCTTCCGTCATTGGCATTGTGATCGGAGATCTGACATGGCTAGAAGGTTTACGATTGCTGGGGCCTCGGCGAGTGATTGTAATGGACTCGTTGAAGCCCTTTCTGGCAGCCGTCTTTGGGTGGGCTCTGCTGGATGAAGAATTAAAACTGGGAGCTCTGGGTGGGATTATTTTGACAGTAATTGGGATCTTACTTGTCAGCTTGGAATCAGAGCCGACACTTGAACAAGAAGATGCAGTTGTGGAAGAGTCAATGATGGAACCAGCCTGCAAAGAACAGCAGGAGACGGACAAACAGAAAGAGAATCGTAACGATGGGTCTTCGAAGCTAACTAATACACCAAATCTGATAGACTCCTCCACGCTATCTCTGGCGACTGGAAGCTTCTCCCACTCAGCATCCATTTTTTCACCCGTTTTAGTTGATGAAAAGGAGACGATCAACGAAGAACACGCGGGTGCTTCGACCTCTATAATACAACATAGCGACATCAAAGCAGATGAAGCAGCTGGCAACTCTAAGCTGATTACACCTCGTACCAATTCTTCCAAACGAGCAACCTCGCTGCGGGAAACACAGAAAGGTTTTGTCATGGCAATATTGAATGTTGTACTCGATACATACGGGTCTGTGTTGACAAAGGAGTACGGCTCCAAGTTTTCAAGTTGGGAGATCAATTTGGTTCGATTTGGCTTTGCTGGTGTTGTTATGATGTCATTTTCTGTTCTACTTCAAGTAAGAGATCTGATACAGCAATATCGACGCGACAACAGCTATAGAAAGGGCAATAAAACAACGACTGCGGACACACCCACGGTCGTTCGCGATGAAGAGTATCAAGGAAGAGACAGCGATACTGCGTCTGCAATATTGACCAACACAGAAGACGATCTCTGGTATAAATTGCCTTTTGCAAGTATGACGAGATCTGGCTGGTTTCATGTATGTCTGGGGGTCTTGTTCGTCACATTTGTCACGCCGGCTTTAAGCAACTATGCTCTCTTTGAGATCGCCTTGGCTCTGGCATTGACGCTCGGTTCTGTCGGACCCTTATATGCCCTACCATTGACGTATATAATGCAAAAAGACCAAAACAAGAGACCGACACCGCGCGCCTGTCTAGGAGCTGCATTAGCAGTCGGAGGGATTGTTGTCCTTGCGTTTTTAGGAAACATGGAGTAGTCATTTTTGTTGTTTATTGGCTGAACAGAAATAAGCATTTGAGCACGACTGGCAACACAGTCGATTCGACTTTCTCGCAAACGATATATTCTTGCCTGCAATTACTACGCACTTCTAGCGGTACAACTGCTATTGATGCGGGGTTATAGCACCTGCAGTAAAGCGTGTAACTGCAGAGTCGTTATATTCTAGGGAATTCTTTCCGTATCCTTGGTTGCATTTCAATTTGAAAGACCTTTTCCAATGCAACTTTCAAGTACCTCGAAAATTCTGCCACTGTCAGCGGATCTTGACCGGCGGGCAAGAATTGATTGATGCACCCTACTTTGCGACCCTCCAAACCGCATGGTACAATCCCTTCAAAATTATCAAGACTGGTAGTTTCCACGTTGACTGCGAATCCATGCATGGTAATCCATCGTCTGCATTTGACTCCCAACGCAGCCACTTTGTGATTATCAATCCAAATGCCGGTAGTGTCTTCCTGTCTTTCGGCTTCAATACCACAGGCCTGGAGTGCTAACAAAATACTTTCTTCCAATGCTCGCATGTACCAATGAATGTCCTGTCGGTAGTGTCGCAAATCCAAAACAGGATACACCACCAATTGTCCTGGACCGTGATATGTAACTAGAGTAGGAATTCAAATAATGCACCACCAAAAACGTTTTCATTCACAAATAATAATAATAATAATAGCATACGTGACAAACATTCAGTATCATTGTTTATTGTTTTTGTTTTTCATTTCCGGAGTCTCAAAAAAGGCGGCAAGGTATTTCTTTCTGTCATGCTTACCTTCACCTCCCCGATCCATGCGAACAATTGGAACCTTTTCATTTGTACCTGTTATAAATTTTTCATCTGATCCTGTACCCTAGAATGTGTATGTAAAATGTGAATGAATGTTTCACAATTTTTTTGTGTTGGTGTGAGTGAGTGAGATGAAATAAATAATAGGATTCCAAAGGTCATTTATTTGTGAGAATCGTAACGTGAAATGTGATGACCTACCAGGGTGTACACAGCACTATGTTCCAGCATGAAAATTGTATCAACACCACCAGGAAGCAGTAGCGGCTCTTTTTCATCGTCTATGCTTATGGTGGTGGTAGGATCCAAGAAGGAACTTCTTTCTGGTGTTTCTGTCAAACGATTCATGTGCTCTTGTGCCACGTATTTTTGCCAATCCCAGGCTTTATGAAAGTCTACCAAATCATCAGAATTCATCGATACAACTACTAAGTCTTCCAACACAACTTTTCGTTTGCCTTGCTGTAAGGCCAAGGATTGATCAAGTGCTTCAAAGGAACCAAGTTGCTGCTGAGGCGCCAAGGCATGGATATGCAGGGGAAGAGGAGTAGCCACAAGTAATACAAATAATAATAATGCTATTCTTTGGACAACGTCTTCAATAAAAAGGCAGCATCCGTGTCTTCTACAATGTGTCATAGTTGTAGCTGGTAGCTTATTTGTTGAGTGTTGTTTGTTTGTGTGCGTGTGTGTGTGTGTGTGTCAAAGGAGACTATTGACAGCTCTCTTGGCAGCCCGTTTCAACGATAATTATTATTTGTTGTTGACGACAATAGAAAGGGCACGAAAGAAACCAACACCGATTTGAAGCGGTAACAGCAGCGTAAAGCAACGTTCTTATATACAATAATGGCAAGTTGTGGATGGTGAGCAAATCCGATACTACGTTTGCCAGGAGTGTCGTATAGCCGTATAGCGGAGAACGCAAGCAAGAGCTATAACCTTGACACCTTGACTGCTTTGACAATCAAGATCCAAAAAAAAAAATCCAAAAATAATACAAAATGTTGTGTGCGCGGCAAAGCTCTTTCGGGAATTTAGGCACATAAGGATAGAGTTAAATAGAGCTCGCGTAATACGCGCGCAACATACTTACTTAACATCCTACACAAGCAGTTCGTTGCAAACGCTGCAACGATGATGTCAACGACCCAAACAATCGCAGTCTATAGTAGTCTAGTAGTAGTATACTCATACTCAATAATAACATTATGAAGCAACAACCTAGATCAGCATCGTTTCTATTGTTGTGGTGTTTGCTGTGCCTATCGCGGAATGCGAAAGTTCTCAGTCTAGCCGCGACTACAAGACCTCCATCAAAGTCCACCGCCACGAATAACAACAACAACGATAACAACAATGACAGCCAACAACATAAATTATTCTTTACTAACGGTACTAACTGACCATACGGACAACGTGTGTGGATTGCTTTGGAAGAATGTGGTTTGGAATATTCCATGAAAACGCTAGATAAAACTCAACAAAAACCAGATTCATTTGCTGTAACGTACCGAAATGCCAATCCATTGCCTCATGCCAAACCCAAAGTACCGTTGCTGCAAGTAACTTCCTTTGACGAAAAACAAGATTTTGTCTTGTGCGAAAGCAGCGTTATTATAGAATATATAGCTGCATCTTTGTCTCGCTGTTTATCGGAACAGAATGGTACTAGTACTGCAATGGCAGTGATTGGTACTAATCGACATCAGCTTCTTTTACCCGACAACAGTCCGAAAGATCGGGCCCATATTCGTTTGTTCGTGGAACTTTGTGGATCTTGTTTCTCTTACGTGCCATTCACACGAGTCCAGACCATGGAACAGGTCCTTATCGAATATACAAAGCTGCAAGAGCAAATGAAACAAGTCAATGCCTTTCTCGCTTCTTCTTCTTCTTCTGCAACCAAGGAAGGACCATTTGTAATGGGTCATCAATTTACACTGGCCGAAGTATACTTGGCTCCCTTTGTTCAACGATGTTGTAAAATTCTACCACCACCGTACGATCCTTTGTCCATATGTCAGGATTTGCAATTGACTGGTTTGCAAGAATGGATTCGAGCCATCTTGACACGGAAATCGGTAGTAGCAACTGCTTCGTTCGACCAAATGAAGGTCGGTCAAGAAAAGTTAATCACACGTCTTGCGAGAATTCGACACAAAGAAGGAACGGCAAAAGGATAGCCGCCTCCTGGATATTGGATCAGTGGAAGTGGAAAGGACGGCAAAAAAGGATCAGGATCTTTAATGACGAGTGTCCGTAGATCTAAGTACTGGACCTGCAGTGCAATTTGCCAGCGGCAGTCTGACATGAGATAATGAGATTCAATATTGCAGTCTAGTCTATACAATATTGATGCTTCAGTGTAGAAAAATGTTGTAGCACCTTTGGGTTTGCCAGACTTGAATAGCGATTTCATTTTTCTCGTACCAATTTATCTATTCTTTTTTATCTTCTATCAACGTATATTCTAAAAAAAAGGGCAAAAAAGCAACCCAATCTACCAACTGTGAGTTCGCGTAGGCACCACGGACCGTCGCTTGACAAGGGTCATGGCAATCATTAACACCACGGGTGAAAAATGAAGTTTTGGAAAACAAAAGGATGCCAGAAAGGACAGAATCGAGTTCAATACAATCTCCTTGGAAAAGGCAACCAAAAGTGCATACTCGTTACTTGCAACTAGAGATGTCGAATGATGATACGAATACCGTTGCGTGCAGGGGGGAAGATTCGCAGCCATCTCTGTAGATGGTCGGACATACGTGTCTGTTAGTGATTTACTGCTGCCAAACGTAGGTTCCTCGTCGCCAATGTCGTCGTCCCTGTAGTTGACTTGCTGCAACTTGGAAGTCTTGATTCTGTCCAGGAAACAAGTAATGCCGCTAGTCCATTCCTTGGTCATACCATCATCAGAACTCCTGCCAAGTGTCTTCGTCAAACTACTAGCTCGATTACAGGAAGAGCTGTGAATAAAAGACGCGGCGGCGTCCACATTCTTTCCCACTGCGGCCAACAGCAGCACCAGAAATCGTTTCTTGGATATCATCATCGCAGGTTTCGTTCTTTATCAATACACATGTACTTCAGACTTCAGAGGTCGTATAGTTGGTCAATTAATTAATTCGAGGTCTTTTCGGCCAAGAGGTTGTTTTCAACTTTCAACAGATACCTGGTAAAAAGAATGTGCAATTTTCAAATTCTCCATAATAAAATGACTCAAAAAAAGATACGAATACGGTAGTTCTGTACTTTTGATGATGTATCCGTTTACCCCATGACGCCGACGAAGTTCTCATCATCATCTTTTTTTATAATTGTACGACACCCGGGCATTTCTACTCTGTCGTCTACTACGCCAGAAATACTCGTACAGAGAGCTCATGTCATCATACTAAATACAGTAGCTACGAGTAGAAGAGTTATGAGTAGTAGCCAGAGGATCGAGGAGGAGTGTAGACGTTCCATGAATACTAGTAGATCTGAGGGGTGCTCATCTGTTGCTGTGACGGCATAGAAAAGCAAGTGCTTCTATTGATGTTCATGCTGGTGTTGATAAAAAAATTGAGACTTTCTGTCACAAAGGAGAACTTCGGACTGTAGCTCTCCCGTTGCTACCTTTCCAATACAGTTATTATGAAGCGGCTGCTTCCTATCCATTTGTCGTGCAATTTACATAAGTAGCTCGTATTTCTATGCTATGAAACACACCCATGATAAGCTATCTAAGCAGTGATCCTTTATAACTTTAATTGCGCCGCCAATTGATCCATATATTTTGACATCGTAATAAGATCCTTTTTGGACATTGCCAGCAGTTCTTCCGGCGTGCTTTTTGACGACGAATAAGCTGCAAACATGCTCTGGTAGGCTGCTCCTTCGGCCTGATAGTAGTAGGCGTTAAATTCGTCCATGGCTTCCGAGTATTCAATCAGGTCATCCGCCTCGTCCCTTAGAATGTTCAACACTTTTTGGATTCCAAACAAATTGCTGTTGATTCCCTGCGTTCCGAGAATATTTCGAATTGCATCGCCACCTCCTTTGCTCGTGATACTCTCAAAATTGTCTATCAAATTGGCTACGTCCTTGCGAGCTAACTGAAAGCGTTTCTTGGCATCTTCGATAGATAGCTTACTGATCAGGACCCCAGCATCGCTACCAGCTGCCATCGCTTGTTGTGCTGGAAGAACAAGGAAAGGGACAGTAGCAGCCATAACGATAGTGGATTTGAGGAAGCCTCGACGGGTCTGTGATGATTGTGCGTCGTCGGCATCTGAGGCATCACAGGCTGCGGCGTCGATTTCTGTTGCTCGGTTCATTCGTTGTGGCTGATTGGTCCAAGCCGTGGCGACAGCCGCCAGGGTAAGATATAAAAGGAATCTCATTCGAAAGTAAGTATGAAACGCTGTTTATTGGTGTTACGGTAGGTAATTATGATGGCGGATTGCTATCTACTGTATTATTGCAGCCAAAAGGTCAAAGGCCAAAGAATAAAGAATAGATGTTCCTACTACTACTGTACTTCACACTCCTGATCTCTACGGTACAAGTAGTAGCTAGCTAGTACTAGTCTACTAGAGTAGTAGTAGCTCATAAGTTGCAGGCGCCGGGATAAAAGCGTTGCGAGTCAATTTTGATGGCCCGGGTGGATTATCAAGATCCTTATAGTCAAAATCCAAAAAAATAACTTCCGTAGACTACTAGACTAGTCTACGTATTTGAAATAATAATACTCAAATGGTCGGCATGCAAATACGAATAATCATATTAATGCTGTCAAGGACGATAGTCGTTCAGCTCTCCATTTCTTTCCAGCAACTCGTTCAGCCATTCAACGTGTTCGTCTGCTGACTTTCCAATACCTCCTGCAATGTTTGCCAAGGGGAGAACACTAAAGGGCTCCTCCAACTGAATGGCCAGCTCGTCGATTCCTAGCAAGAAAAAGCTAATAACGGCCCCAACAGGGATCATCGCGATATGATTCCAAGAGGAACCCAATGGATCCCATAAACAAAGAGGCATGAAAAGTAACCAAAACTCTAAGAATCGAGCCGCATGTCGGGTGTAAATAGTGGGCACCGGAGAGCTAAAAATACGGTCGCATCCTAGCAGCAAGAGACACGAGACAGCGTTAGGTGACAAATCTTTTACTTTCAAACAATTTGACAAAAGGCTTCTTCACACACCAACGTACCTCCCATGGCATCACAGAGGTGTGAGACAGACTCATCCACGGCAACACGACGAAACATTTCAATAGGAATTTCGTTAATAGCTGTTGTCATTTCGTACAGAGCCCTCGACGGACGATGGCGCTCAAAGGAAACCATGTCTTCCGCTAGTTCCGGATTGGACCAGAGGCGTTCTCGAACAGCGGTCTGGTAGGCCTCTTCATCTTCACGTTTGGACAGTAAGTGACGTTGTTCAGCCCTAGGAAAGAGCCACACTGCGTCTGCAACACGCTTCATCAGTCGTTGCTTTTCGGCTGCCGGAAGATCTGCTTTGAAAATCCAAGCCGATGTTTGACGAAGAATGGTCCGTGAATTGTTGACCATGACACCCCAAGCCTTGCGAGCCTCATCCCATCGTTTGTAGGCTGAGTTGGTTCGGAACACTTTTAAATAATTTTGTAGAGTGGGTGAGAAAAAATAAAATAGAAATGATAACTCGAACAAAAATAATTTCCAATAATTACCAACCCAACACACACATGCAAACGTACCCAACAGTAGCGAAAGAGCGGAACTACTGAGCGTGAAGGGTTCTGTTGGAAGTTTTAGAAGTGGCAGGACGCCTCCAAACAAAGCAGCATGGTGCACCCCGGCCAAATCATCGTATCCAACCACCAAAAAGGAATTGAAAACCACAAGAAAGGTCGATACCATTGCAATCAAAAACGTTTCCGGCAGTAATTGTCGAACCACACCAGATTTGAGCAGCGTAGATAAGTTGCGCGTGAAGCGAAAGGGAGACCGATGGTAGACCCAGAGCTCGTGAGTGAAGAAATCTCGACGATAAAGGCGACTTTGTTCTCCGTACGATACTTCTAATTCCTCAATAGGAGCTTGCTTGTCCGACCAAGTAAGCTCCAATTCCTCTAGAGGAGAGCGATTTTGAGTAGACATTAATGCATGTTGATAGTTGTGGTGGTGATGGCGGCGGTGGTTGCTGCTATAAGTGATTGGATTCGTTGAAATTCGCGGCAGAATAGATGATGTCACTGTCACTGTGAATGCCTTCACTGTCGAGGGAAACAATACTGCAGAGAGCAGCACATGAAGATCTTTCATGGTTAAATTTGCTCGATTAAATTGTCAACAAAGTTGGTTTATAAGAAGAGTTGGCTGGACGAGGTGTTACGAGGGAGTAGTTTGGTTTGATGAACGGACGATAGAAGTGTCGTTTGTGCCAACATCGACCGTGATGGCAATCATTGTTGGCGAAAGAACTGGTTATGGGTCCTATGAATCCTACGTTTCAAGGCACTACTAGTAGTATCTAGTAGGACTGATATCAAGTAGTGATATCAGAGTCCTCTCTCTCACTTTTACAGTATTATCTAATAATAAATACAGAGTATCATCAAGTGACCATACCAAAGTATAGACATAGTGTTTGAATTGTCTATTCAACATAATACTGTAAAAGCCACCAGTAAAAGCAGTGTCTGTGTCACCCAAGTGAAGCAGGTGAATAGCACTGAATTAAGAGCGACGGCAGCCAGTAGTGACAACAGACATCACAGGAGGAAGAAGTCCTTTAAGCGCGAGAAAGCAGACAGGAGCTAGTGAAAGCCTCTATTAACAACAACCAGTGTCTCTAGTAGGACTAGTACCAGTATCTACTACAGGAAAGTCAGCGGCTGAATTCCCCCTGAATTCCCATCGCGCTGTATTTAAAATACAGCATTAAAAGCAAAAGAGAAACGAAGCGATTTCTTGAGGGACGAGACTACCAGTAAAAAGCTAGTGTTTTAGCTTTTGCCCAAAAGACAGAGTCTCGCTTCTCAGTTGAAATTTACTAGTAGCTACTACCAGTAAAAAGCGCGCAAAGACCAAAGAGAAGAGTATTTTCTTAGCGAAGGAAATCTCTACTAGTAAAAAGCAAGGTAAATACTTTTTGCCCGTGATAAAAAAACACTCTTCTGACTGGCAATTGAGCGCAGCTGCTAAAAGAACAGGTGTTCTTCAAGTGGGATCGAACCTGAGTCCAGAGACTAGTGTGACATCATCAAAAACGATTTTTTGTGTGATTCAGCTAGTTTGATCCAAAGACTAGTGTGACATCATCAAAAACGAATTTTTTGAGAGCTAGTGTGAGTGCTAGCTACTACTACTAGCTACTACCAGCTACTACTAGTAACTACTACCAGCTACTACTAGTACTACTATCCAGTGGTACTATTGACAGCTAGTGCTATACTAATAACTAGCACAGCTACTGCTACCAGAGTGAGTGCTACCTAAACAGGATTGATTTAGCACTGTCCCCAAGAAGAAAGAACATTGAGTTGAGCAACAGTTCTAAAGTTTTTCAAGGTCGGCGACATCAAATATTTTTGGGTGGTGGTTCCATAGTCAGGATATAGACTTTAAAACCGACCCAACCTATATTTACGCCGGAGGCTCTCGCAAAATATTTTTGTAATATATTACCATGAGTGGACGAGGAAATGGTAAAGGCAAAGCTGGTCGTGGCGGCCGAGGTAAAGGTCGCAGTGGCTCTCAGAGTACGACCACTGCCAACAGTAAGGGCTTATGTGTTGCCCTTGGTAATCATATGTTTGATTACAATAAAAAAGGTGCTGCAGACCAAGTGAAGGTCACCTGGGAGAAAATTGTGGATTATGCTG
>Ga0210025_1001896_pt1 | contig 21578 bp, 15 predicted proteins | sample CryGeyme20150102_FD_183989 | JGI IMG/M metagenome (GOLD analysis project Ga0210025, IMG submission 183989) | Groundwater microbial communities from Crystal Geyser aquifers in Utah, USA - Crystal Geyser metaG 2015-0102 (SPAdes) (version 2) | ecosystem: Environmental > Aquatic > Deep subsurface >...
CCAAAAAGTTAATTTGGCCAAAACTACCCCGGGATATTTTTTTCCCATATCCCGGGATGGTTTTCCAAATCCCGGGGTCGCCGTATCCCTCGATTGGTGATAACAGATGTCACCCATTAGAAGGAACGCACACTTGATTGGATTCACACGCATTCAAAACAGACCACTACAAACTCCTCCCGAACCAGTATTAATTCTTCCAGTCTACTCGTACGCCCAGGAAGACAACTGGCTAATACGGAAATACAGTCATTTTTCTCGTGTTAAATCTGCTATTCATCACTTTTTATGACAAATCTACTACTCGTACCTAGTAGTACCTGGTAACCTGGATTTATCCAGTTTGGAGAAATATATCACTGAATATCTAATATCTTGCGTGAGTAGTAGACTACTAAAATTTAATATCCAAACTGGAGAATTGAAGTTCTGTCTTGAATTTACTCGCGTGCTGGACCGGCTGATTTGATACCAGGTAGCCTTTACTTTAATTCGGTCCACAGGTTGCTAAGCCCTGTGCAGTCAATGAGCGCTTGTGAGCTACTAGTATCATCAACTACCCACTGCGCGCCTATTTTTGGGCTGGTGCTTTGCTATAATACTTTCTGTGCCGTGCACAATGAAAAACAATTTTGAATTCGCTAGAGACAGCGCAGGAGTCACTGCCAGAAATAAAAAAATCATCTCTAGCTGCACAAAGATCAATTGACCAGTCAGACCACACTGATGGGTTTATTTTTCAAAATCGTATGCATGGGTTTTATTTTTCAAAATCCTATGCATCAGTGTTGTCAACCGCGGCGCTGTCCTCAACAGGAAGAGTTTAAATAGGTCCAGCCATGAAAGCAAGCCACCGAAGTGCACAAAAGGCAAGAATTGGGGGTTGGATGGTGATAATAGGAAGGTGCGGAAGTAGGCCCAGTTCGGTCAGAGAAATAGATACGGAACTTCAAAAAGGATTGGTATTCAGAGAGGACATGGAACTACCAGTACTGCAATGTAGTAGTACCATGGTAGTGACGATATCGTATAAGCAACGTAAAAAAATTAAAAGCTCAAACACCTTATTCGTAAAGGCCTGGTGGATTGCTAGTAATGGCAGCAGGTGGCGTTACAGGGCGTCGACGGAGTGGTGGCTAAGCCTTTTTACTTGCTGCCATCTTACTCTCATTCAGATCATCAACAACAGCGATGAGGCCCTTGTTTGACAGCCAATGGAATCGTCTGTTGTCCGAAGTCCGAAGCCGGTGCTAGACTACTTCTGGAGCCACCTTCTTGAAGGCCTCATCAGCTAGTAGTCGAGCGAGCACGAAGACGGCCACGAAAGTTGTCAAAGTGGCAAACAGTAATAATTCTTTTCGTGTGTGCTTTAACCACTATTCGGGTACTAACCAATTCTATATGCATTGTAGAGCTTATGAAATGCTGCATACAGCCAATGTTAAGGTCATGTTTTGGCACTGTACTACTACCGTAGGTACACTAGTACTATGGTAGTCCTAACCAATCAGGTGGCAAGTCAAGAGCATCGTAGATTTACCGTACAACAGTATTGTCAATGAAAGAATGGATTCACCACTGTTACAGAAACGAGCATTAGAAGGCAAAACCTGCGAAGTCAGAAAAGGGTTTTCACCGATTAAAAGAGTAGGTACTCGTACCGGTAGTAGGTACCAGGTACCAGGTACCGTACCTGCTAGTGGTACCTAGTAGTCAGCTGTCAATTTTTTAATTATTTTTTCAATTTTGCAACGACGAATTGTGAAAATTCCTTGGCAATCGTACGGTACCAGGTAACAGACAAGTACTACGTAGCTACTGTAGTGGTACCGGTACATACTGCTGGTACTACTATTACTAGGTACTACTAGGTACTATTAGTACCATACTGGTACTGGTATTATTAAGGAGAAGCCACTGGTCGGTAGCCGGACATGAAAATGGTACAGTACCAGGAACTAGTTAGTTATTACCTGGTAGTACCTAGACTAGTACTACTGGTACTACCGGTACTAGTTACAGTAGTAGTAAAAAGAGTACTGCCTGCTACGCTTCGGAGTACCAGGTACTACCTGGTACTGGTAATATTTTCGAATCTGCGCGGGATCACAGTCAGTAGCCGGTTTTGTTGCAGAATTGTTACCACTCGGAGTGGTACAATGCTTTGAGCCCTGTTCGTCTATTGCGAGAAGAGTTCGGACATTGGACTTCGTTTCATAATTTTTTTGTCTCGCGTCTCACAAAGGCACGAACGTCTTTTTCTATATTGCTTACCATGACCAAGAATGCGAACCAATCTCAACCGTACATGGAAGTTTTAAGCTCCAACAGAACTCCTTCTGCTATTGCTTCGTTGTCTGACAGCTTCTGCAACAGCAGGGTTTTCAATGGACGACAAATCCACCCCAGTCCAGGAGTCTCTCTTTCAAACCTCAAGACAATTTTGCAGGAAGCCTTGGATTTTATTGATTCAGAATTTGACGATGATTGGGAAAGAGGGAATGCCATTGCCTCACCTTCATCAACAGCTCAGTGAGCATGTGAGCATATACCCCCCCCCTGTCAATAGTCAATAGAGCAAAACCGTCCCTTCTCACATAACAGCCGATCAAAAAAGCATAATCGTGCATCTTCCAACCCATACTTATTTTAAACTCCATAAAATGCTGATAATAAACAATGCTGATAATAAACAAACACACACGTACCCACCAAAGCAAGTTTTTCGTTCTACTGTACCACTCTTTGGTAGCACCTTTAATGTAATGATGTTATTCTTTGAAGTGTTGGCAGTATGCATCGACCAACCTTCTGCATTAATTTTTTTTTACTCTCTTCTCCACGCACATGCAAAGACATACTTTGTTTGTATACTATTACTGTTTTTGCACAAATACTACCAAACTGGTAGCAGCAGTATGTCATATTTCTGTTCTTCTTCTCAAGATGATGCATCCAATTGTGACACACAACCATTGTTGTCGTTATGGTTGTAGGGAGGCGGACCACACCCCAACAAGAGTTTGGTGCTATTGTTGTTGTTGTGGTTGTTGCTACTGTCACCACCGTTGTCACTCTGTCCTCCAATACGAGACGTATATATGGTTGTCAAAAGGTGTTCACGCCGCAACATGAGTGCCTCTTGTTGCAAACGAAGATTGGCTCCATTGTCTTGCCGTGCAATACGAGCCTGGATCCACAGTACTTCTGAATGACTGATGCTATCATTATTCCTTGTAGACATTTTTGGTGTTGAAGTTGTCTGCTGCTGTTGTCGCTGTTTTTGCAAAATAAGATCTCCAGTACGACAGACGGCCATGGATGGTTTGTCGTGAGCGATAATTGTCGTCTCATCATTTATAATGCACGGACGATACAGCTGTACCGTACCCATGACTGTTACTATATCTCCCACAGCAAGGCTATCCACGGGAACAAATCGAGGATCGACGACAATCCAAACCGACATTTTCTTTTTCTGTTGTTGCTTCTGAAAGCCTTCTACCAGAGCATCTACCAATGCTTCTTGTTGGGTACGTTTTTGGGGTTTGGTGCTAACGATGGAAGATAAGGGACGTTTGCGGTTGTTGGACATGACTGCGGGAGTTCGAAATTTGGCGGAGGTACTCCCCGGCATTATTAATCCTGTTCGAGGTGTTGGTGGATTCCGTCGTGTAGGTGTAGTCGTGCCAGGTGTTCCACGTGACGACAATGATGGGGTTGTTGTGATTCGGTTTCCAGTCATTCCAAGACTTGGGCGATTCTTCGTTGTTGCTGTTGACGATGATGATGATGTTGTTGCTGTGGTAGTTTCTTGTGCTACAGTGGTATTGATTGAACCAAAACTTATTCGTCTGCTGTTGGTGGCAACTTTTTGGGTGGTACTTGCTTTACGGTGACCTGTTGTGCGGGATGGTAATTGCAATTTGGCCAAGGGATCTTCCAAGACGAGCGAGATTTCTCCTGTGGACGAGTGATACATACGATGGGTCAAGACTCCCGTCAAACGGATCGATTTGTTTACGTACAGGTGTCCATACAAACAGACTTCCGATACGGTCAGAATTTCGGCCGGTGTGAAACTAGTATTCTGAGACGGCAAACGTTTCCACATGGGCAATTCAGCGCTCATTGGGGTAGTCGCGGAGGTAGAAGGAGGAGCGCTTTTAGTACCTGCAGCTGGTACTGTTTCAGCTGCAGTTTCTGGAGAGCTGCACCGTACTTCTGCTTTATCAGAAGCAGAAGCGTTCTCGGATGAGACGGCGGCATTGGTGGAACTGAACAAGTCATTGTTCTGAATATTCTGTATATTGCTATCTTCTCCTGTAACAGTTACTGCTGCTTCGTCATCCTGCCAATTATCATATTCTTCGAGTGGCTTGCGAAAGATCTGATGCGTGACTTTCTTGGCAGCGTATGGATTGATTTGAGCAGCAGCAGGCACTGTTGATTGGTTTTCGTTTTTCTGCTGTTCATGTTCAGTCATGTTATTGTTCATTGTGAGTTGTGAATTGTTAATCAATCAACAGAAAACAGAAACACCAGAGACGACAATATAATGCATTTTCACCCGTACTAGATACGGTAGTCAACAATGACGGGACTTTCGGTTCTTAATCAACTTAGGAAAGTCAATGAACAACTAGACTGGCTAGCGATGAGCATTTATTTCGTCATTGTCATCAACCTTGCTCTCTTGTTTCTTCTTGAGTATCACAGATTGACGTCAGTACAGTAGGGTTAACGCTCAATTTTCTGCATTACAAGTTAGTACTTGGTACTGGCGGGCCCCGCTATTAACGCGGCATTGAAAAAGTACTAGTATTATTATTTTTTCAATAGTATTTTAGTATTTAGTGAACGATATTTACTCAAGGGCACCAGCGAAAAAAACTTCTTTGGACTTCAAAAACAACTAGCTCATTTGTCCTTCGAGCTGTGCAATGCGAGCTTCCAATTCTGCGACGGCAGGTGTCTTGGCGGCGGCCATTGGTGTTCCTTGAGCGTTGATAAGTTCATCGGTCACACATCCCTCACTGGCTGTGGCCACATTTTGCACGTACTTGAACAAGGTACCTTGAGTCGTTCGCAGGGGTGGAGGAGTCCATGCTTGTCGTCTGGCTTCCCATTCTTCATCAGAAATCAACAAATCGATGGTTCGAGCTTCGGAGCGGGCATCGATGCGAATGGGATCGCCATTCTTGACCAGCGCAATGGGACCACCGACCTGAGCTTCGGGTGTAATGTGTCCGATGCAGAATCCGTGACTTCCTCCACTGAAACGACCGTCTGTGAGCAATGCCACGCTGTCGCCCAGACCGGCTCCCATAATGGCACTGGTCGGCGTGAGCATTTCAGGAAGACCAGGACCACCCTTGGGTCCTTCGTAACGAATAATGACGACATCTCCTGCCTTGATTTCCTTCTTTTCAATACCATCCCGCATCATGGCTTGTTCATTGTCGTACACACGAGCCGTTCCGGTGAAGGTCTCACCTTCCTTTCCAGTAATTTTGGCAACACCTCCACCGGGGCACAAATTTCCGTACATGATTTGTAAATGTCCTGTTGGCTTGATGGGATTCGATAAAGGACGAATGATCTCTTGTCCGGGCGTCAATCCTGGATGGTTCATATCGGCGAGATTCTGATTGTGGGTCTTTCCTGTCACCGTCATTTGCTCACCATCAAACATATCGTTGTCAATCAAAAACTTGATCAAACCGGGAGTTCCACCAACGTTTTGAATATCTTCCATCACATACTTTCCAGAAGGTTTGAGATCAGCCAAAAATGGAGTCTATTATTTGTTGTTGGAAATCATTGTTCGCGTTGAGGGTGGAGCACATGTCAGCGACACATCTGACGATAAAAAATACATATACGGAAAAAAGCAAAGAATAGGAAATCAATACGCACCACATCTGAAATGCGCTGAAAGTCATCCAATGTAATGGCAACGTCAGGATTTTGAACAGATCGACTCATGGCGATCAAATGCAAAACGGCATTGGTGGATCCTCCTGTCATCATCACCATTCGAATGGCATTCTCAAAAGCACCCTTGGTCATGATATCACGAGGTTTGAGATCCATTGCGAGCAAGTTGAGCATGGCAGCTCCCGAGTCATAACATTCTTGAATTTTTTCGGCAGAATCTGCGGGAGAGGACGACGAATACGGTAAAGACATACCCAACGCTTCAATAGCTGTTGCCATGGTATTGGCCGTGTACATTCCTCCGCAAGCTCCTTGTCCAGGACAGGAGTGGCGCACAATTTCTTGGCGTTCCTCGTCCGTGATTTTTTCGTACACGTATTCTCCGTAAGATTGAAAGGCGCTCACAATATCTAAAGACTTTCCATTCGACGGTTGTTTTCCGGCTCGAATCGTTCCTCCATAAATCATGATTCCGGGTCGGTTCAATCGTCCCATGGCCATGATACATCCGGGCATATTCTTGTCGCATCCTGGAAGTGCAATCAAGCCATCATACCATTGTCCCCCCATGGTCGTTTCCATGCTATCGGCAATCAAATCCCGACTTTGCAGCGAATATCGCATACCACTGGTTCCCATACTTATACCGTCCGAGACACCGATAGTGTTGAAGCGATATCCCACGCAATTTTGTTGTTGGACACCGGCTTTGACATGTTCCGACAACTCCAGCAAATGCATGTTGCAAGGATTTCCTTCGTACCAGACGGATCCAATGCCAACTTGAGGTTTGTTCATGTCGTCTTCAGTGAGACCAGTGGCGTACATCATGGCCTGAGAGGCTCCTTGCGATTTTGGCTGTGTCAGTTGTCTATTGTTGGGATAAGACAGTGGAAGGGTGAATTATCCACACACTAAAGGTTAGACTGGCGGAACTTTACGTTTCGACTCACAAACACGCACAAGTGAAAAATTGATTCTTTCTTAAACGTACCGACTCCACCGGTTGAGAATTACCTCACCGTCTCCACCACCATCGGACATGGCCAATGGAGCCGAGCGAGAAATGGAAGAGGCACGTTGGATCGGTGCAAACGCAGTCGCACCTCCAATAAGACCAAGCGAAAAAATTAACAGAAAAAGCTTCATTCTTTTGGTTTGGCTTTCCGAGTATACACTCTATTTGTCAAAGTCAAAATAAATTTTGATTGTTTGGATGTAAAAAGCCTATGGCAGCAATTTTTAAATGCCACGACAACTGATGAGATGAATGAACAGCACCAGCAAAAAATCTGTTCTTTTTGTTGTCATCTGATGGGATATGAAGATTCACACACTTGTCGCGCGACGTGACGCGCATCTTTGATTGTGGACGCACGTATGACTTTTATAATAAATTAAATGAGTCATGCTTTTTGTTGTTTGGAACTTTTTTAGTGCTAAAAAATAAATAAAGGGAAAGGCAACAAGCAAAGATGATGTTCCATTTCCCGGATCCTACTACCTACTACCCAGCTACTACCTACTATTAGCATCTCCTATCTAAGATCTGAGGCAGGCATCATCAGGCATCTATTGAAGGCAGCACGGCCAACATTGTAAAATCATTTGTAACGATGCTGAAATTTTGCGTTTGCTATCTTTTGGCGCTGGTCCCTGTCGTTGTCAGTTTCCTTGGCACTGCTACACATCACGGTGTTCATCTTCGCCAACATCTGGTATTGCAAGAACAGACCGCAAAAAGCTTTACAACCGTTGTAAAAGAAGAATTATTAGAAATAGAATATGCTCTCTTCCTGCGCAGTGAAAATCCAATCACAACACTGACATGGTTTCGGGGTGATGTTAAATCAGCCTACCAATTCTTGGAAGATCGTCTCGAACAAATCTTGCACCACAATCGTTGGTTGGGTGGAAGGATTATACCGGAAAACAACAAAGTATTCTTGACCTTTAAACCAGAGGAGCCATTGAACACTCATGATTTTTTGACAATGGTAGACCCAACCGAATCTCCGATTCGCCGTCGGACCCCTCTGGATCGCTTGGCAAGAGACTGTAAGGAACTAGTGCTATCCAACGGACCAAGAGAACCGCTGTTCCGAGTAACGCTGGTACCCTGTCGAAGCAGTCCCAAGACACACTTTGCAGTTTTATTGGCACTTTCGCACATTATTGCAGATGGACATACCTATTATCGAATCATGTCCATGCTTTGTGGCAATGATGACACAACGACAATCGAACCGCTGATTTATGAGCGCATTTCTACGACGGCAACCCAGCAAGCTGCCGCCGTGGGCCAGCCGAATTATGACTTTTTCGCCAGGCCAGGTCCAGCATTTTTTATCAATTACTTTGGAGGTTTCGTAAAATCGCGTACAATTGGACCCGTGAATCAATGTGTCTTTGCCTTGGTAGATGAAGGGCGCATGAAAAACGAAAAAGCCCAGGCAGTGGCACGATCCGGTGACAGCGTCAAGTTTGTGTCCACCAATGATGTTCTGACAAGTTGGTTCCTTCAGACGACCCAGGCGGATATTGGTGCCATGGCAATCAATTTTCGCAACCGTCTGCGAGGTCATTCGGATCGTCACGCGGGAAACTACGAGAGTATTATCGTGTACAATCCCAAGGATTCGGCTTCTCCTGCTCTGATTCGCAAGTCGCTGGACAATCTTCGCAGAGTCGAAACCATTCAGAATCCATTACCAAGTTCTTTTGACGCTCTTGGTCTTCGCAACTGTATCGTAACGAATTGGTCGTCATTTGCCAAACCTAATATAATCCCAGGTTGCCAAGAAGAGTTGCACATTCCTCTCTATGATCCAGCACCTCTAGTACCCAGTAACATGGCTGCTTTGATTATTTTTCGATCCGGCCCCAAGGGGACTGGTGTGTTCATGACAGGTTCACCAGATGCATTGAAAGAACTTGGTTATTCACGGCAGTTCCAAAAGAGGCCCTCTTTTCTATCAACAGAACCACTATTATAAAAACTCAAAGTGAACATGAACCTTATCTTATTTATACGCCAACAAAAATAATAAAAGCCTAGGCATTCGGTGGTTTTTAGGATGAAAGGAAAAAATAAACGGAACTCAAACTCAATTGGCAACGGATTCTGCGAAAAAAAGATAAGTACGAACACACGCGCAGCTGGTAGACTCCATTTTTTGTAATATTTATTCTGAGCAGCCCTGAAGATCACCATTTTGATATAGCCAAGAATTGCTAACTAATTGGGACAATTGGGATCATGTCACAGTGAAAAGAAAGAACCACAAGAGGATTGACAAAAAAGGACACGACAAGGATTCAGCGCTGACAAGGAATCAAAGAACAAATTCATTCAATTCGAATGAAGCTACTATACATGAACGCATGTGATGGATGGATTTTTATTTTTTTACGACAAGCGTTTTCGTTTTGAGAGAAGAAAGGTGTCACAAGGCAGTAGGCTGAGAATGATGAATGAATGCAGCAATGCCTGCTTAGCTAGCGTTTGCCGAGTGAAAAATTGGAAGAAGCTAATATTTTGCGAGCGAGGCCTCTGTGAAAGAAGCGATGCATGCATGCACTTGTAAATGAAGAGAACAGAACTGACTTCGATTTATTTTAGTGACCTGGAACTTGCCAAGGCTTCACAAGAGACTATCATCACCTGATCTGTTATTATTATCAAAATCTGCTGACCTTCTGACGAACCTAACCCGAACACTAGAATACTGTATTGCAAACAAAAAAAATCAATCATCGCAGTATGCGACAGACGGACGGACGAGCAAAAAGCTGAGTTAGCCTTCATCACCAAAATACATGAAGTGGAAGCATCCTACCTTCATCAACGATCCAGTACAAGAAGTAGAACAAGAGCCAAGTACTGTAGACTGTAGACTGGAGAGAACAACCAAACAACCAGTCAGCTCAATAGCATCAAAAGAAAACTACCACAAGAACATGTTTGGAAATGGAGATGACGCTGCTGAGTTTTTGATCGGAGAGTCTGCCCGATTGGACCCTCTGCGATCTGCCCTTGCCACCACCAACGAGGAAACAGTGGAACGAGCACTGAAGCAACTGTTGGATGAGGGAGAACATGTTCTTCTTCCCTTTACTTTGGTTCGGGTGACATTGCAGACAGCCAGTGATGATGGAGATGAAAATGATAATGATGCAGCGAATCATTTTGAAAATATTAAGGGACACCTTTTGATAACCAGTGAAAAGGTTCTCTTTGTCGATGGCAGCAGTATTTCAAATACCACCACCAATGATAATAATAACAGCACTGATAATGACAACAAAAACAACGCTGCCATCTCACATCACAACCACGACTTGTCCATTGATGCCGAATGTATACAGCTCCATGCCCAGGCGTCCGAGCCAGTATCTGTTTACCTACAAATCGGCGACGACAGCAGTGACGACAGTACACCACCAAAAGAGGTTGTTATTTTGCCGTGTAATGATCGCGATGATGATGATGATGATGATACCAACGCCGAATTATTTTGCCAGGAGCTTTTTTTAAAGTTGTCTAAATTGATATCACTACATCCAATTTCTCCCAACGAAGGTAGTGGAGGAGGAGAACAGGGTGGCAGCATGATGGGTTTAATGAGCACGATGGGGATGATGGGGGTGATGGCCAGTGGTGGTGGCGGTGGCGATGCTTTGAATGGATTTGTTACGAGTGACAATATTCACGAACTCTCGTCACCTGTATCAGGAACGGGAGGAGGTGTCATGGATGACGATAGCGACGATGATGACATGATTGTGGCTGCACCCTCAGCCGGTGCAGGGGATCACCATCCGCATCAATTTGATGATGTTGATGACAGTGATAGTAATGATGAGGGAGGCGCAACTTCAGAAGAACGCGCCGCCATGTTGGAACGACTGGACGAGATGCTGACAGTGAAACCCGGGTTAGAGATTTCAGAGGGACAGTTCGCTGATGCAGATGAAGAACTTGAAGATATTTCTCCCCAAGCCAAAGTCAACAATAAAACTAAAGAACCAACAAACTACCAGAAGGGCCAATTTGATGATGCCGAAAATGACGACGCACTGGATCCACTACTGTAGATGCAGAGCGGACATACTACACAGTGAGCAAATTTGATGGCAACAACAGGAAGTCTTGATATATGTAGCAGTAGTTGGGTCATAACAATTACAATATCACACAAGATCTCCGCATCCTACTTTGGATTCACCCTTCTAGATTGCTTTATGCCTTTTGATACAAGTGAATGACGACTTGAATGTCATTTGCGTAGTCAGGATGGCTTGGCAAATACGGCAACGGCCCTACCTTTTCCACAAGCTTCCATATACCCTCCTGTTCCATCGCTTCCTCCTGCTGTCGAAAGGCTTCAAGTTTGTCGGTCCGATGCGTGTAGCAAATGTAACCCCCCGGTTTGACCCAGCGACAAAATTCTCGTAACGTTCCAGCATTTGGATCGACGTAGGTCATGGTCCCCACAGAAAGAATGGCATCAAAAATGTTGACCGATGTTTGGGCATTGTCTCCGTTCAAAAATGCTTGCGACAATTGATTGTTACAAAAGGGTGTCTTGTTCAAGTCCAGTTGGACCAGTGCATCGTAACACTGCCGGGAAGCGGCCATTTTTAGCATTTCGGTCGAATAATCGGCTCCAATTATAAAGGCTTGCGATTGATCGAATCCTGGTTGTTTCCGTAACATACTACCCACGAGACCACTTCCCGCACCGGCATCCAAAATGGAAGTTTTGTGGGGCACGTATTTCGTATCCGGCGACGTTACATATTTGGCAAGCAACGTACTGACTTGTTCTGGCAGTTGGTATCCCCATTTTTGAACATCTGGTTCGTACTGGGAGGCCCATTCGTCGTAGACTTGACGGCTTTCTTCAGCGTTCGTGCTCATACCAGCCAACACGTCACCGGCAGCCTGTTGATGACGATGATGGCCATCATCGTCATGGCCATGATATTGGTCATTGTTGGCTTGAGTGGACAAAAATTGTCCTCGAGGCAATACTGTTGTAGTTGTACTGTAAACGTTGCAAGTAGACCTAGCAATATCAAGAACTCGTTGCGTACCTGTTATCGATGCGTTCGGCAAGAGAGAACAAAGACGACGATGACAAGCGATCGTCTTTGCTGTCCTGGGCGTAAACAATCGTCGAAGACTTGTTGTTGTTGTGCTCGTAGAGAATACCATGCTTCTTGGCAACGTAAAAAATTGCGTTGCGCCTTATTCAATCTTGGCCTTTTCTTTTTGTGTGTATCAAGTATTCATGCTGATGAAGACTCGGCTAGCTAGCTACTGCAAATATTTACAATCGATGAGCATAGGGGTGATGGGCGGAGATCGAAGTCCATACAAATAGTACACACATCACACGTCAAAACATCAAAACGTAATTATTTGTTTGATTGGCATCCATCAACAAGTACGTGTACCAGTACGATTGAGTCTCACGAAGCAAGCAGGGGGCTGCTGAATTGTACAATCCGACAAAAAGGAAGAAGATACGCACACAGACTCAACCAGCGACAATAGAAATCAAAGAGCAGATGTGCTTTCGTCAGACATGTTCTGTAGTTTTCCAACTGCTGGCTGGCGCTTGTTGACCATTGAATCAACAGGAGTGTAAAAAAATATAGCTGGCCTCCAATTTGAGTTTGTCGCGAAGTCAGCAAAGTTGTTGAGTTGACCCTTCTTTCTTCACAACAATAATTACTTTTGTTGTTGTTATTGTTACTCTGTTTTGCACGACGATACAATATCATACTTCTTTCAAATTAAAACAACCAACGACCAATCGCATCTTAAAATGGAAGCTACCATGCAAGTTGAACAGCACGTCGAAGTGCAAGCAGAAGAAGAACAGATTATGGAAGACGAAGTACGTAAAAAATAATATTTTGGGTTGATGTCATTGATTTGAATTTCACGTGAATATTTTTGCCGTTCTCACTGTTTCATTTTTCTATCTTCTTTGCCGCCGCCGTCGTCGTCGTCGTCTTGTGTTCATACAATTAACACCCTTTGTCGCCTCTGCTGTCACGACGACCATCCTAACACCAAACTACAATCCACTCCACCACCGTTCCGCACAACGGCCACAGATCGCCGTCAGCTACCAGCACTTGGATGTCTTGATGGAACACGGCATTGCCGCCAACGATATCCAAAAACTCAACAATGCCGGCTTCAATACTGTGGAAAGCATCGCCCACGCCACGAGCCGGAAACTGTGCGACGTCAAGGGAATTTCCGAAGCCAAAGTTGCCAAACTCAAGGACATTGTCAAATCCATGGTGGCGATGGATTTCAAAACGGCGGCCGACGCCCTGGAAGATCGCAAGGCATTGGTAACTCTCACGACAGGGTCCGTCGAACTCGACAAATTGCTCGAAGGCGGCGTCGAAACTGGCAGCATTACCGAAGTCTTTGGGGAATTCCGTACCGGTAAGACGCAGCTCTGTCACACCCTTTGTGTGTCGTGCCAAATGGCTGTCACGGAAGGTGGTGCCGAAGGTAAAGCCATTTACATTGATACTGAAGGATCATTCCGTCCCGCTCGGTTGCAAGCCATTGCCGAACGCTTCGGCTTGGACCCGGCTGTCGCCCTGGAAAACGTCGCCTACGCTCGGGCTCAAAACTCGGAGCATCAGATGGAACTACTCAAATTAGCCGCCGGCTTGATGGCCCAGGACCGGTACGCCCTGCTGGTGGTCGATTCGGCAACGGCGCTCTTCAGAACCGACTACACAGGACGCGGAGAATTGTCCGAGCGTCAAATGCAAATTGCGCAATTCATGCGCCAGTTGACCCGCCTCGGTGAAGAATTTGGTGTCGCCGTCTTTATTACCAACCAAGTCACGGCCGATCCTGGTGGCATGAGTTTCGCCAAGGACAGCACCAAACCTATTGGAGGGAATATTGTGGCACACGCATCTACTACGCGTTTGCGTCTACGCAAGGGGCGTGGCGAGAATCGTATCTGGTACGTTGCTCTTGCTGTTATTCATGTATATTATAGTATGATCCTATGTTTGGACTAGTATGGTTGTATGAACCATTGCTGTCGTACTTTATGACTGTAACTCACCACATTCATTTCTTGCGAAACTTCAGTACCGTCTTCGATAGTCCCACCTTACCCGAGGCGGACGCCACTTTTGCCATCGGTCCTCATGGTGTTTGCGATGCAACGGAGTAACTTGTCTCTTTGTAGCAATTGGCATATATATGAATGTGTTTTGGGGCGTACCGTTCTTCCAAAACAGAACTTCTACCATCGAGCTGTCTCGTCTCTACCTGATAACTGGACGGAAAATGCATTTAGAAGAAGGAGCACTTTTACCAATATACAAATCAAGACGCAATGGCAATATTTCGTAAAATACCTACAGTGCTTCCATTCAATTCTTCAAAAATTCGACCTGGTTTAGTAATCATGTGTACCGTAGTGCAGCATTCTTGAAAGGTCGCATTACGAAAGATATTTCGCGCAACAACCCTATCGATCCACTTTTTACACTATTCTACTGAAAAAATAGTCACGTTGTCTCTCATAAAAAATGAAACAATAGTTTCTAGAATAGTCATTTTCGGAAAACACAGTACTGAAAAGGAAATTCACCTGAACTCTTTTTTTGCCTGGCATTAGACCCTGCCCTGCTCCTTCTCTTTCTAGGACCAAAGCGGTCAACGCGGAACGTCGAATGACTAGTCCAGCCTCGTCAAAAGAGGCCAAAAAGCATAGCACAGGTACATGCGAACACACATTGCTGTGAATTTTTTCGGGAATATAACATTAGCTACCAGTACTAGCAAGCTAACAGCATTGTAGCTCTTCGAAGTAGCGACTCTGTAATATTTGCACAGGCAGTACAAGAACAATAGCAAAAGAGTACTCTCACTAGAGTCTGGCAAGCAAGCATAGTAGGCGGTCTACTTCTACTACTATTTCGGGATGTTTGAAACGGATAAGGGTTAGGGTGAAAAATGACGATGACGTTTTCTGTAATACCGGTATGCAACGTCGGTATGCGTCGTCATCAGGGGAAAATGAACTCGGTGAAGTTAAGAATCAAACAAGCAAACAGTCCGGTGTACCTGGTACTGGTGTACGTAGTATTCCTACTATCATAATGTCGTATCTTCTTCAATGCCATATTATTTCATGTTCTTGGACGAGTCAAAGTACCGGTAGAGTACTGAATTTTTTACCCATTAAAATAGCTGAATCTCAGATTTGAATTGGTTTGCTTCTTGGTGGTATTCAAATTGAAATTCGGCGGTCCTGTTTACAACAAGAAAGAAGTCAAGCAAAGAAACCTAAGGTCCTACTACCGACTTATTACAAATTACAAAGTATCTGACCAAAATCTACACAGAAGCAACACTGCAGTATGTCCTCTTCCTGTAAATTACCAGTATCGTTAGAGGAATCCCTGCTGCAGCTGATCGAAGAGCACGGATCGGACCAGTTGGAATCGACCTTGCATCAAATCTGTCAGAACCAGAAAGTCTCGGCCGAGGATGCTTCAAGCAACAGAAAAGACATTATTACTAGTAATCGTGAACAAGAAGTTCTTTTACATCAAGCTATTTTGGATGCTTCCTTTGATGCTATGTTTGCCATTGATCCGGAAAATGGTATTATTCAAATGGTCAATCAAGCAGCTGTAGAGGTGTTTGGCTACAGCGATCCATCCGAATTAGTCAATCGTAACATTCGTATGATTGTTGGAGCTCAACACGCCGCCAGACACGACCACTACATTCAAGGGTACCATAATCGTCATATGAAACAACAGCAGCAGCAGCAGCAGCAAAAAGAACAAGGACCAGCCAGGGCACATCACTTGATGGGAAATCTGGGAGAACTGCCGGCCCGACGCAAAGACGGGTCTGAATTTCCTGTTCACGTCGGTCTGCGACGCGTTCCTATGGATTTTGGTAAGGATTGGGTGGTGGGATTTGTGAGAGATATTTCCGACAAGAAAGAGTCGGAACAATGGAAGCAAGAATCAGCTAGTTTGCAGGTTCAGCACGAACGCGACTCGATTTTGCATGAAAAGGATCAAAAGATTCGAGCGGCCATTTTGGACGCATCTTTTGACGCCATGTTTGCCATTAATACGTACGGTATTATTCAACAAGTCAACAGGGCCGCCGTCAAGAATTTCGGTTACGAATCGGAAGAAGAGCTTTTGGGGCAGAACATTTCCATCGTTGTGGGAGGAGGGCACGGAAAACACCACGACGCCTACCTGAAAAAATACCGGGAGACAGGAGAAACGCACATTATCGGATCGATGCGAGAAGTCACGGCACGTCGTAAAAATGGGGAAGAGTTTCCTGTTATTTTAGGAATTGAAGTAATTCCAGATGTAGTCGACGAAAATGATGACGACAAAAGCCAATCTCTCCTTGTGGCGTTTATCCATGACATAACCGAACAAAAGAAAGCTACAGAGTTGGAAATCGAAATTCGAGCGGCTGAAGAATTGTTGGCGAACATGCTGCCCGAGGAAATTGCAAAGCGATTAAAGTCGGATCCAACTCATATGGCGGATCATCATGACCAAGCGACCATCCTCTTTGCCGACATAGTAGGGTAAGTGCGATCGATTGTCAATGTTTCTATTTTCCTCTATTCTGCGTCGCTTCTCATTGTATTTCTCATCATTTCTCATCTCCCCTTGTTCCAGGTTTACTGCCATGTCTAGGTAAGACTGTACAATTGTCAGACTGGTTGTATTTTTCTTTCCTTTGCTTTCTTACCATCTGCATCTCCGGTTTCCATTAGTACAATGTCACCCGTCGACCTTGTTAAGGTCCTGAATGATTTGTTTACGCGCTTTGACAACTTGGTTGATCGGTATGGTCTCAACAAAGTTAAGACGATAGGCGACTGCTATATGGTGCGTGACCACTGTAAATAACCACTTGTGTCGTGCTCATTACTTTAAAAGAAAACTAACACAGACCATCTTTTCACCTCTGAAGGTAACCTCCATTCCTAGCTATCAAGAACCCGAGAGGGCCTCAGCCGCCATGTGCCATTTTTCCCTCGACATGATTGCTGCCTTGAAGGAATTCAACAAGGACAACCCAGATCAAAAGCTCGATTTAAGGGTCGGAATCAACACCGGACCAGTTGTAGCGGGAATTGTAGGCACATCACGTTTTCTGTATGATCTTTGGGGAGATAGCGTGAACGTAGCCAGTAGAATGGAGTCGACTGGCGTTCCCTCTCGGGTTCAGATCACTCAGTCGGTGGTGGACGATGTTACTCAAGGTGAATTCGAAATTGAAAGCCGAGGAGAGATACAATGCAAAGGGAAAGGACTTGTGTCAACATTCTTTTTGAATAGCAGATTGCAACCAAATGACAAGTACCACATGGCATGTGATAAGTTTAATGAAGAGGGAATCGTTCAAGCTGCTCTTAATCCTTCCACACTCCATCGGAAATCCGTTTATTTGCAAGACGCAATTTTCGCTCTACAATCAGCCGCCAAGGATCGTTCTTTGAGTCCGCCGCGCTATAAACTATAAGGAGGACAAATTTTCTAATTTCAGGACTCCACAAGAAATGTTGCGTATCGTTTTCTAGGTCTTGGGGTTGACCAGGAAGTATCTCCCCTGAGTGAACTGAATAGAGAGACGAGACCACTGAAACGTCGTGGCGCAGTGTAAACATCAATTAATAGTATTTGTTACGGCGTGACTACTAAATACGCATAGGCTCCTTCGTTGTTGAAGCGTTTTTGTGAAACCCAGGATCCAGCCACTAGCTGCTCTCTCTTCCAAAAAAAGGATTTCACCAACCGCATTCGACTGTATCAATTACATGTTCTTTTCTGCAGTAGAAAGGTACACAGCACCTTCGAATCCGATAACACCTAACGCCAAGGGTAGGGAAATGGTCTGATTGAAGGAATCAAGTTCTGTCAACAAGTAAACGGAGGCAGTTGCTGAAACCAGAAACGCAGCTCCAAAACCACCTGATGGTGCTTTTCGGTGTAGTAACGTGTGACCATTTACATCTTTGATGGACAGTATCGATGAGAAGACGCCACCCATAAAAATATACAGCATGTCGAATCCTACGCGAGCGTAGTAGTCTTTCGAAAAGACTGCGAGAACAGTACCCAGCATCTCCCAAAGCCCGCAGACAGGCCAAAACCAAGCAGGCAACTGGGGCCAAATCTTTTTCAAGGGTCCTGGCATGATGACTTTACTTACACCCGAGGGTATGTAGATGCCTAACAGCAGCCACTGTAGTCCATTGAGATTGTTTTCCATTGCGTGCAGATACTTCTGACTAATAAAATATGTTTTTTTTGTGTGTGGAAAAGCGAATCGAAAGGGAAACCATGACATCTTCTGTACCAGCTCATGGAACCGAACATGGGCTTGGTGTTTCAAAAAATCTCGGCGGGAACAAAAGTTGTTCATTGCGAAGCGAATCTGAAAAGACCCCATTATTTAAAAATCGGAACTGTAGCTTTTTGTGTCAATCATAGTAAATGCCCGGGTAGTGCATCGGAATGCCCGGGTGGAGACATCGAAACGTCGGCAGGAAATACGTCGTCCTTACAGCTCACATAGCTGTAATGACGATAATCTCATATGCATCTCCTATCTCCTCCTTTGGGCTCAAAGCCTTCTTTCTTGCACTTCTTCAATCCAACAGAGTCAGACGGCTTATTATAACAATATCGAGAACGACGAGAGATAGAAATGACAATTATTATTTGGTTTTGAGAAAGAGAAAAAGTGGGAACACCTGCCGTCGGCCACATTCTTCTACCAATCATCAAAGCGCATCTCACTCCCGTGCACCGTGCAGACCACCATGTCAACAGACACGAGTGCCTCTCGAATTTGCCACAAAATGCATCGATTGTCGCAAGTTGGCTTGTTGATATTCTTGCAGTTATTAAGTACCGATTATTTATTGGTCAATGCCCTTTCTTCACGAAGTACCTCACATGCTGCCAGTGGTCCCTTTGCCATCAACTCCAATGCCATTAGCAGCCCTCGGCCCTCGTCCTTCTACAATTGCTACTACTACTGGACAGCAACACTCACAACCACAGTATCAAGAATCACGCCGACAAAACCAAATTAACCAGCTGCAATTTCCAGAGATGGGCCAGCCAATGGTTCCTGCGGCGCAGCCCTACTATGAGGATCCAGGATACCAGCAACAACGACAAGGATATTACCCTCCTGAACAACGACAACAACAAGGATACCGTGGTGGTCTGGCGACAGAGGATTTTGATCGAAGACGACCCATCGATCATGATTCGTATGGTGGTAGCGGTGGTAGTACTATAGGATATGCGGATACCAAGGTACAAGGATTTTCACGCAGGACATGGTCCAGCAGCAGCAGCAGCAGCAGCAGCAGCTCGGGAGGAGGTATGCATCATGGTCATTTAATTACCATGGAAACCGAAGGTCGTCCCCTGCAGGGACAGGTCGAAATCTGGGAGGGGCCCAACAATACACCGCTTCGTTTTCGCGTGTACAGTGAAGATGGACGTGCACGACCCTTTCAAGCGTTGGTGGAACCGTCGCCACAACAGCGAGGCACGTCACAGACCGTTTCAGTGCGCAATGCCGGACCACTCGAATTTCCCATGTCGGCTGGAGTTCAAAAGACCATGCCCACTGTACCATATATTCCTGGATCGGTAATGGCCCAGGAAGAGGAGAAAGCGGCGTTGCCGCACCCAGGTGGTGGCGGGATGATCCCAAGTGGTCGGTACTCACCACCTCAGAATTACTATTCCAATGGTGCACCAGGAAATTACATGGCCAAGGTAGAACGAGGCAGCTACATGCAAACGGATCGGTTGGACACCGTCCGAGGCATACACGCATCGTCACATCCGGATGCCCGAACCGTTACCATTGACGGTGGTGGTGCCCTCAAGACGGTTTCGGTCAATCGCCAAATGCCCAAGATCAAGATCCGCATTCATTCTCAGGGATTACCCGTACGGGCTCTCTTGGAAGTATGGGAAGGACCCGGACAGTCGCGTCAGGTGGCCGAAATTGAATCTCAAGATGGTCTCAATCGACCTTTTGCGTGTGCCATTGACACCTACGGTCACGGTGCCACGATTTGTGTTCGAAATTTGGGGGATACGACATTTCCCATATTGTTAACCGTAGAACCCTTTTATTAAATGCTGCTAGCGAACTGTTTTGCTACTGGAGTACTTGAATAGGAATTGGTGTTTTATTTTTCATTGATACTCGATTAATTGATAACTGTCATCGAAACATGCGAATAGATGGATCATCTCCGAGGATCATCTTCTGCATTAATAAGGTTAGGGACTTTTCCGTTTTCGAAGAACAGACAGACGAAGCCGTCGGCTGTGCTATTGTGACTGTTCAGTAGCCATCCTGTTACCCAGGATGCTCGCATGACCCTCGTTTGGATTTTCATTAAAACCAGGTACAACAATAGACTAGACCTACTAGTAGTCTAGAACACTCTACAGTCGTCTACTGCAGTGCACAAAACGAAGTGCAACAAAATAATTAAATAATATATATCATCACTTTTTTCGAAGACTACTTACTACATACACAATACACAGCTTCAATAATGTCGGATGTGAAAAAGGAGGTTGTCAATCCAGTGACTGGTATGACCAAAGATGAGGAAGAAGAATATAGAGAAGCCTTTAACATGTTTGATATCAACGGCGATGGTATGTGTTACGAGATCCCGAGTGTCTCGCGTAGATCCCCGTAGGGTTTCTACGAGTTTAGGAAGCATACCCGTTTGTTGGATTTCTTTTGGGGTTGCTGAATATTTTTATTGCTATGGCAGCGATCATCTTCTTTGTGTTGAAGCGCATAAAGTCACTCCTGGTAGATGTCTTGTTGGTTCAATCCTGATCAAAAAGATCTGCTGTTGAACGTTATCTGACCACCTGTCTCTATTTCTCTACCCTCTAATCGCAAATCACTGTCTCCCACTGGGATGCTATGCACTTGAATGACATCTAATTTCAACATTACAAATCCACGCCCCCTCCCCCCCGCTTGAATAAATAAACGAAACAACAAAACCAAATAACAGGTACCATTGAATTGACAGAGCTAAAGCAGATCATGCTACAGCTGGGACAAAATCCGTCGGAAGAAGATTTGCTCGAAATGATGCGAATAGTGGATGTCAATGGAGACAATGAAATTGATTTTGAAGAGTTTCTGGTCATGATGTCACTGAGACAAGAAGAACGTGATACAGATGGGGAACTAATGGAAGCCTTCAAGCTATTTGATTTGGACGGGAGTGGCACCATTAGTCGCGACGAATTAAAGACCCTGATGAAGAACCTGGGCCAGGCCTTGACAGACTCAGAAATTGATGCAATGATAGACGAAGTCGACGAGAATTTGGACGGAGAAATCAGTTTTGACGAATTTAAGGCCCTCATGGTATGTGGATACGAGCTGATTGCATTTGATATTCATGTTGTTCGTCTGTTTGTTGTTTGCTTTCCGAACATTTCTTTAACCACTTGTAAGTGTGACGATTAAACGTCATGCACGCACGAACGATACCTTTTACGTGTTTAGA
>Ga0210025_1001899_pt1 | contig 21551 bp, 11 predicted proteins | sample CryGeyme20150102_FD_183989 | JGI IMG/M metagenome (GOLD analysis project Ga0210025, IMG submission 183989) | Groundwater microbial communities from Crystal Geyser aquifers in Utah, USA - Crystal Geyser metaG 2015-0102 (SPAdes) (version 2) | ecosystem: Environmental > Aquatic > Deep subsurface >...
AGATTTCGTGTAAGTAGAAAGGGGTGGCATGCATGATTACTGAAAATCTGATTAACATTACATAATTAAAAAAAACGTGTTACAAAATATTTAGCTATGCGGTACTGTAAATGCTATATTAGAGAAAATAAAAGATTTGTGTTATGTAAAATATCCCGGGCATGGCAGATATCTCTGTAACCCTTACAGAGAAATTCTGCCATACGTAGGGTGCTCTTCTCTGATGAGCAGGAGCTACAGTAGTACTAGTCTGCTACTTAAATACTCCCTAATAAGGGAGTAGCCAGAGCGATGCAGCCTAAGTCTGCACTGTCGTGTCTGCTGGGTTGGCAAACAAAGCAAGATCTACTACTACTAGCAGCGACCCATCCATAGCTCATTTAATGGTGGTTGTAGCAAAGCGTAAAACGTAAAAGTCTCCTACTTACTAAGGCGAGATCTTTGACAAGGTGAGGCAAGGGCAACAGGGCAACAGCCAGCTGAATTCTGATGATGAACAAGCGCTACACATGCTGTATTCGTTTACAGGCAAACACCTAAAAATAATGTAAAGATTTAAGCTCAAAACGCTTTTGCGAATTTACGCCTCCATCTTGTAAACCTCTCTCTGGTACGAACAGCACTGGCACTAACATTGTTTTCAGCCATAATATGGCCCACAGGACTCACGGCGAGAAAATGTTCCAATACCGACCTCAGCGTTTTACTCCTTGCCTTCATCAACAGTATTTCAGCCCCTTTTCTGTCTTCACACATCAGGAACTCTTCCTTGGCCCTTTCTTCTACTCTTTTCCTGGATTCCGAGACTCTTCTCGTAGCAAGGGCAGCTTCTCTAGCCATTCCAAGACACCTTTTGCACTCTGGCTCAAGTTGCTTGTCGTCGTCTTCCTCTTTTTTTTCATCTTCGCGATTATTTGCAATGTTCCCTTTGTCCGCTGCATTCATGCCTTCTTTGGATATCAAAGTACACTGTTCATGACCGCACACAAGTGTCCGCGTTCGATGACATAGTGCACATAGGTTACAAAGCCATTTTTCGCAGCAAGGTCCCATTTGAGAACCATGCTTTTCACAAACTTCTTCATTCTCGCAGTTAATGTTTCCGCACTCCTCCACCAACCAGTAGTTTGCTTCGTGGCATTCTCGACAGTAGATTCTATCGTGGCTCATCTCGCAACAGGCATACAAGCCATTCTTGCATTTATTGTCACATGCTTGACAGCGCTCAACATCAACATGGTAATATGCGCCCATCTCACTGTATTCTTTGCTTCCAAACTATGAGTGCTTACCTTTTCAATCAGTTTCCTACACGAGTAGTAGATGTACGCTACAGATAACCAAGTATGTAAGGAGGCAAAAAGGTTAAATAGTCAGACTTTGTAGTAGTGGCCTAACGGTCATGTTTTGAAATCTGAAAATTTACGAGACACGAGACGTGGCGTTCTCAAAATTGAAAAAACACCCACGCCAAAGTATGTGCTGCGTCTACTGCAACGTACTATCGATGTCAATCCCAGCACTGTGTTGCGGGAGGCCAAGCCACTCTGTCATTGTCTGGTGTATAAAATCGCGAGCCTTTTGTTCACTAGGGCCGTCCGTTTCCTTGACTGGGTTCGTCCAAAAATGATGGCTCGCCCCAACAACATTGTAAACGGGCAGCAGAGGATCGTGCGTGGTATCATTGGTTCGTGCTAGAGTCGACCAGGGATCCACGTCTCCATTGACTGACAGGATACGACTACCACCTTTGAGCTTCTTATCCCCGTAGTATTCGAGAGTCTGTCGGACGCTTTCTTGCACTTCTTCCTTTTGGATCCCAAAAGCTTTCGAGCACCTTTCAAAATCATGCTCTAAGGGATGAAAACCTTTCCCGTATGGGCAATTGGTTCCTTGCTTGCAGGTCTGGTAAAAGCCAAACTCGGTACAAGTTTGCCACATCCACGAACGCAATCCGCCCACCATGCCGCGAACTGGATCTGCTATATAGTCTAATGTACCGTTCCAATTCAAGGTCGTGCACTCTTCGCTTCCTGTTTCACGTGCCAACTCCGCAAGTATTTCCCAGGATTTTTTTGAACTGTTGTTGCTTCTACGCTGAATGGTCTCCGAGCAAATCTGTTGGCCAAAAAAAAAAAACACGTGGTAAGAAACAAAATTTGCAGGACAATTTGGCGAACAATGATTGTAATTTTAGTTTTTCCAAACATACCTTTTCAATGTTGCATAGATCTTCTTGGCAAGACGGATCATTGGATTGAATGTCCAACTCAACAACGCCATCACCAACGAATAGACGGGCATTGCCAACATCCAATAAATCAGAGGAATCGCACAGATTGAACTGCTCGCCAATCTTAGAAAGCATGGATGAGTCTTTTTGTTCTAAAGCTGTCACGAGTTGTGCGTGCCCTTCCCGGAAAATTTCCAGACATTCCTTGCTTCCTCCCACGGTACTGTATTGTAAATCAAATGCTACCCAGTCGTTGTACGATGCCATGTCTACTTCCGCCTGTACCGGAGCAGAGTTGGCGACTGCCGCATGTATCAAGTGTGGAAATTTTAGGCGCGCCCAACTCGCCAACATACCAGGATAACTTCCACCAAATGTTACCCACTTGCAGCTGGCAGGGATGATTGCTTCTACACTGGCTCGACTGCTGCCGCTGCTACTACCATTGCCTCTGCGGATAGTGCCGTTTCCGCCATCATTGACCGTCATTTTGGAAACAAAATGAGCGATATCGGCCAAAGCTTGGCGGCTCGACAAGTGTACCAAGTTTTCGTTTGTGACAGGCGACACGGCGTCTTGATTTTCATCGCTGAACGATGGATACGACTTGCCGTAGTACCGATGCTCTAATCCGAACAGATAGATGCTCGCTCCGTGTTCCTTGTACAACTTGGCTGCCAACTCCAACATGTCACCGGAGCAGTGAGCACTGTCAACTAACACAGACTTGTTCATGGAAGGACCTTCGCCGCCAACACAAATGAAAGCGTATTGATTCTGTCGTGAGGGATCGACATAGCGGTCCGAATAGAAATATCGTTGCATCAAGACATGACCTGGGGATGGAGCAAAATGATCCAGGCGTTGTTCTATAAAGTTTTCCTCAACTTTCCTGTCATCATCTTTGACCATCTTTTGGTTAAGTTGGTCATAATAATCAGCCTCCACCACTTCTTGCCACTCATGCTTGTTCAAAATATCAATGTACCGAATTGGATCCGCCATTCCGACACCTTCCACGACTACATGACAGCTCCAAATTGAGGCTACCAAGAAGAGCCAGCTCAAAAATACCACACGGACCATGTTAGTGATTGATGTTGTAATCGGGCTTGCAGTATCGCAACGATGATGAGAGTGGGTTTTGAGCAAGCGGTCAATGCGATTTTTTTTTGCGTTGTGAGTGTAATAGCTGACAGCTGCATGTTTCCAAAACCATGATATGGAGCACATGTGCGCACGATCTCTACGCAACACTGGACGAAGCAGCAGCCAGTCTACTAAAGTAGCAACAACAGCCTCGAAAAGCTTACCAGGTACTACTCGCAGAGTGTACTGGTACCTAGCCAATTGTGGCTTTGGGTCTTCACCCAGTTGCAAAGCTCGCAGCTTTTGAGCCATGGCTGACTCCTCTGAGCTATGCCCAATCGAGCAAGTTTAAACATTAGGCCCGACCGTGCATTGGGATTTTGATGGTGTTTTCGTGCTGGCACACTCGAGACTGGAAGGAAGCTTGCACAACTACTAGAAACAAAATATTATTATTTGACGAAGACTGCAGCCCACCCGGGGTTCCCTTCCCTAGCTTCGACGTAAGGACTCCTGAATTTTTCTGCGTGCTCCTGCTCTCCACCCCTCAGCTTTCTTCCAAGACTCTTCCGAGTTCCAGCGGAGCGCAGAGAACTAATAGTGTATGCAAACAAGGAGGACACCGAAGTGCACGAAAAAGTTCCAAAGAAATCAACTCTATCGGCGCCTAAAGGGAAGGAAGGCTAACGTTTATTCCAAATACCCCACAATAGGCCCCATTGTCTTGAATTTCTTTGCTTTACTCCTGTGTTGCCGAAAACCTGTTAAGTCACTAATGGCGGATGTTTCGGGGTATTTCTCGGAGCTGGACACGTAGCTAGCTAACGTTTGTCTTCCTGCATTCAAGGCTCCACAGCGAAATTGGTCGCTGCCAGAAATCCACTCTTACTACGCTATGCTTATCTAGTAGAGCTCCATGCAATCTGTACAGAATGAGTGAAGGACAACCACGAGACGTGCTGATTGCTGTTCAGTACATCGGGACTGTTTTGTTCCCACAGGAAATGTCCCAGCACGACCTGCAGAGTTGATGCCAAAATCCAAGCAATGGCAGTACTCATCGCAACTGTGGTGCTGTATGTTTTCGGTCGTTGCATCTGCTTGACTAACATGCATGACAGCCAGGGCGCAAATATCCAAAACAAATAGCTTGCAAGTCCGGCCCATGGATGCTGGACGGGAGCAATTATCAGTGACAACATTGCCATACTAAGACCTACCATACCCACCATGATCAAGTACAAAGTAAGTATCGATTGGAGCAAGAAGGTTTGACTTAAAATTTCCGTGACGAACAGTACCGCCGAAAAGGATTCCAAGGGAATTAAGATCGCGTGCAGCCAACGATTTTTCCATTCTTGGTGACTACCTTGATAGATATTCAAGTCTATCTCATGCTGCTGTCTCCAAGCGAGACACGTTGCTTCTATTATTTTTGACCAAGGCATTTTGTAAAGTGTTGCTGCTGTGTTGGGTGTTGTTGCGTAGGGAGTAGTTTTTTTTTCTATGAGGACCGAGACCGATACGGAGAGTCTAGTAAATTATTGAGAAGAAAAAAAAATCTTTTTTTTGTACAAACTGTAACACGCACACTTGTCCGGTACAACACGTTTTTGCTTTTGCTACACATTTTTGGGTACTACTAGTAGTAGTAGTTTTCGGTTTGTTAGCTACTACTGCTGTACTACTACTGTACTAGTACTGTACTACTCTATTTGCTAGTAGTAGACAGACACCACGGCACATCATCTCATCACACAACAACTTCCTCCCTTCGAGGCACCAAAGAAAATACTCCAGCTGCCATGACTACCAGGATACAAAGACAATGAATTATCGTGTCGGCAATGTTACTAGCCACAGCATCACCAAAACCAATAAGAAGCAGGCAAAGATACGGCCAATCGTCTACTTCGGCTTCTGTTCCGTTGTCTTTATACTACTAGGCATCCAGATCTATTTGTTTGTTATGCATGGACTGCTACCAGCTTATACAATTCCAACGTCACAACCTTACAGTTCCCGCATCAATAATGTCGACTTTAAGAGCAATGATAATGCTACAGCCACAGTCGCTTACGCGATTAGTTTAATCAAGTGCAACGACCATCAAACGAACGATGCTGGTCTGGTAGATGCCGCGTTGGTGCTGCGACATTCCATTCACACACTATCAATCCGCAGTAGTAGCAGCAGCAGCAGCAGCAGCAGCAGCAGCAGCAGTATTAGCAGCGACTTCAAGAGCAGATACGATTATCGCATGTACGCACTGGTCCACCGACAAGCCGTGCCTTGCAGTCACGTTTTGAAAACAGCCGGATTTCATATTGTGGTGGTGGATTCTCCAGTCCAGCCGCGCGAGATTCGAGGAGCCTACTTACGCGATAATATTGAAATGGAATGGTGTTGTGGAAGTGCCGAATTTATCAAACTGTATGCCTACACACTTCCGGAACCGATAGTAGTACACGTGGATATTGATTACGTCTTTCTCAAGCCCCTCGATGACCTCTTTGATGCTATTCTGTATCCCAAAGATTCACCACAAGGCCGTCGAGCCCGAGCCAACCTTGTCTTGGAGCGACCGGAAGATGTTATACCAGATACCATAGATGCCTTTATCACCCGTGATTGGCCGCAAGTAATACCTGGCCGCAAGGCCTTGTACCAGGCTGGCTTTTTGGTGGCACGTCGCAATCCAGATATTCTACAAGAAGCCGTGGATATCATTAAAGAGGGAAACTACACTGAGGGATACGAATTGCGCAATGGCTGGGGAGGATTGGGGTACGGGGCATTTGTGGGAGCTATGGCGATGCAGGGACTCATGGCTTATTACTACGACGTTGTCAAGCCAAATGCAGCCGTCGAGCTGAATCAATGCCGGTACAACCACATGGGGATGGATGTCCGATACCGGTAGGTAGAGTTTTGTTCAAGCTGCGCGATTGAGAAACGTTGACAGTTCACTCTCACACCACAAAAATAACTTTTGGTGTCCGTTCAGACACCCGCCGAATTTTTACAAACAAAAAAGGAAAAAGGTTGGTAAATGCCGCACAAATAGGAAGGACTGCGAAGATTGCATGGTGACAGATGTAAACTTGATCCATAGTGTACACTACACCCAATGTCGCAAGCCCTGGAATTGCATCGGTGTTGGGGCAGATGGAGGTCGGATTCCTGGTGGAAAGCCCGCCAGCGCTATTGATACGCTGGCTGGAAACTTTGAGCATTGCATGACGCTCATTGGGAAATGGCACAAACTACGGTTGGATTTAGAGGAGTCCCTATATGCGTTGACACAAGACGAATCAATTTTCAGCGGCCGAGGAAATTACAAGGAACAGTCCTTCTACGGGCACTGTGCTGGCGAGGGCGGGGCTAACTACACAAAAATACATGGGGCACGGTCTACTTTTCAAAGAATAAATGAAATGTATAGTAGGTGATTTCGTGTTGCTACACGATCTGATTATTGTAAGATTCCGAAATCATTAAAGGAGAACCTGTCAATGCATAGAGCAGATCCGAAAACCCAGTAGCCATGATCATTAGAATGAGTGCGAAAAGCAAACCATCCCCACCCACACTAATCCTCGCCGTCCAGCGAATCATTCACTGAGCCTATCCCTGACTCTGGCTGAAATCAAGTGTTTGTTGCGTTGCTCCGCCAGCTTGTTGAGCACCTCGCTCAGGCGGCTTCAGCTTGAAGACTTTCAACATGCGATCAGGCGTTACACTTGAAAGGTCCTGAGGTGTAATAAAGATAAATTGTCGGTTCACCATCTTCTTTGCGACGAAAATTAAGGTCTGAATGGTCAACTTTCGAGCGTGGGTGTCAAGGAAGACATCAAACTCATCGAGGACGCGAAAGGGTGTCTCTAGCGATTCTCCAAGAGCCAAAAGTAACGAAATCGTCGCAAAACTGCGCTCTCCTCCACTGCAGATTCAAATTTTAGATTATCAGCTGAGATTCACACAAAAGAAAACAATAATATTTTGACAGAACACAATAGGCAGTATTAACAAACCTCAAAGCCTTGACATCGTTCGTTTGAGAACTAGGATCGTTCAGATCTTTTTGCACCATCATGTTCATCTCGCCTTTATCTTCGTCAAATTCGACCGATCCGCACGAATTATTCAACCGGAGAATGGTATCGAACTTGCTGTCCGTAATCTTGCTTAGGTGTGCACGCATTTTCTTGCTTCGTTTGTCACGGTCGCGCAAGTCCTTATTGAGAGCGTTCTCGTGCATTTCAGCATCATCCGCGAATTGCCGAGTCTTCTGCAATTTTGTTCTCGCAAGCAAATACTGCTCCATAACTTCTGCCGGGTCCTCATTGCAAACAGCTCGTCGCTCCTTCTCTTTCTCGATCTTGTCGAGCTGTCGGTTGATTCTTGCTTCGTAATACTTGGAATCCTTGGGCACTTTGCGGACTTCTACTGACTCGAGTTCTTCTTCGCTGAAGTCTTGTGTGGCCGACGGAGACGGGTTCTCGCCAGTATTGTCCTCGTCTTGTTCCAACTTGATTTTGTTAGACAATTCAAGCTTTCGAGCTTGGAGCAACGCTTTGTCTCGCGCGTCTTGCGTCATTGCCATCGCTTTTTCGTGTTCCTCGACAATCGTATTGACTTTCTCCAGCTTTTCGCGCCGCTTCTGAAGCTTACCTTCTGATTGTGTCTGTCGTTCTAAGCAAGCACTGAGCTTTTTTTCCTCGGCCTCCATGTCTGCAAGAACCTTTTCATTGCGCGACTGGACTTCGTCCACTTCTTCCCTGGCTTTGTTGACGTTTGGTTGGAGCTCCTCTAGTAGCTTCTTCAAATGAGCTTCTTTCTCCTTGCATTCGGCTAGAGTTTCTTGAGCTTGAGACACAGACTCCTCTAGCTCCGTTGTGTCGACAGTAACAGTCGCAGTTGTTTGCATTTCAACTTCAAGATTTTCCTTCCTTTGCTTCAACTCCTTGACCAAGTTGACATTCTGTTTCTGCTCCTTGTTGCATTTGTTCCACGCTTGCTTCAGCTCATGCTCTCGCTTGCCAACTTCGTTTGCAACCTTTTCTGCTTCTTTCATCTCCGCTTTCAAAGCTTCGTATTGATCGGTAGCTTCTGCGATAGCTCGTGTGCGGTCAACACCAATTTTCCGCTCACGACTTTTACGGTCGTTTGAAGACAAGGAGAGAGATCCATCGCGTACCGTCCAAAAATCTCCGTGGGGAAGAAAGGTGACTCGATTGATTACGCCTTTGATCTTGAAGCGTCCATTCGGCAGCGCTTCCAGTAGGCACTCTTCACTAACTTCACGGGAAGGCGCTAGTGCTATCTGATCAATGCGAAACATATCGACCAAACAATTGTAAACAATATCATTGGAAACGCTCAGAACGCTGGCTACAGTCTCGATGTCCTTGGCCGGAGGATTTGGGACCTGAAAGCGTGTCGACGGCGACACCTGAAAGAGACTACACTCTTTGCGGCATCCAATTTTGGATCGGAACGATTCACAAAGCTTGCGATCATCACTGTTTGTTACAATGAATCGATCCAAGGAATTAAAGCCAAGGGCGCCTTCGGCCAACTCGGCGTAGGCATCTTTACCAGGAGCAATCTTGATGTACTTTCCAATAGGTCCCAGGACTTCTCCTTTGAACTGGCCTTGCCGCTTCGCGTTTTCTACCTAAAGGTTCAGAGAGCCAATCGATCGACCGGCAAAAAAGGCGAGATATCAGCACGAAAAGATGACTTGTGGTTGGCAAAGGAAAGCATTCAACAACGAGCAAACGTACCAGCTTGTGCATTTTGGAGCAAGCCTGACCAAAAATGGCAACTGAATCATTGGCAGAGGAATTCTGAAGGTCTCGAAGGTTGCGCTCGACGGCAAAGACACGCTTCTTTTGTTGGTTGAGCATCTCTTGGGCTTGTTCAGATTCGGGTCCGATCTCTTCGTATTTTTGATACGCCACAGTAAGAGCTTCACTCAGGACAGGCCCTTTCACCTCTTCGCGAACCAGGGCTGCCTCAATCTCACCAAGCTCCTGCGTTCGGCGTGCCTCATCTGATTCAGCGGATCCAGATTTCGCCAATATTTCATCGCGAGTCTTCTTTAAAACATCCTTGGCATGCTTGACTTCCTTTTCCGCTTGTTTGACGGACTTATCATTGGATTTGACGTCCCGCTCACATTGTTTGTAAGGTTTCAGAGCTTCCTTTAACTTTTCCTCGATTTGACGCTTGAGTGCCGCTTGACTTCTGGCCTCAATTTCCAGCTCCTTCATGCGTTCCTTGATTCGCTGCTCTTCATTCCGGTCACTTGCACCGCTAAGCTCTTCTTCGGCTTGGGAGAGTTTCAACTGCAATTCCTGTACCTTTTCTTGAAACGCCGCCAATCTGTCGACTTTCTCTTGGTGCTCGCTATCACGCTCTCCAAAAAAGGCCCAAGCATACAAAATTTCCAGTTCCCAACATTTCTTTTCCAATTCATTGACGGCCTTGAATTGATCTACTTTTTCCTTCAAAGCTTGGACCTTGGCGACGTCGTTCTGCATTTGCTCCAAAATACGTTCCCGTTTAGCATCCATGTTGTCACGTTCCTCTTTGATGCGGCGGTAGGCTGCGTCAATGCGTTCAAGTTCGGTGGCTCTGTTGTGCAAGAAATAAAAGAAAAACCGAGAATACATGTTAGGCATAAACGAAGACATAAATTTGCACAAACACATGACATTCCCTGGTACTTCACGATGAACGTACTTGAGAAAAAATTGGTATTTCTCGGACGGCTTTCCCTTCAAAAACTTTTTGGCTTCTTCCTGATCCAAAATAGCCACAGGATTTTCCACTTGAATGTTGAGATGATCTAACATGTCATCCAAATCTCTCTTGTTGCGAGATATTTCCTTTCCATTGTCCGCGTAAAGTTTGTAGCCATTATATCCCCCCTTCAACGCAATGGTGCGCTCAATGGTAATGCTATCCCCGTACAATTCTTGCTTATAGCCATCGCCGCCTTCGTTCAAAAGCGTCACCCGAACTTTGGCAGATGTATTGGGATTGTTCCCGGCCGCTTCCTTGCGTACCAGATCTTTGATATTACGGGCACGATGCGTCCGTCCCGCCTTGGCCCCCAAACATATCTGAATGGCAGCGAGAATGGCCGACTTGCCCGATCCATTTTGTCCATTGATAAAGTTGACGTTGCGACAAAAATCGACCTTTAGCTTTTGATGGCACATAAAGTTCTCCACGTGAATAGTCTTGATAATGCCCGCTTCGGCTGGTTTTCCGAATTTATTGATGGATTTTCGTTCCCGAGGTTCCTTTTCTGTTTCCTCTTCCTCCTCTTCTTCTTCGTTATTGTCGTCGTCGTCAGCTTGTCCTTTTTCTTCTTGTTGTTCCGTGGGACCACCCTGCGTGTTGTCATTGTTGTTGTCATTGTTTCTATTCCCCTCTTTCTCCTGCGACAGATTCTCTTCCTCAGATGGATCTTGGCTAGCAGATGGCGATTGGTTGTCACCACTTTTATCATCATCATCACCATCGGAAGCCAAAGTGTTGTTCCCTCGTTTGTTGCTTTGGTTGTCGTTGGCAAGATCCGCTAGGTCTTCCACGTCGGCCTCTTCGGCAGATCGCTTCTTGGACATGCTATTATTGCTACTACTATTGATGAAGTAATGGCTAATGTATTATTTTTTATTATTATGATTATGATTTCGTGTCGTCGTTATTAGTAGTGGCTGAAACTCGACGACAAATAATAATAGGAGTATGAAACAAAGACGATAAAATTCTGGATGAGAGTGTATGTTGGTTTTAGAGAGAAAGCATTGTTGATGCCGAGCCAGCCTCGCTCTGGCGCTATAATTTAACTCTACCCCTTTCCCACGAAGATTAGTTCGCGCAAAAATTTATGAAGTGCTCGTTGAGAGGAGATAGTAGTAACACTCAAAAGCCAATCATACACTAGTAGACTACTACTGGTACTACTACTACCTAATCACGCGAAGTAATAAAGGCAGCTTGCAGAGTAGTACACACGAAAACTGGAAGGAGAGAGGCTATGGTATTCGGACTTGTTGGAATCAAGCTGTGTTTCCAAAGTCGAAGGAGACCCATAACTAGTCTAGCTATCAGGAGATTCGCAAGCGCTGTCGTCACTGACCGCAAGAACAGATGCTGTTGTGGTAGTCGTTCATAAATAGTCAATTTTGTAGATTCGATGTTTTATTTATTTGTTATTATTATTTTGTAATTATTTATTTGATCTTTTCAATGAGTAAACTCAGCTCCTGCTGAGTGCAGTATTTTTATTTATTGCTGTGCGAGACAAGACTGGGTGGGCTTATTCTTTGTAGGAGACAAGACTGGGCTTAATCACAGGCATGTCAAAACTGAAGAAAACCTCAGCAGGAATTTGCAAAGAACATGAAAAGCACGTCAGTTGTTCAAGGTAGCAGACGCTAATGTATTCTCTTTGCCCACGATATGTACGTCCTACTACTAGTAGTGGACTAGGCCAGTGTACTTTGGCTTCGCCGTTCTCTGATGCTGCCACTTTGCTGTCTGGAGCCTACAGGTAACGCGTTACGTGATGCGCCAGGGTCAGCCACCAGCTGACAAAATGATACTCTCCTCTCTGAAGCGGCGAGACTATGAACCAGGTAAATCGAATATGTCAATGGCTCGCTGCCATGTTTGCATTGGCTCCAAATCAAAGAGCTGTTACCACCAAAGCAGTGATTCTGCAATCCTGAGTTTGAGGAATCCAAAACTGGAGATTTTTAAAAAATTTTATTAGTCTACTAGACTACTCGTAGATGCCAATGATGGATATTTGAATGCCTACAACTTTTGATCCATTGCTCCATTTGAAAGAAAGTCAATAATTATTTTATGCGCCTGCATCTCAGCTTTCTTCATCTGTTCTCAAAAATGATTTGGCTTCGTGGTTCAGGAGATACAAGGATCTGTAGCAGCTCATGTAAGCCAGCTGGCTATCGCTCAGCCCTAGGGCCGCGCCACAACAGGCGGTCGTCTTTGTCGGAGTGCAACGTTACCACATACTACTAGTACTAGTAGTCTAGTACAGGAAAATATATCGCACAAACAGTAGGCCATACGTATTTTCGCTATTTTAATCTGAAAAATCGAGTGTCACTGGATTGAAAAGATTTATACAATAAGATTGTCCCTTATTTCTTTTTTACTTTTGTCAGCTACCAGGTAGTACTACTACTGTAGTACTTGTACGCAGAACAGTAGTTGTGTGACAGAAAACTACTAGGCCTCCATAATAAGGCCAAAAAGGGCTTAGGTAAGAGAACCGACTAAAACTCTGAGACCAAGATCGAATTTTAACAAAAAATTCAAGCAGGCTCTACTACACTAGTCTCTACTTTTGAAAGAAGGGTTCACACATGTTGGTGACAAAATTCCCTATCACTCCAGCACACTTCAGGTACTGCGAACAGCAGAAGCTTATTCATCTTATTCTGTTTCACCTCTGGTTATAACCATCCACGCCAGGATATCTGAAACCAGCAAGAGGCGTTGGAATTCTCATTGTTAGCCCACCACAATCTGACTACCCGCAGTACTTTTAATCTAAGGACCGCGCTCTCCAATTCTCTACGCACTAAAATGCAAAGAAACAGAGTACACGCAATCATGGCTAATAACTTTGTTCCCGAGCAATCAGTACCAAAGGCCAATGGCGATGAAATTCCATTGGCGTTCGCCGAGGACTCTACTCTATTCACCGGCGTATACGCTATGCCTTTGGCTTCTACTACGACACCTTCCTCTCGGGTGCGTCTCACCCCGGAGCAAGAAAGTAAACTCCAGAATATGGGCTTTCCGCCCGGATTGCGCGAGGAGTTGATAGAAAGTGTGGCAAATTCTCCTACGCGCTTCTGGGTGATTGATAACAGTGGTAGTATGTGGGAAAACGATGGCAAATGCCTGCGCGGAAAAGGCAAGGACACTCAGCTCATTCCCTGTACGCGCTGGGCTGAAATGCAATCGACTGTAGATGAACATGCCGAACTCGCTGGGTTGCTGGAAGCTACGACTGTATTTCACATGCTAAATCACCCGGCAGATCCTAGCGTGCCACATGAGTTTAGTATCGCCGAACATGGCTCTCAGGATATCCAGGCAAACATTGATACTGCTAGACAAGCCATGTTGTCATGCCAGCCACAAGGTCCAACTCCATTGACCGAGCGGCTACTGGGCATTCGAGAAAAGGTTGAAGCAATTTCACCTATGTTGGAATCGCAAGGAAAGAGGGCTGTGGTTGTATTGGCCACGGATGGCATTCCTACGGATGCTTACGGCGGCACAAGCCCCGAAGCATCCCAAGAGTTCATTCAAGTCTTGCGATCCCTTCAAGATTTTCCTGTTTGGCTTGTGATTCGGCTGTGTACAGGTGAGGAAGAAACATGCAAGTTTTACAATAGTCTGGACAAAGAATTGGAATTGCCTTTGGAGGTACTGGATGATCACGTGGCAGAAGCCAAGGAAGTCGGAAAATTAAATGGATGGCTCAATTATGGATTGCCTATTCATAGAACACGCGAACTTGGGTATACCCACCGATTATTTGATCTACTGGACGAACGTGAGCTAAACAAAGATGAAGTAAAAGAATTCCTTGAGTTGCTCTTCGGGGCACCAGCCATTGCAGGCGCCCCGGATGTACACAAGGACTGGAGAGGGTTCCTTAAAGTGGTAACACGTGTCGTTAAGGCGCATAAGCTGCAATGGAATCCAAAAACACACAAGATGGAACCCTGGGTCAACGTGACTAAACTCGATAAGGCATTCCGGGAAAAAATGGGTCTCTTTGCAAGAATAGGATCATCAGCGCGGAGAACAGGGGCCGCTAACAGCAGCTCACGATCCTTTTTGAAATAGCTGTTGTTGTGGGAAGTAATTTGAATATCTATTTTACAATTATTTTGTCTGTATAGAGAGTTCCGAGTGGCACTCCCTCCGCACTCTCTCGGTGGTAGCTTATTTTCTGCGCTGTCGACTGCTCTAGAGATGCCGAAGATAGTAGATTGAAATAACAATGCAAGTAGTATTACATGCTCAAATTGATGGCACTCCACGAGGACACGATTATTGTAGTCTACCTAGGATAAGAAAATAACCTCGATAGATCAGGTAAGCAAATGTCTCTAGCCTCTCCTTTCGCAATGTTATGAAAAATAATCTACCCAGCTTCACTAGTAGCACTTACTCTATTTTTTTACAATCTCTACGAATCTATCAAAAACGTACTCTGGTAGTCTAGTACAGTATTTTTGTTGGCGGTGTACAGGTAGTCTAGTGTACCAGTTTTTCGAAAATGTGCGCGCCGGGGGGATAAGACTATTTTTGAGCCTGTCAACATGACATGAGATAGCTCACATTATTTATTTTTGCATCAGCCCCACTCGCAAAATCGGCGATAACGAATCTAATCAGCCACACCATCGGACTCACTACTTAGACAACTCTTCTTATACAGCACCATATACAATATACTGACAAGATTGGTGGTGTATCGCTTTTTCTGTAGGACTACTGTATCGCAGCACTCTGGAAAGTCGCCAGATCGCTCTCACATCTTTGTCTCCATTCTTTATCTTTCTTGTCGGCGCAATACAACTACAACTTTTTACAATTTTTTTGTTCAACCAAGTGACGACAACATGCTTGAGACTATTGACAACGCCGCCACCACAGGCATAGTTGCCCCGACTACTCCCACGTCTACTACGTCCCCTCCCAAGCAGGGAAAACAGTACATGCCATCTTTTCTGATGACTCCTCGCAGCATATTGCCTAGTTGGCTGGAATCACCTAAAGCTCCTCAGCCAAAGCCTGACAGCGCGAACAAAACATCCGAGATTCAAAGTAACACGTTCGATGAACCCCGCCAAGCCGAAAGCGAGCAGAGAGATGGCGCATGCTGTGGTACCGAGGCTGCCCGACAAGGCGAAGAGCCAGGTGCAGCCGATGTTGCTGCTAATGCCAAAGTTACAGCTGAGCCAGGAACACCCACTAAATTCGAGTGTGATTATGATCTTAACGCTTCCAACATTTTTATGAGCCTTCAAAAGAAAGAATGGGAAAATACTATCAAGCTTGCCGACGAAAGTCCTATTGAGGCTCGTACCTGGGTCACTCGTCGAGAGAAGGGAGGCAAACTTCGCTGGCGACTTTTGCCGTTGCATGCTGCCATTATCTTCAAGGCCCCAGAAAAGGTTGTTGAGAGTCTTCTGGCCGCCTACCCAAAGGGAGCTCAATCCAAGGACGATCAAGGCATGTTGCCTTTGCATCTTGCCTTCCGCCACGGATCTACTGAGGCAACCGTGAATCTTTTGTTGGTTGCTTTCCCCCAGTCTGTGAACGTGGAGGACCGTAAGGGACGCATTCCCTTGGTTCTTGCGCAAGCCGCTGCCTCTGCCAACAAAGAAGCTTTTCTCCGCGCCCTGGAGCGTGGGCCTACCTACTACGCCAACGCTGCTGCCGCCACAGAACGCGCCAATGTGACTGCTGAACAGAAGGCTCTCTTCGATGCCAAATTGGTGGAAATTAAACAGAATCATCAAAATGATATCAAGTCTTTGCAGGAGGAACGTGACGGCCTTTCCGAGTCTGTGTCTTTTTTGCAATCCGAGTTGGACAAGCAAAAGAGAGCAACGAAAGTCTTGGTGGACCATATTAACTCTTTGGAGCATCAGCTACGAAACAAGGACCAGTCTGAGCATTTCCTTGCCGTCAAGGCTGCTACTTTGGACACCACTCTGAAAGAAATGGAATTTCGTAATGAGCACAGCGCTGTAGCTCTTGCAGAAGAAGTGGAAGCTCTAAAGGTGGAAAATTTCAATCTCATTTCTCGATTGAACGACCTGAACGCGATTGAAGAAGAACGAGTCAGCAAACGCGCCCCACCTGCTGAATTTGAAAAGCTGAACAAAAAAATCAGCAAGCAAGAAGAGGAAATCGAATCTATGAAGATGGAATGCGCAAGTTCTCAGGCACGTGTTGCCGTTTTGGAGGCGCAACTCAAAAGTAAAATTGAGAATGAACATGAACTTGCCTCGCAAGTATCGCGATTGGCCTCGCGGCTTGCGGCCTCTGCCGCAGATAGCAACAGCCAAAATACCATGTACGCTAAGCGAGTTCAGACTCTTGAGGCTGAACGTGAGAAGCTTCGCGCCACTATCAACGATTTGGGAAAGAAATTGCTGAAGGTTTCGCAATTTATGAACAAGATGACGGCAAAGTCGGCAGACAATACCAAGAAAATGGAGGAAGAAGCCAAAGAAAAAGAAGCTGCAAAGTTATCAAAGCTTGAGGAGGAGTCTACCAGTCACGAGTTGCTCATCCGATCAGCTTTAGCTGAGAGAGAACACATGGCCCAACTTTTGAAAAAACAAGAAGAAGAAATGGAGCGAAGCGCAAAGCAGCATCGAGAGATGCTGGCTCGGCTTGAAGAAATGAAAAAGAAGAGTTTAGAATCGACGAAAGGGGTGAGCCACGAAAAGGCTGCTGAAAATCCCTTTGAAGAGATGCAAGCCATGATGAGCTCTGTCCTCGATGGTATGCCACAGACCATGAGCGATGATAGCGACCCCACTGATTTGGTTGACAACGTCATGAAGAATGTTGCTCCCACTCCAAAAGCTTCGGGTTCCTCGCCTTCTCCTTTCAGCGATGATGCGCTTACGAGCTCTTCCTTGCGAGAAAACGATACCTTGGACTCGGAGGAGGATGCACAAAAGTGTTTGGAACAAGCTCTTCGGGCCTTGGAAGAGAACAGAGACGCTTCTAATTCAGACCAGGCGAAGCTCCAGTCAATGTCCGCAGACTCAGATGACACTGAGCTGAGCTGCAACCCGTCCGATGAAATGTCGCCATTGAAGTAAGAACCAATTTTCTGTTCGATGGCTTACTTCATGTAGACTCAGAGATGCTTTCAAGCAGGCACTTTTCTTAGACTCTTTTCGAAAATGGAACAGAGCAATTTCCTCTTTGTTGTAAAAAACAAAAATAAAAGTCCAGGCCTCCATCCGAGTGGGAAGGGATGGGCCCTCTTATATCTATTGCCACGATACACTTATTGATAATTAAAAACCAAATTTCTGTACGCCACGCCACACCAGTTGTCGCCTAAGACCTACTGTAAGTACTAGTATTGTTTCTTTTTCTTCTCGCGCATAATAATCCTTTTCGTGTTCAAGCCACACACTGGACTCGTCGACTGGCCTTCATTCGGCCGCCACTTGTACGCGGTTTCGTTCTTCCAGCTAGCTAGACACAATAAGATTGAAGACAGAGACAACAGTTTTTAACACCCAATTCATAAAAATAGAGTCTGATTAATACTTTCTTGAAATGTAAAATACAAGAACAAAGGAAGAGTCTCACTCTCTCCTTTACCTCCAATTTCAATATCATATTCTTTTCATATATAGAGGTGTGCGCCGTCAGCAGTTCCGTTGACCCATTTCACCGGCAAACGGCACACATCCAATTCATTCGTCATACTGCAGCAAAAAAGCATCGGAGTCTTTTGGCAATTCCTATATGCTTCTCACTGCACCACAAATATGTAAACGACATGTCCAGGTGTGCCCATCAACTTTGTTGTTGACCCAGTTCCCTGTTGAGGACACACCTGCATAAAACACCATACTTTTTTCTTCCTCCAAAAAACCTTCTCCCAGCGTGCCGACAACATTGTTGTTGACCCATTTTCCCCGTTGTAGACAGCGCTGACATGCAAAACCGATCAATCCAGAATCCACTTTTCATATCCATCTAAGAGAAAAGGAGTTTCGTGTGTTCGTCAACATTTGTGTTAACCCAGGCCCCATTGTACCAACACACAAAACACCTTCGCAACCAGTCCATCGCTAGTACCTCTTCCAAAGTACAGTACACACACTTGCCTTCTCCCAGACCACCATGCCTACATCGCTGAGGAAATAGGTATACCGCCGGCGACATTGCCACTTGGATCCAAATCAAAGTCGACATCCGATGCCTCAGTTCCATGGAACCGGACAAAGGACACATCATCATCATCGTCCAACGACTGCGATGTTTCCTCGCTCTTCATGCTTTCGACGCAAGGAAAGAACACGATTCGCTTCAGAGCCTTGGAAACGAAAAAGTAATTGAAACTCCAGAGCACCGTGCAGGTGGCACTCGTGGACTGCGATTCACCGCTGTCCATTGCCATCTGATGGTCTCCCTCAGCGGCGTGATGATCATCAATGAGCGTTTGTGTCAAAAAGCTGAGCGGATCATCATCTTCGTCTCGCGTCTTGGGAACGTAGGAATACACTTCGCAGTCCGCCAAACGGACTACACCGTCCAGGGCATTCCACATGTCGGGCAGAAAGGACATCTTCTCGACAGCAAGTCCCGAAAGACGCTCGTTAATTTGCTTCACAGCATCTCCGACCGGAATCTTTTCAAAGTCAGCGGGCCTGACATTGGCAAAGTCGTAATCGGGAAAGCTCGAATTTAAGGTCAGAATGAGATCTGTCATGAGCCGACGAGCTCCCATTTCACCAAATTGTCCTTTTCCAAACTTGGCAAAGGGCACAACTGCCGACTTACTGTTGTTGTGATTGTTGCCAGCAGTCGTATTATCAGCAGTAGCAGTATCGTGGCTACCGACACTGAGATTACATACATCAAAGCTACTGGATCGGCGTCGTGAGTTAATAATGTCTTTCTGCTTTTGTCGTTTGCTGCTGGGCGTGGTGGCTTCCAGCTGAGTTCCCGTAGAAAAGGATCTCTTTCTTCGGATAGGGCTATCGATCGGCGTCTTTCTCGGATTGCTACACGCCTTTGTGGCACTGTCAAAGTCCTTCCCGCTGCTACTGCTGCTGCCGCCGCCGCTGCTTCTTCTCATGCCTCCTCCCGCAGCAGTCTTCAGCAGCACCTTCTTTGCGTCCTGGTCCTCCTCCAGCTTTTTAAGACGTTCCATAAAACATTTGTATTCAGCTAACTGAGATTCAACAGTCTTCATCTCTGCTACATAGCGTTCACCGAGAGCATGAGCATACTTCTTGTCCGTACCAGCTCGTTTCATCGTGTAAGCCTCGATGCGACCGTGAATGAAACGGGATCTCCCCAAGGTTGCACCAGTTAGCTCCGAAGTCAACTTGGTAAGCTTCTCATCCTCAAAGTACTTCATGACTATCGCTTGCTGCTTGCTGTGTTGGCGCCGCCGCTGCTGCTGCTTTTGTTCTGTTTTAATAAGTTACAGCAAACAATGATAATAATAATATCGTATAAGAATTTGAGAATCTCAATCAACAAGATGAAGATTCCCGAATCATCAGTGCTAAAAAGTCGTGTTGACGAGTACAGTACTGATAAGAAAACAACCGCACCAGCATACACTGGTACAAAGCAACAGCAGAGTGCTGCAGCGAATAATTTTTGGTACTGTATTGATGTCTGACATTCGTAAGCAACCTTGATGATGAGAGTTCGATAAGCCTTTCATAAATAATATAAAATGACCTGATGATGACGAGACCAACAGCAGCTGGTCAAGGGGCACCGTACTTTAACCAATTATACCTGCTTTGGGTGAGGGTTTAGGTTTAGCCACCTGAAACAAAACCAAGAAGAAAAAAGCACGAATGCAACGTTGCTTGAACATCGATCGTTGTTCAACGCCTACTACTACGAGTAGCTACGAGTATCAACTCGACTACCTTGTATCTAATCGGTACATTTCACACCAGGAGATCACATATACAACTGTTTGCATCACAAGAAACAACCTCGACGGAGAGTAGACGAGTCCTGAGGTCCTGAACCCTCAACTTTACTTACCCGTAAAACCTGCAGGAGGCGGCGGCTGTCGGCGGCTGCTCCAATTTTTGCCTTTAAATTTTGTAACCGTTCATCGATCGATGTGATACACCAAACTGCATCCATTACACGTAATGTAGGAACTTCGCGATTCCATCGAGGAGATCCTACTACATGTAGTAGAAGTTTGCTGCGGTGCTTTTCCAGTCGTGGTGTTGCTGGCTGCAGCTGCTGCAGTAGGAATACTCGTCCGCGGGACCCATACATCTTCCCCACAACGACAAGTATATACGTAACATAGTTCTCCCGATTCTTCCTCTTCGACCATTTCCAATTCTTTCATCGACAGTCCTTGACTCTTGGTGTGGCATCGATTTTCTGTTGACAGAATTTCATCGTAGTCTCTTCTTTTGGAGGCATCGCGGAGGCATTCCCAAGCTCTTTGCAGCCTCAGAAAGGCTTGGCTGGGATCACTCTCACCTGCTGAATCTACTGCTAACTTAGTCACCTGCTGCTGCTGTTGTTGTTGTTGTTTGTCCGGGTGCAACTGTCGTGCTTTTTGTTGATAGGCAGTCTTGATGGTGTCAAAAGTGGCCGTGGATGGAACTTGCAGAATCTCATAGTGAGTACTAGTTGCGGAAGTTTCCGCAGTAGTTGCGGGATGAGATGCTTCCTGAAAATTTGACATTTATTTGTGCAACTGCCCTCTGTTGGTACGTAGAAAATGCTGTTATTTTTTGATTAGATAAATTCAAACAATTCAAATGCAACCCACGTTCATTTTTTCCAGTTCAGCTCCACGAGCCTAAAGCTTGCTTAATACGCCCTCGTCAAGTTGCCCGGAGTTTTCTCTGATTGTTGCTTTGGCTTTCACCGACAACTTGATGTCCCTCTTCTTTCCGTGTCGATTAGCTGAACAAGTTAAACTATGAGAATGAATGTATTTATTTGACTTGATTTGACTCCTACTAGTCTACTCGAGTATAAATTTGTGGTCCTTAAAACAGTCTGTGAATGTGAGGATCTATTCCTGAGCATCTACGGTAGTGTTCAGGATAATCGGTTACAACCGAATAGCTCGAGCGAACGCTACCGCGTTCTCTCGACTATGCCAGCTCTCTAGGGCTACGTTTGGCTAGGTAGGGTGGTTTGGAGAAACTCGGCAATTTACTAGGGCCGACCTTTTCTCCGTTCCGAGGCGCCCGGGTGAGAGGGCAGACCGCTAGGGTTGCTCTCACACTCGGGTAGCCAATCGGGCGGGAGGGCGCGGTTAAGAAACTATTTTAGGTATATAAAGTTGCTTTCGTATTCGACGAAAAGGCAAATTTATGATGAAATTTTCTGCTCTTTTCGGTCTCTTCAATTGCTGGATCCAGGTCTAGGCCCTTCCTTGTTT
>Ga0210025_1001900_pt1 | contig 21538 bp, 9 predicted proteins | sample CryGeyme20150102_FD_183989 | JGI IMG/M metagenome (GOLD analysis project Ga0210025, IMG submission 183989) | Groundwater microbial communities from Crystal Geyser aquifers in Utah, USA - Crystal Geyser metaG 2015-0102 (SPAdes) (version 2) | ecosystem: Environmental > Aquatic > Deep subsurface >...
ACATGGGATTGGCTACCCGAGTGTGAGAGCAACCCTAGCGGTCTGCCCTCTCACCCGGGCGCCTCGGAACGGAGAAAAGGTCGGCCCTAGTAAATTGCCGAGTTTCTCCAAACCACCCTACCTAGCCAAACGTGGCCCTAGAGAGCTGGCATAGTCGAGAGAACGCGGTAGCGTTCGCTCGCAGTTGATGAGTCAGGAAGCCTGAACCCTTATCGATTACAAAACAGATCAAAAGCCTTCATTATTACTATCGCCGGCACGCCCTAATTCGTAGAATTCCTTTATTTATTTATGTAAAGTTGGCTCATCAAGCACTTTCTTTCAATTATTACATGGGATATTTCTGAAATATAACTGCTCGCTCTTTGTGGTGCCCATACTATCCTTAGCTTCGGATCTGGTAGCAAAATCCACAGCCTAAATAACTACTGTACTGGGTAGCCTACAGAATTTATTTACTGTGTCCAAGTCTATAACTTTATTTGACACCGGGCTTTTGGAATAATCCTTAGTGCATTGCATTCTGTTTTACAAAAAATATTCTGGAGTTTTTCGTCCAATGTGTGGTTCGCCTCGTCGGGGTGCTGGATCGAACTGTAAGAAGGTCTTTTGCAAATTTTCGTCCACTTCCATAATCGCCGCTTGATTGCCGCATCGGTAACAGTAATTGGGAGCCGAGAAGATAGTCACAACATTCTTTTCATGACCCCAATTATATCCGTCCATAACCAGCTGGTGTGCCCGGCTGACCAATCCTAATCCATTGCGCACATTGAACTGTTGGGATATGTCGGTACCAAAGGTAAATCCGGCACCCCGAGGACTGATGCCCCAACCACTGCGATCGTCCGGATCACTCCACAGCAGGTCGCACATGGGTCCTTCGTGAGGGACTTCCTGAACACGGTCCAATTGTCGGACATGATCGAGCGTATCGATAGAGGGGCTCAATCCTCCGTGCAAACAAAAGACGGAATGTTCTACCAACGCCGTTAACGGAAAGTAATCAAAGAGATCGGTAAACATTTTCCAGACATTGGCACTCCCGTACTTGCGAACACATTCATCGTAGAATCCGTATACTTGTGTAATCTGACGCGATTCATGATTGCCTCGCAGTACAAAAACGCGGTCGGGATAGCGAACCTTGAGACAGACCAGCATGGTAACGGTCTCCACACTGTAATAACCTCGGTCGACGTAATCTCCCATAAAGAGATAATTGGTATCCGGGGCATTTCCTCCGATGCGAAAGAGTTCCATAAGATCGTGCCACTGTCCGTGAATATCACCACAGACCGTGACGGGTGCCGGTACGGGTTGAACGTTCGATTCGTTCAACAGGGTTTCGCGTGCCAAATCGCACAAATTCTTCACTTCCGTTTCAGCCAGGGGTGTACCGTTGCTTAATTTTGATAACCATGCTTCCAAATCGTGGTACGATTTTTCTACCGAAGGTATTCCACCTGAAAGTGTCATCGCCGTTGGTGTCGCAATGGAGGTGGGAATGACACCTGGTGTGGAGGTCGTATTGGCATTGCTGCTCTGTGGTCCGGATGAATTGTCACTGCTCGACACAGATGTCGATGCTGCATCAGCTATGTCTTCCATGATTTCAAGCTGTTGTTCTTGTCACTGCAGAATGTAAGGACACTATGGGATGGGCGATGCTGTCTGCTGTCACACTTTTGGTGGGGGGATGTGTGGATTCAATCAACAATGATAGGACCGAGTCCGTGCGTCTGTCCTGTCAACTTGTAATAAAGGAGGCAACCTTTGATTTCCTCCAACAGAGTAAACTTTGGTTACTGTTTAACCTGAATTTATCACGCAATTTCTTAACTTGAACGTGTGATACTATTGAACGAAAAACCGGGAAAAGAAGAAGGCATATAGTGGAGCAACACCGTAGCAGAGTGAATGTAATGGAAGGCAGTAAATACTAGTAATAATGTTGTGTACTACTACTGTAGCGTAAAACATACTCCAAAACACAAATGCCGCCATTGCAGTGCCATTTGCAATAATCGACTCAATCGAACGATGTTGAAGCAATGATGACGTAGTTAAATAAATGCCCGGGAGATTAGGGATTATTATTGTCTTGACCAAAGCAACAACATCTGTTTAATAGGAGTAGTCTAGCTAGTAGTAGTAATAGTAGCAACTACAGTAGCTACTAGTAGTACTCGGAGTAGTAGTACTACGTAGTAGTAGGTCTAGCTAGTACTACTCCTACTACAGTACCTAGAGTAGTAGTAGCAGTAGTAGTAGTACTACTACTACGTACTAGTGTTATCTACTACTACTAGCTAGCTAGAGTAGAGCTACTAGACTACCTACTTATGAGAGAAGTAGACTCTACTAGTAGTACTAGCTAGAGCTACTAGAGTGGTACCAGGTAGCTAATTAACAACATGATCTATTTCGAATTAATCTCTTCACGCAAAACAAACTCCAGTAGCATCTTTTCGCCGGCCGATGCGACGGAACAAGAACCTCTCTGGTAGAGAAGAATATAATATAGCACTAGTCTAGTATGTTGTGTAAATAGTGAAGGCAGGCGGCGACAGGGAGTTGTAGTGACGAGATCTGGATGAAGGTTTTACACGAACGCCAACACACAAAACGTGGACGACGACGACGACTCCGACAGCAGCGACGACGACGACGACTCCTCACTGGCAGCCTACTGGTATCCAAAACGATATTTATTTTTGCCATGGCTGCGTTGATCCTAGCTCTTTCCTTGAAGAAAACGAGTAGTAGGATTGTTGTTCCCTCTGGTGTCAATGCAGCGTCCTTCGTTTTAACGACTACGGCTGCTTCCAGAAGACGGCAGACTTGTCATTCCGCTTTTTTGACAGACAGGAGCAAATTACAAACCCGACAGGTATTTTCTCCCAATCAAATTCTTGGCAACCACTGTTTCCTACAATCCAGGACGTGTCCTTTGAGAACCCATTTATCTTTGTCCACAACTGCTGCTGCGTCTCACGATGACCAGAAGAGCCAAGATGAATTATACCAAGAACTACAGTGGCTCAGTCAAGAAATACGGCGACACGATGCTCTTTATTACAACAACGACGACGACAACAACAACATTAAGAATAACGACAGCAGTGTCGTTGTCGATGGGATTACAGACGACGACTATGACGCCTTGGTACGACGCGAAGAAGATATTTGCACAAGATATCCCGACTTGCAGTTAAAGTGGGAAAAGGAAAGTGGATTAGGGAAAGAAGCAACACGGACAGGAGGAAGGGTCGGCATTCGCGAGCAGGAAGATGATGACAAAGAAGAAGATACCGGGGATGCAGCAGCTACCGCCATTTCAACACCACGCTTTAAAAAGCGAAAACATCTACTTCCCATGCTGTCGTTGGACAATGCCACAACGAAGGATCAATTGGATGCTTGGTTAGAACGACTCTTTAAGAAACTAGTTGCCAACCGAATTTCTCATGATATTGACTCCCTCACCATCATCACGGAGCCCAAGTTGGACGGATTGAGCTTATCTTTGAGATACGAACTCGTGGATGGCGAGGAAAACAACAACTATACCTACAAGCTTGTTTGGGCCTCTACCCGAGGAGATGGAACGAAAGGGCAAGATGTTACTCAGCCAGTAACCGAGGGAATGAAATTGCCGACCAGGTTGACAGTTGCGAAACAGAAAGCTACTACGCTACCTACAACCGTGGAAGTTCGAGGTGAAGTAGTTTTACCTAGATCGACATTTAAGAGGTTAAAAGTCCAAGCCGTGAAACAGCAAGAAAATTTTGAGAATAGTACTGCGGATGGCATAATTGTTGCGCCCAGAGTAATACAAAAGTTTTCCAATGCACGAAATGCTGCTTCGGGAATACTTTTGCGCAAGGCAGTGGACGAAAACGAAAGCAGCAACTCTACTGATATTTCTGCAACGCTTCAGCTGCAATCTTTGTTGCAGTTCTACGCTTACGATTTGATTGCCAAATCTGAAAACGAAAGACCTGATTGGTTCGTTGATGCGTTATCCTCTCGTCAGCAACTGGAAGAATGGGGCTTTTCTGTTTCTAACCCCGTCTCTATGACCACACTGCATTTAAACAAAAGTAAAAATGATGAGACTATCGCCATTGAGGAGGATGGTATCACCGACGAAAAAGACACAGAATTTCAACAATGGACGGACACGGATATAGAACCGATGCTAGAATATCACAAGGCTTTGGGGCGCCACAGAGAAGACATACTCCAAGAAGACGACGCTACTAGTTTGAAAAAGCCAAAGAAGAAATCCTCACAAACAATGTCGGAACCAAAAAAAATTGCGTTTGGAGACTACGACATGGATGGGTGTGTCCATAAAGTGTCCCAGATGTCTCTCCGGCATTTACTGGGCAACTCCAATCGTGCACCTCGCTGGGCCATCGCCCACAAATTTCCTTCGCAAAGTGCCATAACCGCACTGTTGGATATTGAGGTACAAGTAGGCCGCAAAACAGGAGCCTTAACTCCCGTGGCAATCCTGGAACCAGTGGAACTGGCTGGGGGTGTCACGGTTACCCGTGCAACCTTGCACAACTTCCAGCATATGCAGCGGATGTTTTTTGGTGGGAGAAGCAATGGATCGCAAAGAATCGCAAGTATGGAAGCCTCAGATCTCAATCGGAAGCCAGTCATGTTCATTGGGAAAGGTAGCAAAGTTCTGGTTCGTAGAGCAGGGGATGTAATACCTCAAGTTGTCCAGTTGGCGGAGCCACCGAAAACAACCCAATCCTTGGATTCGGAACTGGAGCGTGCGTCATGGATCGAATTATCCACTCCACTTAAATGTCCTGCCTGTGGATCGCCTACTGTAATTGATGAACCAGCCCGCAATAATTCTTCCTTGGATAAAGAAACGGGTCAGATAACACGGTGTGGAGGACCAGCATTGCTTTGCCCGCCACGGGCTATCGGGGCTCTTGTTCATGCCTACTCTAGAGATGCTTTGGATATTTCTGGATTGTCGGAGGCCAAGATTCAGCAACTGTCGACGGTCAAAGAAGTACTTCTAAATGATGCAGACAGCAATCATACAAGAGTCAATCCAGAACTGACGCAGTTGCGGTACCCAGGCGATGTCTTCAAACTCGCCAAAAACCCAGCCGCCATTGAAGCCGTTGCTACACTTCCTGGCTGGGGTACAAAGTCGGCTCAGAATTTAGCCAGCACTGTGAATAAGGTTGCATCAGAAGGCGTAAGTCTATCCCGCTTTATTTACTCTCTGTCCATTCGCTTTGCTGGAGTGCATTCGTCCAAGATCATTGCGTCAGCTTATGGGTCGGTCAACGCCTTCTTGGAGGCGGTAGAAAAAGCACCAGCATTGGATACTAGCACTAGCACGGATGAAGAAAATATGCCAGTGAAGCATCTTGAACGACCCTTTGAGTTGCTGTCGGATAAAGACAACGAGGTAAACAAAGGCATTGGGCCCTCTCAGCTTTCTGCCTTGTTAGCCTTTTCCAAGGAGGCAGAGCTAGTCCAGGCTGCTAGAGACTTGGCTCAGCTGGTCAAAGTTCACGACGACGAAGATTTTCTGCGCAATGAAGAGATAACCTCTGAGGTTGCTGAGGAAAATAATAAGATACTGAAACCATTCACGGGGTTGAAGGTCGTCTTTACTGGTTCCTTGGCGAGTATGAACCTCACAAGAAAGGCAGCACAAGATTTGGCAAAGTCTATGGGCGCCAAATCTACGCCTAATACAATTTCCAAGACCACGGATTTAGTTGTGGTAGGTGAAAAGGGTGGCGGCAAAAAATTGGAAGTCGCGAGGGACGTTGGTGTCCAGGTCATGGAGCTAGACGAATTCAACGAGCTTGTTGAAAGCGTGAAGGGCTGGAAGCACTAGAGTTACTGATATCGCGTGTCCAAATTGCAAACATCAACTAGCTTCAAGTGCAGGCTTCGCCACCTTCATTTTGTGTTCATGCAATCTAAATTAAAAGGTGAGATTTGAGAAAGTATAAGCAGCTGGCGTGAACCAGCTCCATCCTGCAATGTTGCGTGAAAGGTTTACTTCTGAAGTATGTTTTCAAAAATAATATAAATAATTACTTTATCTTTTGCTACAATGTGATTCTGCACCCCATAGATGCAAATGATGATGTTAGTTTAAAGGCCTGCAAGAGTTCATGTACAGTTCTCATGATAAAGATCGGGGAGCAAGACGAAGAGGAGGTCTTCTATCGGCATGCTGCCGAACGTCATTATCGTCTAGGCTTGGCATTAGCGGTGGTAGTGGTAGACCGACCTCCGAAAGTGTCGACAGGGCACGTTTTCTTCTATTAGGCTGAAGACGAGCCCCGGGTAGTGGTATTGACTTCGATGATTTATCCAAGACCTCTGTGTTAGATGGTATGCAAGGAACGAAGATCTTCTCATTTGTAGTTGCCCTAGACAATTTTTTTGTCGTCTCGGACGGATACATTATACACCAAGCCGGACGATGAAGGGCCAAATTGGTGCTATTTTTACTCTGATCTTGCGCGCTGTCATCAGAATCGATATGAGCATTAGGAGTTACAAATGACACCATTATTGATGCTACCATTTTGTTGTGACAGTATTATTGTTTTCGGAAGGATGTGTTTTGAAAATTTGACATCTTGCAAAATCTACAACACCCTGATGATAACGTGGGAACTCTACTTTTGTTTGGGAAGCGAACCAACATTGATCTGCTTGTTCTACGGAACTTCACCATAGGACAACTGTAATTAAGGATCTTGAGCGGGCATTAGTGGTAAAAACGTTCACTCCTCTTCGACTTAGCCTCTTCTTAAGATTTATTGGACTCCTAGTACTCAAATTAGCAATCAACGAGAATTCACAGCTGCCCCTTCTATCTGTCGTTAAGCAGCTACTAGCTACTCCTGGTACTAGTGTATGACAAGAAAGGAATCTTACTACCGTATGGTACCTGGTAGACTACCAGGTACTACAAGTAGTAGTAGTTCATCATGAAGGTGACGAGCGAGGAGGATCGGAGTACCAGCCAGGGTAGTACCAGTACAGGCAAAAAAGAAGTTTAGGTTCTTGTTACCAGCCAGTATTGGATTACTTAGTAGAGATGCATCCATGATTCTGGTGAAAAAAATTCCAAAAATGACAAAAGAAGAGACAACTTGAATTCCATACATTAATCCCGACTGTTCTTCTTTTTGGTGATTGGAATCTTGGGTGTAGTTCTTTTTTGAAATTAGACCCTAACCCTTGTTGGCGACGACAATAACAACAACAAATAACAACTGCACAACCACGTCAAAACAGAAGACGACGACGATGACAATAACAACATTTAATTACAAACAAACAACAACACCCCCCACCGTATTCCCCCACCGTAGTACTAACAAGTCCAGATCATGCTTAACTTTGCTGAGCAGACGGGAAGCGGTGCTGTCATGATTGTATGGTCCTTCCTGCAAAGTAACCAGTTTATGTTTTATATAAATGCTTAAAATAATTGAGGCCAAAAAACCACTAATCATCTCTGTTGCTATCAGCTATTGTAGCAAGATGTAGCCTCCCAGAATTTTCTTAATGAAGTTACCCAGCCAAGAAGCAATTCATCCGGTGAGAGAAAAGCCAGCATTGGATTTGGATTTGAATCCATCCGACGATTAACGTGGCACCGTGGCTGCACACTGATAACCATCATGTTGAGCCGCTTAACGAGCAAGATTGTATGGAAGTGGTGTCTAATAGACTACAAGGTGGCAACACGCGGCAACGCACACCACATTCAATGGTGGATTCTTTGCCTGGGTACTAGGTGATGAGGAGCAGGAATTCCAGAGGTCACGAGGAAGCAAACATCTGCATGATAGTCTCGCTCATCGATGCCTGCACTAGGAAGCCGGATCCTAAAGTACTTGCTGATACTCTAATTGTGCCCTCAGGACTGATGCGGACACCAGCATCATGCTGCTCTTTGCAAACCTTGATTCATCAGTAGTCAGTAGGTGTCAGAAGGAGATGATAGGTGGATCATTTTTGCGTGGTTTGTGCCATCTGTGAGTTCACCTCTTTTCTAAAGCGCCAGTAAAGGTAGTCTGCACTTGGCAAGGGGTTAGCTCATGAATGCATTGTACTAGTAAAAAATGGTAGATAGCGGCGCCTTGCGGATCAGGTTTTTTAAAAGCCTTGAAAATCGCTTTTCCGAAGTGATTTTTTCAAACTCTTCTTATCCTTACTCCTAAAATCCCCTTATTATTCAACGAAACAGAAGATGTACCTACTACTCTACTAGTACTCTAGTAGTAGAGACTACTAAACTACTACTGGCGACTTCTTAAAAATGCTGAGTAGTATACTTTCATTTTTTTAATGTTCCCGCAAAGGATCAACAATCAACAACACACATCAGGAAGCACTTCTCATGCGCGCTGAGCATATCAGTGATTTTACCCGTCCTCTTTTGAAACGGCAACAAATCAGAAGGATTAGCAAAAAGAATAACAAAAGATTGAAGAGCAACCGCGGTTTGTGAGGATTGAGGATTGTTTCAATTTGGCATGCAAAGAAAGGCAAGATGTCTTCCTTCCTCCTGGCGGAAGTATCCCCAACAATGCGTCACAGCCCAACATATAGAAAGATCGGCTTGGCACTTTTTGCTTGTCTTCAGAATACAATCGGTGGTGGACTTGTCTTTGGTTGGGCGAGTATTAGTGGGTCGATGCTGGCTGCACCCTTAGAGTCGGGTGGTGCCAATTTGACTTCTCTAGAAACCACCCATCTCTTTTCAAAGGCCAGTGCTGTTGCCATGATGGCCTCTTTATTTCTGGGCCCGGTGCTGGATACCTTTGGTCCTCGAACATGTCTCTCAGTTTCACATTTGTTAGTAGCAGCAGGATGTGGCTGCTTTGCTCTTTCCAGCAAGTACTGGCAATTTGCTGCATCGGTTGTTATGATTGCCTTTGGAGGACCTGGCATTGGTTTGGGAATTATTCACAATGCCAATTTATTCCCCAAACGACAGTTCCTGGCAGTCAGTATCTTGGCTGGGAGCATTACACTAAGTTTTTCCATGTTGGCAGTTCTTGAAGCGATTCAGGAAACCTATCATGTTAGTTTCAGAGCGTTGTTTGGCAGCTACGGCGGTATCGTGGCACTAAGCATGATAGCTACCTTATTGATATCCCCGGACGATCCTTACGAGATGGTAACATATGATAACGAAGAAGATGATGATAGTATAAATGAAGAATCATCGCTACATTCATCCAAGATGGCGCATCCAAGTCTAGAACAACAGTACGTAGAAGCCACCATTCAAACGTATTCCCATCACCACAAGCACCATCTGCTGATGACGGATTCATCTTTACAATCGACGCTGCGTCGTCCTCGTGATCCAGAGGAAGATACTGGAAATGAAGTTCTTGCCGTCCATCCTGGTCTTGAGCACCCGTACCACCAGCCTGTTTATCACAGGACGCTGTCGTTTTATCAGTCGAAAGAAGCGGCGGAAACGGGAAATGAAGTCGTCGTCAAGCTCATGAGTCTAAAGGACCAATGCTTTCGTGTACAAGTCAGGAGTTCAACGTATTCCCGAGCTGTGCTGATATTTATAGTAACCAGCTTTTTCGCCAACTTTACGATTGCGTCCTTGAATACAGAGCTGGAAGATTTGGAGTCCTTTTCGCAGTCACAGCAGCACAATTTATCTCAACAATTTACGTGGTCATTGTCTCTGGGAATGCCATACGCGGTCTTTGTTGGGTTGCTCATGGATCATGTTGGATTGGAAGTTTGCACGCTTGTAACACTGCTCTTGGGCCAATTGAGCACACTGCTCATGATGCTAGCTTCGTTGGACTTTATGTCGGAACTCAATGTCTACAGGGTCATGCTGTTTGGATTTGCCCTCTACTCTCTCTTTCGGCAATTTCTCTACCCCGTATTTCTGGCGTACATTACATCTCGACTTGGCTACAAATACTTTGGAATCCTGTCGGGCCTTGGTTTCTTCTTGTCCGGAATGGTTCAATGGTTTATGGCAGACTTGGTTGCTCTTGTCCACCGCGGCTGCAGCGGGTCTGGTAGTCAGTGGATTCCATTCCACATCTTTCAAATTGCCTTGCTGGGAATTCTTATGGTAATCCCTATTGCCGACCATCGTGAGATTCAACAAAGGGAAGCACAAATGCAAGCTGCACTGGAGTCTTTGTCAACCGAAACAAAGGACAAACGATTGTCGTCCAATGCCAGTACGCCCGTCACGACCTCAGCTTCTTCTTTTGCTAGTGCACGGAAGGAGCAAGATCCATTGAAAGGAAACGCTGCCGAAAACAGGTCTGGTGTAGATTATAGGCTCCACTAAAAAATACTACTTTTATCCAAAATAGATGCAAATTGTGAATCCATACTACCAGGTACTAGTATTGCGAAACCAAACATGCGCATTACAGTTATGCCGCTTGCCGAACTCATACCAGGTACCACTCGTGGTTGAAAATTGAGAACTAGCTACTGTAGTACCTTGTAGTAGCAGGTACCAGTACATAAGCAGCTACAGTAAGTATGGTAATAGATAGTAGCGCAATCGTGATTTTAGTGAATTCTGACTTGAGTTCTCCTGTTGGTCACTTGACGCACTACGTACTAGTACCTGGTACAAGGTACTGTTAGTCGAATTGTAGTACTGTACCAGGTAGTGAACGTGCCCGTGCAGTCTTCTTCGTGCCAGAGTAAGATAGATTTACTTATTCAGTGATTGCATGCACGTATGGCATCCGAATTTCTTGATGCCTCTTCTGGCTTCTGGTGCACTGCAAGCGTCACAAACATAAAAAATATTCAAACGTTGTGACACCACCATTATCATCTACTAGTACCATGTACCATCTACCAGTATCATCCATACATCATCTTGTCCTGGATGTCAAAGCAGAATAAAATGCACTTGATTGGCATTCACCATTTTACGATCATAAGTTGTCATCAACAAACATGTCGCTTCCTCTCAAGTCTCGAGAGTGTATCTCAGGATGAGGGTCATAAATGTTCCAACCAATTCAAACGAAACACAATCACACATCACACAAACAAAACAAAACATAATAACACTACATGAAGGAACGATCGACGTTTTCGACTGTGCTTTTGGCATTGGCTACAGCTCCAACCGCAACCAACGCCTTTTGTTCTATGTCTCCGCCCATCTCCAGAGGCAGCAGACAACCAACACAACTCCAAATGAACATGGGAGTTTTCGAACCCCTTACTTCTTCCGTCTGGCCCACGTTGCAACATAGCTTTCTTCTCCACTCCGGCTCGGAGATAACAGCTACCAGCCTGATTCAGACCGTAGGGGAGACTTCCTTAGCCGGCATTTTGGGGATTGCTGGATTGCAAGGAGCCCTCATCCTGAAGCAGTATGCAAACAATCCTTGTGGTGGATTGATTGTTCCGCCCGGTCTCACTCAAGGCAACGAAGACGATTCACGGACCAATGGTGCAACTAGCGACATTGAATCCATCCAAGAAACCAATAACCCCGCATTTGCCCGTTCACTGAAAGCCTCTCCACTTAGTGATGCTGATCTCGAAGCCATGGTTTGTGATGCTTCAGATAATACGGTCACTTGCGCTCTGAAGAAGCAATGGTATCACGTTGTGACCAAAGCTATGGCCATTGCGGTCTTTCCTCTAGCCCTATTTGCAGGCCCATCGTGGGGAGTTGCAGCTTGGATGTTGCAATGGGGGCATTTAGTGCATCTTGCCGTCATTTTTGGCTTGACGCACATTTATGATTTCTTCCGCAAGATGCCCACCATGGACGGCTTTGGCGCCGATGTGTTGCATCAGGAGATGGAGGAAGCGCCGATATTTCAAGGAGAGAATCCACGTGTACTGGTCCTGGGTGACAGTATGAGTGTGGGCATCGGCTCGTGCGAAGTGTTTGATGACCACAAGGTCTATGATATCCCACTCCATAAAGAGGAACATTTGGCTGACACGGCAGAACATCTGACTTTGTCCAAGAAGCTTCCTGGACCAATCTTTCCCCAAGTTCTTGCTAGAACGCTCTCAAAGCGCTTCCAAAAGCCGGTTGCGTGGAGATCCGCCGGAGTTGACGGTGGTGCCACACAGGATATCGCTGAACACTTGATGAATGTTGTTCAAGACGAAGTAGACAAAGGCCAAGCACCTGATTTGGTAGTAGTTTTGACTGGGTCCAATGATTTGAAGCACATCCTGGACGGATCTGCATCGGTGAAAGGTTTTCGCTCGAACCTTGCGGATTTAGCCAAAGAAATACGAACCATTTCTCCCAACACCAGAGTTGTTTACCCGGCCTTACCAACATACCGTATTGATCAGAAAAGCGTGCTCAACGTTTTTCCCCTCAGCGTGTGCCTAGATTCCATCATGGGTCTCTGGGATGCTCAAAAGATGACCGTAGCGGATCAGTATCCCGGGGTCATGCACGTGGATCTCACAGTAAAGGATGTCAGCAATTGGTATCAGCCGGAAGATGACATTCGACAGAGAGATGAACCTATTAGTCTTATTGCTGCTGATGGCATCCATCCAAATGCTCGCTGCTACTCCAAATGGGGCGCATTCGTGGGAAACGATCTAGCCGATCAAATTTTGAAGGAACGAGACAATCCAATTGTAAAAATTCGTCAAGGAGCCCATCCTCAACACCGTCCAGCTTTTGTGGGAGGAGGCCATCATGTGCCAGCGACGGCATTTAGTGCCTCCCTCAAGCAGCAGAAACAGGAACAATGAATAAACTGTACATGGAATGTGTTCCTATCATAGAGAGAATAATTAAAAAACTAGAACGTCTAATTTACGGGGATCACAACTATGGCGCCCGCGCCAAGGCTACCCGAGGGCAACCATTGGCACCCTAAAGGGTGACAGAGTTGATCACAACCGGACCACACACTCCATAGAAAGAATAAAGAATAGAGAAGACAGAAATTTGCTTGCTGAAGACTGGCTGGATATGTGGCTGTTACGGTATTCGTGATTTGTAGCTAGCTTGATAGGGTTGGTATAGAAACGATCTTAAGATTCGTTGGTAGTCGCTACTTTCAGAACAAATACAGAAAGTCTACCTGGGAGAGGCTTGTTGCTTACTGCTATCTTTCGCTCGACTCAACCCCGAAGGACAAGATATTAATCGGGCCATCCTTTTTGGCAATTTTCCAGGATGCTGTTATGCCTCGCATCAATTGTAAGATAATTAGCAGCGTCCACACTTGAACGAGTACATCTCCGTCACCGTATCCTGTCGTTCGCAAGACCAAAAAGAGCCCCCAGGCTGTCACAACACTGACTACCATGCTCTGCGCCTGAAAGACAAATTCCGCAGCGCCTTCAATAATGCCATCCGCGGCAAACACATAAGTATTGAGAGGTTGGGAAAATATTATCAAGGGCAGGATGCGGGCAAGTTCTAGCCGTGTCGCTGAATCTCTCGTGAAAAAGTCGAGTAAGACATTTGTTTCGCTTCCCAGATAAAGGGCAAATCCTAGTATCAATCCAAGTCCCAAGCTGTACCCAAAGACCGCTATAGATACTTCTCTTGCATCAGCTTGACTATTTCGACCGAGTGCATCCGCCACCAAACCTTGCGACGCTGCCGCCAATGCATCCGAAATGAAAGAGCACAATAGCCAAAGCTGAATGGCAATCTGATGGGCTCCCAAACTCGCTACAGCGGCGTCATCCCCATTTCGAGCAGCCAAAGCAGCTGCAGAGGATATAGTCACTTGCAAGACAAGCGATCTAAGAAAAACTGTTGAAGACGCCACTGCTAAGGGTTTAATTTCTGCCCATGGTGGAACGGAAAATGTCGGAACAATTGCTAAAGCTCCGCTACTGCTATTGCTGACGTCTTCAGCAGCGTCGAGAAGCAACGCCTTTTGTTGTGCACGATGATTGCTGCCAAGTGCTCCACCCGCTGACGGCAGCCTACCCGCCAATACGCCTAGAAAGAGTAGAGCACTGATCCATTCCGCGGTCGTCGTAGCAATGGCTGCCCCAAGAGGTCCCATATGACCAAAGACAATCAATACAACATCCAAGGCAAAGTTCATGAGATTAGCTGCAACCAAAATGAAAATGGGTGTTTTTGTGTCGAGATATCCTCGCAGTATTCCCGTCGATGCGGAAATACACAGAACTGCTGGAGCTGCCAAGGCTCGAATAACTAAAAAGTCCTTGGCGTAGTGGACCGTTTCTGGGCCTGCCGATACGGTACCCATGACACCCAACAATTGATTCTGAAAGACCAACAGTGCGACTGCCAGAGCCCCGCCCAATCCCAATGCCAAGGATAAAGCCTGACCTCCTACTGCTACTGCTTCCTGTTCCGATCCCGCGGCTCGTTTGCTCGATACTAACGGCGTTGTGACCTTGGTCAAGAATCCAAAGAGATAAAAGCTAAAGGTCAAGAGTGCTGCGGATGATCCCATTCCCGCTAGAGCTTCGGGAGCATCACTAAAACGTCCCACGAATGCCGTATCGGCCAGGGTCATTAACGGATCAATTAACAAGGCGCCAAGGGCTGGAATGGCCAAATCCAAAACGGCTTCCCCCGTCGATGCGTACGTTTTGGCAGCAGAATGATGAGATCTTGGTTTGGGTGATGCCTCCTGTTCGTTTGATACAGCTGTCGATTCTGTGTCCTTGTCGTTCTTTGTGTCCATATTGTTGTCGTTATCTGAAGCCACCAGCAGTTGGCTGTTCTCGGTTACAATTGGAAGGGAAGGGAATTCATCACTATTTTCTGTATCACCTGTTACTTGACCTTGACCCCATAAACGCGGAAACATTCTGTAATTTCTAAACTGGAGTTGCTGCTGGACAGAGAAATCGCAAGAAAAATTTCGACGGCAGGATGGAAACGAATTACAAGCGGAAAAGGAGGAGGAGGACAACAACAAGCTCGATACAGAAAATGATGCAGAATGGGACCGATGGGACCCTCCTACAAAAGCGTGGATCTGAACAAGGCACAGTAACGCCAAAATAGTTGTGGATTGTCGAAAGTGCATTTACTCGTCTTTCTTACTACTAATACTGTAACCGTATTGAATACTGTACAGAGTAATAACGATGTGATGTAGTAAGGGCCACAATGGGTCTGCTGTTGGTGTCAATTGTCAATACTTTTTGATCGCATCATCATCAAAACAGAAAATAATAAATTACTTTTATGATGGAAGAAAAAATTATGGCACGATGGGCAGGGTTAGAGTACGTGGTAGTAGATGACGTCGTGCCTTTCACTTTTAACCCTAAACCAGTTCGTCGAGGCTCACTGGGTAGAGTTGTGCGGGGAAATGTGGTTTTAATCTGGCACACTCTTTAGACTAGCTAGTACGCTAGTATAGAGTAGCTATTTAGCTACTAGCACGAGCAGACATTCTTTCTGTAGCGCTGATGCTCGTATTCTTTAGTTTTGCTTTTATTCTAACAATTCGACAGTGATGTTTCCAGCGGGTGTCTGCCGCCAGCAAAGTTCGCCTTCACAAAGGCAGGGGTGGTACAAACGCACATGATGACGAGCAGACAAAGGCATTTGAGGCCAGTGTACCAGTACCGACTACTTTTTTGTTGACCTTATATCAGTTTCTACTGCAAATAGCAAAATATACCATGCTGTTTATCCAGCCATATGTTCTGTTGCTTGCTATTTTCTGTTCGCTTCGCTGCATGGTCTTATAGCATTTTCTTGATGATTACCAAAACTAGCTAGTAGTACTGTACTAGCTAGTAGTAGTACTCCGAGTATGCGATTGCGCAACTATTTCGAACCCTAAATCCCTAAATACACTGTAAATGGAACGTGTTTGGAACGCGATTAAAATCACGTGCAATGCTATCGCTAACCCTCATGTGTTAGAATACTAGCTACTGTAGTACCCTGGTTCTACGATTGGGCATTTCAACCAGCGAGAACTGAAAAGTATGCGAAGAACTCAGCGGAAGATACCAGACTTCAAACAACAGATAATGGACAGACATCTGACAAAGGAAAGACCGACCATGGCGAAGAGAATGCAACCGTCGACGCAAAGGCAGCAACAGCTGTCAATGCATATGTATGACTTCTTTTCCGAACGTGCGCACTACGGCATCGTAATTGCAGAAGCACAACATACGGAAGACGCTAGGTCTACTAATAACGCATCATAAATAACTAATCGCTATCGTACCGGCACACCAAATAATAATAACAACAACACAACAAGTAAAACAAACCTCTCCACTCCACACTCCACCTTCCCATTAAACGAGCTGGATAGCCTCGCCAACACCAACAATCTCCTACAACAGCAACTATCGCGATAACAGCACGAATTAAAGCTGCTATCGTTTGTCATACCTCAGAGTCTTTCCTTTAAAATAATACTACAGGCAGGCGCGCCGCGGCTCAAACTTAGTTCTTCTCTACTGCTCCTTTCTCAGCCTATTGTGCTTGGTAAAAGAGAAATTATCTCAACCCATCAAGGAATACAAAGGTGATATGCTAGTCGTAGGGCAAGAGGTAATTATCGACCTGACCGATGAAGACCATGGCAGTACCAAATCAGTCGTAGCCAAGGCTCACGAAGCGTTGAATGATACGACGCAAGAGATTACGATTGTCTATCACTTGGACATTCCCTTTCCTGTTAAGGAACTTCTCAAGATGCTGTTGTCAACTCCTAATCTCTACTCTTTCAGTATGTTCTCCATTGCCTTGGACGGAACATCCGAAGACTTTGAAGACTTTGCTGCAGCGTTCCGGCAGCATAAAACGTTGAAGGAAGTTCATATGGTAGACTGCGGTATGTACGGAGCCTGGAGAGGCTCAACGACAAATGGCTCGACTGCTAGTTCTGCCACATGGGATACACATGACTCGTTCGGTACAAAAGGGGCCACTGACAAAGCGGAAACTACCACCATGATGGCGCCTTCTGCCTTGGAGAATGCCCCGGATGCTACTGCCAAGATGACTGCTGCTTCGAGGAATGATACCCCTACTGTCTCTGTGGCTGGTAATGCCTCTGGTACACTAGCGACCATTGGCAAGATGCCTGTTGTTTCGGGGAGTGCTCTGGCTGTCTCTGTTGCCGATACGCGTGCTACAATTAGCACGGTCGGGCCAGATATCAGCAGTGCAAAGGACAAGGCCAAGAAAACTCGTGATGCTGCTTGTGGAAGTATAACGACAGGTGCATCAAGCCGTGCCAGCAGCTCTATACCTAGTCGTAACACTCGCCACGTTAACAAAAAGGCTCGCCTGAATGCGGACGGTTCGACGGGGGTATCCTCCGACAAGAAACCACAGTGCATGACATCCATCTGCTCGTCAGCGCCACGAACTATGGATGTCTTATTAGAAGCGTTAGGGTCTCTCCAGAGCCTTGAAAATATTGAACTTTATGGCATCCCTTCATTAATGTTTGACGGGAGCAAAGATGCAGCCAACGAGTCACAGCACCGCGCCGTGCTTCGAGAAGGCGAAAACGACGATGACATCCCCATGGTCCCCATGGCAGCAGACGATGATACCACGTTCTCAGACGACGATTTTATGGACGACTACGATGAAGACATTCGGGGTATCCCAGGAAACAAGAAAGCCGGAAAGACGGATCGAAAGCTGTCCTTGTTGATGAGCCCAGCTGCCATTGGTGCTCTCTGTAGAGGACCCTCCCTAAACAACGTGGGGCTAGAAGATTTGAACCTGAAGGACGCCCACATTATCCGAATGATGCAGTCTTTGGCCATGCCGAGTAACACCATTAAAGAACTGAAAATTTGGGGGTGTAACATCACGGACAAGGCGTGTATTGCCATTGCACAAATGCTTCAAGTGAACAAGACTTTGGAACGACTAGATCTGGCCAACAATCACATCGACGACGAAGGCTGTGTTCTTATTGCAAACGCTCTCCACGGGAACACGGCATTGGTGTCGTTGAATCTCGCGGGGAACGAGTGTGCACAAAACTACGATGCAGTGAGCGTAGGAGGGGCCTATGAAGCATTTCTAAAATTGTTAGAAAAGAACAAGACTCTAACTGATCTGGTGCTGGAGCCATACGAGCAAGACGATGAGGCAGATGTTCCAGAATTCATCTTTATCCCGAACGATCGAAACATTGCAGATGATGTTGGCTCGTCCGCGTCTGATTCTGCGGACGGTTTCTGAATACGTCGAATGCTGTATCCGACGTTACGGTCGTGGAAGTGAGCTGACTTAAGGCTGGCTTTGGTTGGTTCAAAGAGACAGTGTACAATGCTTAAAAGAATTCATAAAAAGTGAATCCTATCACTGGCCCAGTAAAAACAAAGGATGAATATAAATCTTTTAATATTCACAACTGCTGCCCCTTGATTGTTTTCTGGTAGCGTCTTTGACATGTTCTACTTGCTGGCTACTTGTGAGGATTTATATATTACACATTATCTGACCCCACTGCGGGGTGCTCTTTTGGCTCAGAGGCATTATCTTCAGATGGTAGCTGAAGTGGTTGAGCGGTGAAGCATCAGGCTCATAACCTGGTTGCCGTAGGATCGACTCCTTCAGCAATGCATTAGCATCATCCCGTAAAGAGCACTTGCTGGTGTTGAACACGCAAACACTGAGCCAAAGCAAGACATTATTACACTTCCTGCACTAGCGCACCTGCTACTCCAGTCGTGGCGGGGGGTGTGAGGATTTATATATTACACATTATCTGACCCCACTGCGGGGTGCTCTTTTGGCTCAGAGGCATTATCTTCAGAGCTACTGCATCAATCTCAGAGATTAGTTTATTCAACTTGCCTGCCTCGCAAGTTCAATTTCCTAGAGGGAACTTTTCTGGGGGGGAGGTAGAAGTCTTCGAAATTCTTTGTACTGTTCGAGTTTGGTGTGGATTTGCAAGTGTGCAAAGATTTGCTTGCGCTTCTTAATCAACGTTTGAGGGACGTGAATTGTATGGCTGTGGGAAGTGTGCAAGTGTAGGTGGTGACCAAAACGAGCACATCAACATTATTTTTTGCCCACACTTGACTGCTTGCAGCTTGCAGTGATACAGAACTGCAGTGCGAATACTGATACAATTTGAGGTGTTCGGCAGCGGTAACAATAGCCGCATGGTCAAACAACTGAAGCTGCCGGCATCGACGATACTAGTAGTACCTGCTGCAAGAGTTTTTTTCTTCTACAGATTTTGACCGGCCAGCAAAGTTTGACCTAAGTACCAGAGTAGTCTCCTGTACTAGCTACAGTAGCAGACTAGCTAGTAGACTACTAGACTAGTAGTAGTATTTAATTACTCGAGCATTATTTGATGTGGCAATTATTATTATCGGCAAAAGACAATCCTGTGAAAAACTCAGTCGAAAATGCCTTTCAAAATTAACTCGTATCCTAAATTCGAGGCAATTTGCGTCGAGTGCAATTTGCGTCGGATGCAATTTGCGTAGAATCCAAATAAGCCCAGGTGGGTTATGACTGTTAAGAGCACTAACCCCAAACTAATGTTAGAACGAAGGCAATAATGAACATACTAAATGGAGCAATCTCAGAGTACAATAGTAGCAATAGCTCACCATAAAAGGAGTAATCGTAGTGCCTGCTGGGCTACTGCAGTATTGGCTACTTTGTGAACATCCCAGCAAGCAGATCTACAGTAGAGCGGAGTAGAGTTGAGTCTAGCTACGGACATCTCAAATTCTACTTCGTGCTACGTCGGTCGTCGGTCTATCCCAACAACGCCACAGCGCCACAACGCCATACGCCATTGCCATCAACAAAGTCTTCATCGTTTAAAGCAGAGAAGACAGCAACATCTTCTGGCCATGTTATCAAGTGGTAGATATCCGAAAGAACGAAGAGTACGTCCATCCAAGGAGGCGTTTTTCCACTTGTCTGTAGCTTTGAACATTTTGTTTTTGGTGATATGGGCAATGCAATCTATGTTGAGTGGAACTACTCACAGTAACAAAGCAGTCTTAATGATCCAGGGAGACGAACGACGCTGGCATGGAGGTCATCCCAACGCGAGAGACCACAAAGGATCATGTTGGTGTGGTGCCGAAGATAACTATTGCATGTGCACTCCCAACGTAGCCATTGACTTGATCATTGCTTCTCATGATGAAAGACATGTTTGGCTAGTACAACGAAAGGATACCAATCAGCTTGCTACCATGGGTGGTTTTGTAGACCTTGGAGAAACTGTGGAACAAGCCGTCCATCGGGAACTCAAGGAGGAAATGAATATTTCTCTCATGTCCCACAATGAGCAGCCCCGCCTGCAGGGAGTCTACTCGGATCCTCGACGCGACAATCGGAGACGGAATGTGGCGGTCGTCTTTGTCGTCAAATTATCACATTCCATCCAACCCAAGGCGGCAGACGATGCCAAAGATGTCAAACTGATTTCGTTAGGTGATATTGAAGACCACGATTTTTTTGCGGACCACAAGACAATACTTTTGGATTACCGAGAATCATTGCGACAAAACGACAAAATGAATGGAAAAGCGACGAGAGAGTCTCTAAAAAAATTGGGTTCGTCCAATGAGGCGGCTATTGATATTCAACGTTCGGTATGTACAGCACCCTAGTCCATACAGGCACAATAAAATCCTTCAAATGCGAGAGGATCATTGGGTGTCAACTTAAACATGTAAATTCGCCCCGCTCCCTTTTCAAAGAATATTCTTTGGCCAGCACTTCTCCAAAAGCTAGTTCTCATCCACACAAAGTGAATTTTTTGCCAGTTCCAATGGTTGAAATGCTTGCTTTCAGAACGTGAGCGATCCAGAGTGGGTGGTCATTCTCGTGTGTTCTATTCTGCAAACATAATATCAAAGCGTCAGGACACCCGCCACGAAAGCTCGAACGGCAATACACTTTCAACGCAATCGTTCCTTTCACTCTTACAACACTTTTTAGGGTGCACGTCTCCACTCAATGTAGATAGTCGATCCTGTCCTTCGAAAATGTGGGTGGTCCGGATTGTGATCAACTATGCCACCCCTTTCCCGGGGTGCCAATGGTTGCCTTCGGGTGCCATAAGTTGTGATCCCCGCGTAAGTTAGATGTTCGAATTTTAGAATTTAACTATTAGATAAGACTTTTTGCTAGTACAAACTATTTTTTGCGTGTGCCACAAATGGTGGCAAATTTGTGCTTTGAATGGTTTTATAGCCTTTTTCTTTCTCTGTCTCTCTCAATCTCTTTTTATTATTTATTTAGTAATATCTATCTATGGATTGATTTCCAAGAGTTCCACTTCAAAATTGAGATCGGCATTTGGTGGAATGACTCCACCAGCACCTCGTGCACCGTATCCGTAATCACTGGTAATGTGCAACGTGGCCTTTTCTCCCAAACTCATGGTCATAACACCTTCGTCCCATCCTTGAATGACTCGTCCGATACCGATTTGAAACTTGAACGGACGTCCCTTGTCAATGGACGAATCAAACTTTTGTCCATTCGAAGCAAGTGTTCCACTGTAAAATAATTATAATGTTT
>Ga0210025_1001911_pt1 | contig 21395 bp, 18 predicted proteins | sample CryGeyme20150102_FD_183989 | JGI IMG/M metagenome (GOLD analysis project Ga0210025, IMG submission 183989) | Groundwater microbial communities from Crystal Geyser aquifers in Utah, USA - Crystal Geyser metaG 2015-0102 (SPAdes) (version 2) | ecosystem: Environmental > Aquatic > Deep subsurface >...
ACGGAACTTGCTCCCTTAAAAGTTTAACCATACTTTCTAAAAAAGGAGAGGTTTTTAAATTTCTAAAATTGAGTGCTTGTGCGGCATTAAATAATTCAATGGCCAAAATTGTTTCAATATTTTCAACCACTTTAAAAGCTTTGGTGGCGGCGTTAGCGCCCATGCTCACGTGGTCTTCTTGTCCATTTGACGAAACAATAGAATCAATGCTGGCGGGTGTGCTCAATTGCTTATTTTGACTAACAATGCTGGCGGCAGTGTATTGTGGAATCATAAAGCCGGAATTCAACCCTGGGTTTTTTATCAAAAAATTTGGCAATCCCCGTTGACCGGAAATTAATTGATACGTTCTTCGTTCAGAAATGCTTCCCAATTCTGCCATAGCAATGCATAAAAAATCTAAGGCTAAAGCCAAAGGCTGTCCGTGAAAATTACCGCCGGAAATAATTTCATTGGCTTCAACAAAAATATTTGGATTGTCGGTTACGCTATTGATTTCGGTTAAAAAAGTTTTAGAAACATATTGCAAAGCATCTTTGCTCGCCCCGTGTACTTGAGGCATACACCTAAAAGAGTACGGATCTTGAACATGGGCTTTTGGCTGATTTATCAACGCACTTCCTTCTAAAAATGTTAAAATACGCTCAGCCGTTTTTAGCTGACCTTGATGCGGACGCACCAAATGTATAAGCGGATTAAACGGTGATTTAAGTCCGTCAAAAGCTTCAAGCGAAAGCGTTCCAATTAAATCGGCAAAATAAGAGAGTTTGGCCGATTTTAAAGTCAGATACAAACCATAAGCGCTCATAAATTGCGTGCCATTGAGCAAAGCTAAGCCCTCTTTGGCCTTTAATTCAATGGGATTCCAGTGGAATAATTTTAAAATGGCTTCGCCCGAATATTCCTTATCTTGATAAACCACTTTACCCCTGCCCAATAAAGGCAAGGCCAAATGTGCTAAAGGCGCTAAATCACCCGAAGCACCTAGCGAACCTTGCGTAAAAACTACTGGAAGCACGTCGTTGTTATAAAAATCAATTAAGCGCTCAACGGTTTGCAATTGCACACCCGAATGGCCATAACTCAATGATTGGATTTTTAAAAACAACATCAATTTTACAAGCTCATTAGGAACGCGGTCTCCAGTTCCGCAGGCATGACTAATGACCAAATTTTCTTGTAATTTTGAAAGATTATCATTTGATATTTTAACATTACAAAGCGAACCAAACCCAGTATTGATGCCATAAACAGGCTGATTACTGTGATTTAACTTGTCGTCAAGGTATGCTCTACACTTATTTATTTTGTCTATGGCATCATCGGATAAAACCAATTTTTTTTGTTGTTGAATAAGGTCGAAAAGACTTTGATAATCGAGATGTTTAGTTTGAATTTGGTGCGTCATTTTAATGCTTCTTTGGTTGCTCAAAATTCACTATAAATGCGTTCATATCCAAATATATTGACACTTTTAAAAATGAACCCATTTACAAAATTAATATTAGCAATTTTTAACAAACTTTCAACAATTGTCGCAACCATTATTTATATCTTTGCAAAAATTAATTTAAAAAAATGAGAAAACTATTTTATTTATTTGTTGTTTTGAGCATTGTATCTTGCAAAAAAACACCACACGATTATGTAACATTATCAGGCGAAATCACTAATTTAAAAGTAGATACCCTTACCGTTTATGGCAACAACCGCTACATTAAAAAAATACTTGTAAAAAAAGACGGTAGTTTTAGCGATACGCTAAAAATTGAAGCTGGTTTTTTTGCCTTGTCGGATGGGAAAAGCCAAACCTTTTTAAATCTTAAAAATGGTTATGAACTTGAGCTTAAAGCCGATGCTGATAAATTTGAAGAAAGTATTGTATTTGAAGGCGATGGCGCTGGAACAAACAATTATTTAGCCTTAAAAATAAAAACCCAAAAACAATTTGGTCTCGACAATTTGGAGGCTTTCTTTTTAATGGAAAAAAGTGCCTTTGATGCTAAAGTAAAAGAAATCGATGATTTTAACGCTAAATTATTGGTTGACGCTAAAGACTTAGACAGCACTTTTACGGCAAATGAAAAAACAGCCAATGAACGAATGGTTGTTTTTTTAAATGAAAATTATGAAGCACAACACTCAAAATTGACAAAATTTGCCTTGGGACAACCTGCTCCTACCTTTGATTTAGAAAACTTTAAAGGCGGTAAAACTTCGTTAAAAAGCTTAGCTGGCAAATATGTTTACATTGATGTTTGGGCTACTTGGTGTGCTCCTTGCATTCAACAAATACCTGATTTAAAAAGAGTTGAAGATCAATACAAAGGTAAAAACATTGCTTTTGTAAGCTTGTCAATTGATAAGTTAGCCGAAAAAACTAAATGGCGTGATATGATAAAAGAAAAACAATTGGGAGGCATTCAATTATTTGGTGAAAGCGATTGGAACTCTAAATTTGTAAAAGATTTTGATATAACCGGCATACCACGTTTTATCTTAATTGACCCACAAGGTAATATTGTAGATGCCGATGCGCCAAGGCCTTCTGATCCAAGATTAATTGCCTTATTTGATTCCTTAAAATTATAATTTTTAAACAAATTATATATAAACCTAAAGGCGTGTGAATAAATCACGCGCCTTTTTTATGCCTATTTATCAGTATTTAAAAGCTGTTTAAACGCTTTCGGTAAATAATTTATAATATCTGATGCGATAAAAGTTTCACAAGTTAAATCTGTTTTAATAGCAATATCGGCGGTCAATCCGTGAAGATAAACACCTAAAATCGCTGCTTGTAACGGTTCGTAATGTTGGGCTAAAAGCCCGGTAATTAAACCGCTAAGCACATCCCCACTACCACCCGTCGCCAAAGCGGGATTTCCGGTGGAATTAAAATACAACTGTTCCCGATTTACAATGAGCGTATGTGCGCCTTTTAAAACCACAATTATTTGATGTTTAAGGCTCAATTTTTTGAGCCTTTCAAGTTTTACATCATCATGGTTCCAAGAGCCAATCAGGCGTTCCAACTCTTTTGGATGGGGTGTTAAAATACTGTTTTTGGGCACTAATTTTAACGCTTCGGGATGCAGTGCTAAGCAATTTAGCGCATCGGCATCAATAACCAAAGGTGTTTTATTTTTGGCTAAAAAAGTTAAAAAAGCCTCTTGTGTTTTTTGGTCTAAACCCATCCCCATTCCAATACCTATTGCATTGGCATTGATTTTATTGTGAAAATTTGAAAGCCCTATTTTGCCATTGGTAATGCACATGGCTTCGGGCACTTGCGATTGAATTATTTGATAAGCACATTCGGGAACCAGCCCTGTAACCAAACCACTTCCCATTTTATTTGCCGCTTTTAAAGCGAGCACCATCGACCCAATTTTTCCATAACTTCCGCCAATTAGTAAGGTATGCCCATACGTTCCTTTATGCGAAAAGGGCAATCTTTTTTTATAAAAAGCTAAAACATCTGATTTTGAAACGAATTCAGCTTCAACTGATAAAGTATTGATGAAGTCCATATTTAAACCAATATCTAAAACCGCCCACGACTGGGTAAAGTATTGATTTTCGGGTAATAAAAACGCGCGTTTAGGACATTGAAAAGTTAAGGTATGCGCAGCTTTTATAACCGATTCTTTGTCAAAAACAGCGGTTTCAGCAAAAAGTCCAGAAGGGAAGTCGATTGATAAAATATAATTTTGAGATTGGTTTAGATATTGAATGAGGCTTTTAGTAAACCCTTCGGGAGCGCGTTTAATTCCCAAACCAAAAATGGCATCAATTATAATGGCATCCTTTGGTATCAAAGGAAAATCTGTTATGGCATCAATGTTTTTTGGTTGGTAATTTTGACTTTTTAACCAAACTAAATTGGCTTCAAATTCTGGTGATTTTTTTTGGCTAAAGTTTACGATAAATGATTTTACGATAAAGCCTTTTGCCAAAAGCAGTCTCGCAATTACCAGACCATCGCCTCCATTGTTGCCAACGCCACAAAAAATATAAAATGTCGGGTGATTTTTAGAAATTTTATCTGATAAAATCCACTCGCAGCAACGCATTCCAGCGCGTTCCATCAAGTCTAATGACGTTATATTATCATTTTTTATGGTAGCTTGGTCGGCTAGATAAATTTGAGAAGGACTTAATATTTTCATCTTTTAAAATCAAAATCCAACTAAAAAGAACAAAGAATGATAAGATTGTTATTCTTTAAAAACACCCATTGCTTCATATTTTGCCATACGCTTGGCTACCAATTCGTCAAGGGACAAATCTTTAAGTTCTAAATAGGCATTAACAATGGCATCTTCAACAATTTGATAGGCCCCATTCCGGTTGCTATGAGCGCCACCAAAAGGCTCTTTAATGATATCGTCAATTAACTTTTGTTTTTTCATATCAAAAGCCGTCAATTTTAGGGCATTGGCAGCTTCTTCTTTATGATCCCAACTGCGCCACAAAATTGAAGAGCAAGATTCGGGAGATATCACGGTATACCAAGTGTTTTCGAGCATATAAACGCGATCGCCAACGCCAATTCCAAGTGCGCCTCCCGATGCGCCTTCGCCAATAACTACCGTTATAATTGGTGTTTTTAGCCTTGTCATTTCAAAAATATTTCGCGCAATGGCTTCCCCTTGACCGCGCTCTTCAGCTTCAAGTCCGGGATAAGCGCCAGGTGTATCTAGCAAGGTTACAACAGGAATTTTAAACTTTTCGGCCATTTTCATTAAGCGTAAGGCTTTGCGATAGCCCTCCGGGTTTGACATTCCAAAATTGCGGTATTGACGCGTTTTGGTATTATAACCTTTTTGTTGACCAATAAACATATACGATTGGTCGCCAATTTTGCCTAAACCACCAATCATCGCTTTATCATCTTTTACATTGCGGTCGCCGTGCAATTCAAAAAATGTATCCCCACAAATGGCGTTGATATAATCTAAGGTATAAGGTCTTGAGGGGTGGCGCGACAATTGAACGCGTTGCCAAGGTGTTAAGTTGCAATAAATGTCTTTTCTTGTTTTTTCGAGTTTTTTCTCTATATTTTTACAAGTTTTAGAAACATCAACATCGCTCTCTTCGCCAATAATAAGACATTTATCTAATTGGTCTTCAAGCTCTTTAATAGGAAGTTCAAAGTCTAAATATTCCATAGTTTAGGTTCTGGTTATCGATACAAATATAAAAACATTTACAGATGTTTTATCGCTTTTTGCTGAGTATTATTTTAGGATATAGTTTAAAAGCGGCATTGAGGATGATACTTACAATGATTAAGGCTGTTCCCAAATAAAATTGAGTGGTCATTTTTTCGCTATCTCCCAAAATGATAACGGCTAATGCAATGCCATAAACGGGCTCTAAATTGATGGTGAGCATCATGGTAAACGGACTCATTTTGAGCAATAATTTTGTTGAAGCCACCATAGTATAAGCGGTACAAACAGAAGCTAAAATAAACAGATAACTAAAATCGGATAGGGATAGTTTAAAAAAGCTGGGCGTTTGCATCGTTCCGTTAAAGAAGAGCAAAATTCCGATGAGTAAAAAACCAGATAAAAGTTCATAAAAAGTGATGCTCAGCGCCTCGTGTTTTTGAATTAATTTACTGTTTAAAACAGCAAAAAGTGCCGATAAAAATGCGGCGAGCAATCCAAATAATATTCCTAAAGTAAATTTAGCTTGTACATTGAAAATAACCAATAATCCCAAAATGGCAATCACCGAAAACAAAACCTCATACCACACAATTTTTTTCTTGTAGAATACCGGTTCAATAAAGGTTGCAAACAAGGCCCCTGTTGAAATAGCGGCTAAGGTTACTGATACATTTGAAATTTTTATGGCATAAAAAAAACTTATCCAGTGAATGGCTATAAAAAATCCAACAAATGAAAATTGTAAAATGGCTTTCGGACTCTTTTTTAAACTTTTTTTGAATAAAATAGCATAAATCAGCAATACTAAAACGGCTAAACCCGTTCGATACCAAACCAGCGGAATGGCGTCAATACTGATAAGTGCGCCAATAACTGCGGTAAATCCCCATATAAAAACAATAAAATGCAGATGGAGGTGGTTGTTGAGTTTAGCGTTTGGCATTTTTATATAGAATTAATGCTAATGTCCCAAAAATAAGGTTGGGCATCCAAACCATTAAAAAGGCATTTGCTGTTGCCACTGAGCCTAAAACACTGGCTATTTTCATAAAAAATACATAAACAAACATCAATGAAATACCTAATGCCAAGCTAATACCAATGCCACCTCTACGCTTTTTTGAGCCTAAAACTACGGCAATTAAGGTTAAAATGAAGGATGACATTGGCAAACTGGTGCGGCTGTGTAATTCAACATAATGGCTGTTTAAATTCTGTACACCTCGGGCTTTTGAATTGTGGATAAAATCTAATAAATCGGGTGTGTTAATTTGTCGTGCCAAATTTTTTTCGTAAACAAAATCGGATGGAACAAAATTAAAGGTGGTGTCTATTTTATCTCCAAGTTCATTGACATCTTTATTTTGAATAAGGCGTCTTTTTTTGTAATTAGTCAATTCAAAGGTGCTATCTTTAGGCATAAAACGCACATTAGCAGCTGCAATTTTATAGACGAGCTGACCTTTTTCATAATGTTCAAAGGTGAAATTAAAGCCATTTTGTTGTTCGATGCTAAAATTTTTAACATACACATAATTTCCTTTACTCAATTGCAAAACGCCGTTATTGACCCAGTTGTTAGTATTTTCTTCTTTTTTTAGAAATTGCAATCCAAAATTGTCGAGGGCTTTATTGGCTTTTGGTACGATAAAATGTGTCATCAAGAGCGCAAAAACAGTAACCATTGCTGCGCCCATAAAATAAGGTTTGATAAATCTTTTAAAAGAAATTCCTGCGGTGTTAATAGCGACGATTTCGGTATTTTCGGCCATTTTTGAGGTAAACATAATAACCGAAATAAACAAGGCCAAGGGCATAAAGGTATTGGCGTAGTTGATGACAAAATTTAGGTAATAATCGCTGATAATTTGCCAAGTGGTCAAATCGGGTTTTGCTAGAAATTTTCCAATTTTATCAGCAATATCAATAACTATGGCGATGGGCGTTAAAATTAACAGCGTAAAAATAAAAGCTGTAAAATAGCGCGTTAATAGGTATTTATCGAGTATTTTCAAGGTTTATAAGCGCTTATCCATTTGCTTTACCATTTGGTTTTTCCAAGTGTAAAAATCTCCTGCTAAGATATGCTTTCTTGCTTCACCAACCAACCATAAATAAAAGCCTAAATTATGTATGGAAGCAATTTGTTTTCCCAAAAATTCATTAGCAGCAAACAAGTGGCGTAAATAGGCTTTTGAATACAATAAGTCAACCGTGGTAATCCCCATTTCATCCAAAGGCGAAAAATCATCTTCCCACTTTTTATTTTTTAAATTAATTGTGCCATGAGCCGTAAATAACATGCCGTTGCGGGCATTTCGCGTAGGCATTACACAATCAAACATATCAATTCCAAGTGCAATATTTTCTAAAATATTTATTGGCGTGCCAACGCCCATTAAATAGCGCGGTTTATCATTAGGCAAAATGTTGCAAACCAAATCGGTCATTTGATACATATCTTCAACAGGTTCGCCAACCGATAAGCCACCAATGGCATTTCCTTCTGCACCAATTTGGGCGATATATTCAGCCGATTGTGTTCTTAAATCTTTATAAGTAGAACCTTGAACAATGGGGAAAAAGGCTTGTGAATAGCCGTATTTAAAAGGCACTTTTTCAAGGTGTGCCACACAGCGATCGAGCCAGCGGTGCGTCATGTGCATTGAATTTTTGGCATAATTATAATCGCACGGATAGGGTGTGCATTCATCAAAAGCCATAATAATATCAGCGCCAATGCTGCGCTGTACTTCCATTACATTTTCAGGGCTAAAAAAGTGAATAGAACCATCAATATGCGATTTGAATTTAACGCCCTCTTCTTTAATTTTACGGTTAGCCGATAGGCTATAAACTTGATAGCCACCACTATCAGTTAAAATGTTGCCTTCCCAGTTCATGAATTTGTGCAAGCCCCCCGCTTGTTCTAATATTTGCATTTTAGGGCGCAGGTATAAATGGTAAGTATTTCCTAAAATAATTTGAGCTTTAACATCATTTTTAAGTTCCAATTGGTGTACACCTTTTACCGAAGCCACCGTTCCAACAGGCATAAAAATAGGTGTAAGAATGGTGCCGTGATCGGTCGTAATCACACCAGCTCTCGCTTTGCTTTGCTTATCGGTAACTTTTAGGTCAAATTTCATAATCGGAACGCGGTTTAAAGTGAGAAATGGGTTATTATCAGTTTTTGGTTAATCATTGATTGCCAATTTGTGATTTGTTTTTTGTTAAACGTTGAATCTAAAATTCATAATATCACCATCTTTAACCACATATTCTTTACCTTCAATGCCAAATTTTCCTGCTTCTTTAACCTTTAATTCGGAGCCTAAGGTAACATAGTCTTCATAATGCATCACTTCGGCGCGAATAAATCCACGTTCAAAATCGGTGTGGATAACGCCCGCGGCTTGAGGTGCGGTGTCACCAATATTGATAGTCCAAGCGCGGACTTCTTTTACGCCTGCCGTAAAATAAGTTTGCAAATTCAATAATTTATACGCCGAACGGATTAATTTAGAAGCACCTGCCTCAATTAAACCTAAATCTTCTAAAAACATTTGGCGTTCTTCAAAGGTTTCAAGTTCTGTGATATCGGCTTCGGTAGCCACCGCCAAAACAATGACTTCGGCATTTTCATTTTTTACCAATTCTTTTACTTGCGCCACATAAGCATTGCCATTTTTGGCCGAAGCTTCATCTACATTGCAAACGTATAACACGGGTTTATCGGTTAACAATTGAAGTGGTTTAACAAAAGCCAAACGGTCTTTTTCGTCAATATCCAAAATTCTAACTGATTTCGCACTTTCTAAACCCGATTTTACTAGTTCAAGAATTTCCCATTCTTTTTGTGCATTTTTATCACCCGTTTTGGCGGCTTTTTTAACGCGTTCTATGCGCTTTTCAACACTTTCTAAATCTTTTATTTGCAGCTCATAATCAATGGTTTCTTTATCTCTTATCGGATTTATTGTGGTGTCAACGTGCACAATATTATCATTGTCAAAACAGCGCAACACGTGAATAATGGCATCGGTTTCGCGAATATTTGCCAAGAATTTATTGCCTAAACCCTCACCTTTACTCGCCCCTTTAACCAATCCGGCGATATCTACAATTTCTACTGTTGCGGGCATTACACGCTCTGGTTTTACAATGGCTTCTAGCTTTTGAAGACGTGGATCAGGTACATTTACCACACCAATATTGGGTTCAATAGTACAAAATGGAAAGTTAGCGCTTTGTGCTTTAGCATTTGATAAGCAATTAAATAAAGTCGATTTTCCTACGTTTGGCAATCCTACAATTCCGGCTTTCATGTGAAATTTTTTTTGAGGTGCAAATATAGGCGTAATTTATAAAACAAAGGAATGAATTGGCACTGAACACCCCATAATTTTAATAATTAATAATGCTAAAAACACGCATCAATCCCTATTTTATCTATCTTTGACAAACAAATTTTATTTAATTGATTAAGTGCTTATAACTTAACTAAAAACTCAACTTTTTTACAAACCCTATAATGAATCCCAATTTAAAACAATTTATCATTCGTTCTTTTATTGAACCTTTTCGGGACAAAGACCTCTATAAAAAACCCATTCAAGATGATTTTGTTAATGAATTTATAAAACTAAAAGTTAGCATAAAACACTTCTTTAAAGACGTCATTCTACTCACCTTAGGGATGTTTTCGGCGGGATTTGGACTAAAAGGTTTTTTGCTTCCAAACAATTTTATAGATGGCGGTGTAACCGGTATTTCTCTTTTAACGGCACATATTACTAATATCCAACTGCCCATTCTCATTGTTCTTATCAATATTCCCTTTATCGCAATTGGTTTTACGCAGGTAAGTAAAACCTTTGCTGTTAAGAGCTTTTTGGCTATAATTGGACTTGCCATTATTGTTGCAATGGTAAATTATCCTTTAATTACCCAAGACAAATTATTAGTTTCAGCATTTGGTGGCTTCTTTTTAGGAGCCGGCATTGGGCTATCAATTCGCGGTGGTGGCGTGCTTGATGGAACCGAAGTACTTGCCATTTATTTAAGTAAAAATTCAAGCTTCACCATTGGTGATATCATCCTAGTTTTTAACATCCTTATCTTTTCGGTTGGAGCCTATTTGCTTTCGGTTGAAACCGCATTATACGCCATACTCACCTATCTTGCAGCATCAAAAACAGTCGATTTTATTGTTGTTGGGATTGAGGAATATACTGGAGTTACAATTATTTCATATCAGTCGGAGGCCATAAGAAAAATGATAATTGAAAAACTCCGCAGAGGCGTTACCATCTATAAGGGTAAAAGAGGTTATGGAAAAGACAAGTCAGAGTTAAACAACACCGATATTATTTATACGGTTATTACCCGCCTTGAAATAGCAAAACTTCAAACTGAAATTGACCTCATTGATCCAGAAGCCTTTATTATTATGAGTAGTATAAAAGATACTAAGGGTGGTATGATAAAAAAACGCTCGCTAAGTGTAAAGAAAAAACAAGTCTAATCAACACATTTTCAATAGGTGAGGTTTCGTGCTCGGCAAACAATTTTGTGATTATAGAAAGTTCAATGCTTCAATTTAATATTTTCCATAAAAATTGCCATCTTTGCCAATGTTATTAAAAAACAACCCCTACAATCTAAAAAAATAGTATAAAAATCCAATAAAAAAAATGAAAGCAACCAAGATATTTAAAGCGTTTTTTGAAAGTGAAAAAGCAGGTGGTCTTGTTTTAATAGCCTGCACAATAATTTCATTAATAATAGCTAATTCAAGTATTGGAGCGAGTTATCACGATTTATTTCAAACCCAGTTTCAAGGTCATAGTATGGTACATTGGATTAATGACGGATTGATGGCTATTTTCTTTTTGCTGATTGGCTTAGAGTTAGAAAGAGAAATTTATCAAGGTGAACTATCCAACATAAAAGACGCTTTATTGCCAATTTTTGGAGCGATAGGCGGAATAATAGTCCCCGCAGGGCTATTTTTATTATTCAATTTTGGAACAACAACCCAATCAGGTGCAGGAATTCCCATGGCAACAGATATTGCTTTTGCATTGGGCATTTTAGCATTATTAGGGAGCCGTGTGCCAACTTCATTGAAGGTGTTTTTAACTGCCTTAGCTGTAATTGACGACTTAGGAGCAATTATCATTATTGCCATTTTTTATACAAAAACATTACTTTTAACAAACTTATTTATTGCATTAGGCATTTTTGCATTGCTTTTAGTTTTTAACAGAATGAAAGTTAGAAACCTAATTCCGTATTTAATTGGCGGAATTGCCATGTGGTATTTTATGTTACATTCGGGTGTTCACGCTACCATTACAGGTGTTTTATTAGCTTTTGCGATTCCCTTTGGTAATGGAGGCGAAAAATCTACTTCTTATATTTTGCAACACTTTTTACACAAACCCGTTGCCTTTATAATTCTGCCAATTTTTGCGTTAGCAAATACCGCAATTGTTTTTAGTGGTAACCTTTCGCAAATTCTTACCGAAAATTATAGTTTAGGAATTGCGCTTGGTCTTATTATAGGCAAACCATTAGGTATTTTTATGTTGGTATTTTTAACAGTTGCTTTTGGCCTATGTAAGTTGCCTGTTGACTTAAATTGGAAATCAATAATTGGTGTTGGTTTTTTAGCAGGAATCGGTTTTACGATGTCAATTTTTATAACTTTATTAGCTTTTGAAGAAGAAGCAATTATTAATAACGCTAAATTAGTTATTTTAATTTCTTCACTTATAGCCGGTATTATTGGTTTTATATTCTTAAAATTAACACTATTAAAGACTTTTACTGATGATGAACAATAAAATTTTTGATTTTATTAACCTCCATAATGGAGAAGATTTAAGAGAAAAGGTTTTAGAAAACGTAAAATCGAACATTTCCTTTCGAGGTGCGAATCTATGGATATTGGCATGTGCAATTGTTATTGCTTCGGTGGGCTTAAACGTCAATTCAACGGCAGTAATCATTGGTGCAATGCTTATTTCACCTTTAATGGGACCCATTGTAGGTGCGGGATTTGCTTTGGCTATTTATGATTTTGAATTACTTAAAAAATCTGCAAAAAATTTGTTGATAGCTACAATTTTAAGCTTAGTAGTGGCAACAATTTATTTTTTTGTAAGCCCATTTAAAGATATGCAGTCTGAATTATTTGCCAGAACTTCCCCAAATATTTATGATGTTTTAATTGCTTTTTTTGGCGGTTTAGTAGGTGTTATTGCCTTAACAAGAGTAGAAAAAGGCAATCCAATTCCGGGTGTGGCCATCGCTACGGCATTAATGCCTCCACTTTGCACGGCGGGTTATGGCCTCGCAATAGGGAATTTTGCTTATTTTTTTGGAGCCTTTTACCTTTATAGTATCAATTGCTTTTTTATTTGTATCGCCACTTTTTTAATTATAAAATATTTGAAATATCAACCTGTAAAAATACTAAACCAAAAATTAGAAAAACAGATTCGATATGGCATTACAGGTTTAATTTTGATCATGATAATACCCAGTTTTTATTTGGCTTACAATCTCTTACAAGAAAAAAAATACAGCCAAAAGCTAGAGCAATTTATTGCTAACGAGTTCACAAACAAGGGTTATACGTTAATTTATAAACACACCTCATTTAACACAAATCCTAAAAAAATAGAATTGGCTTTTTTGACCAAAAAGTTTGACAATGAAGAAATGAAATTGTTAAACCAAAAACTTATTGAATACAATATTAGCAATACCAAATTGGAAATAAAGCAAGATGCAAAAGATTTAAAAAGTGAAATTTTGAATGAACTGGGAAATCATAATAAAGTTTTATCCGAAAAAGACATTTTGATAACTAATTTAAAAAAAGAGTTAGGGGAGTATAAAATAGACTATACACAAATATTGAAAGAAACTGCAATATTATTTCCCGAACTAAAAAATGTATCATTAGGCAAACATTTAATAACACAAAACACAAATAGTCCAAAAACAATAACGGTTATGGTTTATCAAACCAGTAATAAGACAAAAATTGATACCGAAAAAATCAAAAGTTGGCTAAATCAAAAACTAAACACCACTGAAATTATACTTTTAAAACAAGAATAACTTTAAAAATTTCATGATGTTTTTAGCGTAGCCAGCCCCAATTTTATTGGATAGAATGAAAGCCATTTTAAAGGATTTTATCCGCTATTTTGTGGGGATTTTAAACAACTTGACACAAAACAACAAACGAAAGGCATCATCAGTAATATGCCTGGCTCGAACCCTAACTGTCTAAAAACCCATTTCGCCACAAAACCATTAACAGCTTAATTGTTAATAACCTAATATTAATACGTTTGTTTAATCAATTTATTTTTCAAAATTTTTACACGGTTTTTAAGTTGCTGCTTTATAAAGTTTAGCAGGGCAAAAAAGCAACAAAACCAAAGCCGTTTACACACTTTTAACAACTAAAGGCTTCGACCAAATAAAAAGTCCATTTTGATGATTTATAATGAATTATTTATATATTTGATTAAAATAAAGTATGTAAATTTTCATACCTACCTATCTAAAATGGTTAGATAGGTATGATGGAGTCATAACTATAAGTAAGTTATGCGTAATTTAAAACCGAACTATAATTGAAATTACAAGATTTTAAATATTCATACAACAGATTTTACAAAATTTACCGTGTAGAATTGTTTGAACACGGAAATTGGAGAAAATGTACATACAACAAAAAGAACTTTGAATTTCTCATAGCCAATAATTTAAAAACAAAGAACGAAATAAGGAACTTCCCTTATAAACCTTACTTTTTACATATAATCAAATGGTCATTTATGAATATATGGCAATGGATAAACAACTTAGAACCTAAAGTTAAAAAGATAAAAGAAAATGCTATTATAGGTATTATCTTTTTATTGCTTGGCTACCTTATCAAGAACTGTGAATCCACACGTAAAACATCTTCCCAAGTAAATAGCACAACCAACTATGAACAGGAATTGATACTAAAAGAGCAAACCATACAGAATTATGAAGCTTTTTCAGATTTTCTTTTGAGAGAAATAAAGAAAAAGGAATTAACAATAAAGGATTTTGAACTGGCTCGTCCCAAAGGCAGTATTTTAAAGAACGGTAACGATTAACAAAAAATGAGCGAATGACTGACATAATTCTCTTTATGCAGAAAAGAACATCGTGCAACTAAATAAATGAACAAATGAAAACAATAGAATTAACACTTAGTAACGGCAATCAAATTACAGTAGTAAAGGATAAAATAGAAACTATAAAGATAAATCCAAATGAAAATGGACATTCATTTATAGGTTTGACATCTAAAACCACCTTATCTGTTAAACATACCGTTGAAGAAATTAAAAAACTTCTTTCTGAACAATAGAGTTATGCCCTAATGACTCTAAAGCATAATTCAAAATTTGTTTTGCCATACCATAAGACTGTCCTTTTAACAGCTTTAGTATGTTTAGTTGAATTTCTGCAATTTCATTTTTGTTTTCAACCGACATAAAAAACGCCACACAACACCGTGTATAATTAATTGCTTGGTTCTTGCCTACTTGGAAAAACCTTGCGTGCCTCTTTTTTGTTGCTTATTTAAAATGTTAATACTAAATTCACGCAACCAATCATACACGAACACGTTATGCCCAAGCGGAAAAAAAGACAACGACACAGCAAATTGACAATGAAAATGGAATATTAAACTTGGAATGAAAAACGAAACTGACAGACAAATACCCTGATACTCATTGCCGACCCAAATGTGTTTTAATTTTTGACCCACCTCACAAAAATTTTGAAATTCTACTGCCAGCCCACAAACGGCAAGACCTGTTCCGATTTGTCGGGATTCTTAAGTTCAGACATACAAGCTGATGCTTCAGCTTGCAAAAGAGCTGTTTTCTTGCCAATCCATAATATTAATCAGGAAAAAAAAGTTTATTTTTGTGGAAATAGATTTTAATCAATGAAAAAACTTAACTATATAGATTTATTCGCTGGTGCTGGTGGTCTTTCTGAAGGATTTATCCGTGCAGGATTTAAACCCATTGCACACGTTGAGATGAACAAAGATGCTTGCGATACTATTAAGACAAGAACAGCTTACCACTGGCTCAAAGAGCATATAAAAACCGAAATCTATAATGATTATTTAAAATCGGAAACTAAGAACAAAGAAGAACTTTGGAAAAATGTTCCTGAGCATTTAATCAATTCTGTTATTAATAAAGAAATTTCAGAAAAGACTTTGCCTGAAATTTTCAATACAATTGACGAAGAATTAAATGGCAAAAAAGTAGATTTAATTATTGGGGGACCCCCTTGTCAGGCATACTCAATAGTAGGACGTGCCAGAAAGGATATGGAAAGCGACCCACGTAATCACTTATACAAACATTACGTTAAGTTTTTGGAGAAATACAAACCAAATATGTTTGTATTTGAAAACGTGCCGGGCATTTTATCTGCAAAAAACGGAGAATATCTAAACAAGATTTTTAAAGCAGTAAAAAACGCTGGCTATGAAGTTGCTATACCTCCAAAGAATCATTTAAACGCAAAAGATTTTGGGGTATTACAAGACAGAAAAAGAGTAATCATAATTGGGTGGAAAAAAGAATTAAATCTAAAATATCCAGAGTTTGAAACAACAGCGTATAACTTTCAAATTCTAAAAGATTTATTTTCGGACTTGAAGCCTTTGAAAAATGGTCAAGGAACTTTAAATGCTGTAGCGTACGCAAAACCTACAACAGATTATTTAAAACAAACCAATATCAGAAACGGTTTAGATTTTGTAACTCAGCATATTGTAAGACCGAACAATGATAACGATTTAGAAATTTACCAAATTGCTATCGAAAAATGGAACAATGGTAAAAGATTAAATTATGCTGAATTACCAAAAAGACTTATCAAGCATTCAAATACAGATTCGTTTGTTAATCGCTTTCAAGTGGTAAATGGTAAAGGTGTTTCACATACTGTTGTTGCTCATATAGCAATGGACGGTCATTATTATATACATCCTGATAAAAAACAAAATCGTTCCATAAGTGTAAGAGAAGCTGCAAGAATACAATCGTTCCCTGATGATTATTTCTTTGAAGGAAGCAGGACAGCTGCCTAAAATTTAAAATATGGATAAAATTATTGAGCAAAATAAAAATAAGTTTAATGAATTTCTAAAAACAAAAGTTTCTAGAGAATCAACAGTTAAACAATATCTGGCTTGGATGAGCAAAATTCAAAATTGGTTTATCGAAAAAAAAATAGTTAAAGATGATTTCAATATTTGGGTTGATGTATATGAAATTACTAAGATTGAAGATTATCTTAATGATGAAAAAAAATCAGGATGGAAGGCAACAAATAAGCCGATTAAAAATTGGATGAGTTCACCTTGGAATGCTTGGGTTGCATTTAACGAAAATAATGAAATAACTATTGAAGAAATGGACGACATAGATTTGGAAAAATTCGACATCAATTCATTCAACGAAAGTGTTTTTGAATCAGGTTTAATTTTTTCTGAAAAATTGATTAGTCGTTTTGTATCATCACTTCTTACTAAGCCTTTTGTTTTATTAACTGGATTATCTGGTTCTGGGAAAACTAAAATTGCACAAAGTTTTGTGAAATGGATTTGTGAAGATGAAAGCCAATACAGAATCATACCAGTTGGAGCAGATTGGACAAACCGAGAACCTTTATTAGGTTATCCAAACGGTTTAAATTCAAATGAATATATCACTCCCGATTCTGGAGCGTTGAATTTAATTATTGAAGCTTCTAAAATAGAAAATGCCAATAAACCTTATTTTCTGATTTTAGACGAAATGAATTTAAGCCACGTTGAAAGATATTTTGCAGATTTTTTAAGCGTAATGGAGTCTGATGACAAGATTAACCTTTATTCAGGTGCAGCAAGGAAAGATATAGATGGAATCGAAATTCCAAAAGAAATTTTCTGGTCGAAAAATTTATTCATAATTGGAACTGTTAACATAGACGAAACCACTTATATGTTTAGCCCAAAAGTTTTGGACAGAGCAAATACAATTGAGTTTCGTGTTGATGAATCAAATATCAAAAGTTTTTTTGATTTGCCTTCAAAAATAGATTTATTTGTTGTGGAAAGTAAAGGTGCAACTATGGCAAAAAACTTTTTAGAAATTTCGCTAGATAACAGTATTGATAAAGATGATGAATACACTGTGGTTTTTGTAAAATTTTTCAATGAACTAAAAAGAGTAGGTGCTGAATTTGGTTATAGAACAGCGGTGGAAATGCTTTTGTTAATTAAAAAGTTAAATACTGTAAGCAGTATTTCTAAAAACGAAAGTATTGATATTGCAGTAATGCAGAAATTATTACCAAAGCTTCACGGTTCAAGAAGCAAAATTTCAAAAGTTTTGGATGCTTTGATTTTACTATGTTTAAAAGATGGACAAATATTTTCCATCGCAAAAAGTGATGAAGTTATACTTGAAAATATTAATTATCCTATTGCTTTTGAAAAATTAGTTCGTATGTATGAAAACGCACTTGATAACGGATTTACAAGTTATGCTGAAGCTTAATTGATGCAAAAAGAATTTCTACAAATACAGCTTGACACATTAGAATCAGGATTAATCTTAACGATTTATCCTGAAGGAAGTGCTGAGTTTAGAGAAATTGATATTTTGGAAGCACAGGAATACTCTGAAAGTCAATTTCAAATTTTAGAAGGTAATTGCTACGAATATTATTTTAATAAAGAAAATTTTCAATTATCAGCAAGTATTTCTAACATTATCATTCCTTCAAAGCGACACTCTTCTTCTGGCAGAATTGTTCCTAATATTTATGTCGGAACTTTAACTTTAGATATTTTAAATACTTCTGAAAATTTTGCGATTTCAAAAATCGACATAGAAGTTTTGGCAACTAAATTCAATCAAGAATTAGATAAAAGTTATCGTGAAAATTATCGGTTTATGTTGGAAGACATTACTGATAAATGCACTGAATTATTAATGCAAATTAATTCTCCCGTCCATCAAACATTTGAAATTAATTTTGATTCTAATCACAATACTGTTTATCAACGTTTTTGCTTTATACAATCTATTTTAAACAATTCAGATTTTACCGAATCTGTTCAAAAAGTAATAAGCAATCCCAAAACGGATTGGTATGAAGAAAATGAAATTTCAGACATCAGAAAAATTCGAAGAGTTTCAAATTATGCACTTCGTCAAATAGTTTCTGGAACCAACCGAGTTGCATTACCAGGAAATCATTCACTAAGAAATTCAAAAATAAATTCAGTTCCGTTAAAAATTAACAGCTATAGGAAAATTGAAAATTTAGACACATCAGAAAATAGATTTATCAAGCACGTTCTGGAAGTCTTCAAAAAATTCTGTGAAGATTGCTTGGTAATATTTTCATCAAAACAACTATCAAAGCCAATTCAGGAAGCGGTACATTTAATTCATATCTTAGAAAGTCATCTAAATCATCCGTTTTTTCAAGATATTAATCCACCTACATCGCTAAAATTAAACAGTCCTGTTTTACAGAAAAGAAGTGGTTATAGAGAAATCCTAAACCGCTGGTTACAATTTGATTTGGCTTCAAAATTAATTTGGAAAGGTGGTGAAGATGTTTACAATGCTGGCAAAAAAGACATTGCTTCTTTGTATGAATATTGGCTTTTCTTCACATTGTATGATTTGATAAAAGAAAAATTTAATATTCAATCAATAAAATTTGACGATAAAGCATACAAACATTTGATTGTTCCTACAAGTGATGGATTGAATGTAATGGTGAAATCCGGCAAACATACTGCTTTAGAGGGTATTTATACAAAGAGAAATAGAGATTTAAAAATTAAATTTTCGTACAATCGTACATTTAAGGGAGGTGTTAGTTATATTGAATCAAAAAGTGGCAGTTGGACAGCTCCCTTGCGTCCTGATTATACATTGAGTATTTGGTCAAATTCTTTTTCTGAAGAACAAGCAGAAGCTAATGAATCTATTGTTCATATTCACTTTGACGCTAAATATAAAATAACAAATTTCTACCAAACAGTACATCCAAATTTAGAAGGTATAGAACTTGAACAAACTTTAAATCAAGAAGAAATTGACGAGCGAAAAGGCACTTACAAGAATGTAGATTTACTAAAAATGCACGCATACAAAGATGCAATTAGACGCACAAGTGGTGCATATATATTATATCCTGGTGCAAAAGAGAAACCGTTCAGAGGTTTTCACGAAATAATTCCCGGACTGGGAGCGTTTTCTGTAAATCCTTCGAATAACAAATCGGAAATTAACGAGCTATCAAAATTTATTGATTCAATTATTTATCATTTGCTTGATAGGACATCACAAAGAGAACAACTTTCAGATGAAACATATAAAATATTTAAAGACCCGAAATCGGACGACAATGTTTTACACGACACAATTCCTGAATATATTGATACAGTAAAATTAAACCCCAATGAAGTATTTGTGATTGTTGGTTTTTATAAATCACAAGAACAATTAAACTGGATTTTGAAAAACAGTTTGTATAATTTCAGAACAGGTACAGATAAAGGTTCATTACCATTATCTAATGAGAATGTTAATGCGAAATATTTGATTTTACACGGTTCAGATGAATTAATTACAAATAAAATTTTCCAATTGAAATCTTTTGGTCCAAAGATTTTATCTCAAAATAATCTAATTCAGAAAGGCTATCCAAATCCTGGAGGCGAACTATATTTAGTTTACGAAATCGAAAAAGAAGTTTCTCAAGATTTTCAAAACATTTCAATAGATGTTAGAAAATTATCAAAATTTGAAAGTTATAGAAATTCCGCAAAACCATTTACTACAATTTTAACAGAAATATTAAGAGCTAAAATTATTGAATTATGATAACAAATTTTTGGATAAAAGACCAAACTCGTCAAGAGATAATTACCAAAACACAAATCCCAAATAAAGAGAATTTCAACCTTTTTGCAAATTATTATAACTTAATGGATAAAAAAGGGTTAGGGTTTCAACTGAGTAAAGATTCTGATTTACCTAATGAAAAACTTTTCAGGAAAAATGATTTTGAATACATAGTATTTGACCTAAGTGGACAAAGAGAGTTTTTCATTTTACCAAATGAAAATATAGTTGAGTACACAAATCGGGTTGTTTCAAAAATTGATGTTTGTAAAACTGAAAAACAAGTATTGGATTTACTAGTTGAAGAAATGTAAATCAATTTTAGTTAAAAACAAATTAAAAGTCTAACTCCAAATGGAACAACCAAATTCTGAATTTATCATATTCAAAACCCAAGACGAAAAAATATCGGTTGATGTTCGTTTAAACGAGCAAGATGTTTGGCTTACACAAGACCAATTGGCTGTACTTTTTGGCATAGAACGACCGGGCATAACACAACACATAAAAAACATTTTTTCGGAGGGCGAACTACACGAAAATTCAGTTAGTAAGAAATTCTTACGAACTGCCGTTGACGGTAAAAAATACAGCACCAAACACTATAATCTTGATATGATAATTTCGTTGGGGTATCGTGTTAATTCAAAAATTGCTACACAATTCAGGATTTGGGCTACCAAACGCCTTAACGAATACATTCGCAAAGGCTTTACGATGGATGATGAGCGTTTAAAAAATTTGGGTGGTGGTGGTTACTGGAAAGAATTGTTACAACGCATACGAGACATTCGGGCTTCCGAAAAAGTGTTTTACCGTCAAGTATTGGAAATATACGCAACAAGTTTTGATTACGACCCAAAAGCAGATGTTTCCATTGGTTTTTTCAAGAAAGTGCAAAACAAAATTCACTATGCTGTTCACGGACAAACAGCAGCCGAAGTGATTTTTAGTCGTGCCAATGCCGAAAAAGAATTTATGGGCTTGATGACTTTTGTTGGCGAACGCCCTTATTTAAAAGACATAACGATTGCAAAAAATTATTTAGACGAAAAAGAATTGAGAGCCTTAGGACAAATTGTTTCGGGATATTTGGACTTTGCAGAACGCCAAGCCGAACGGGAACAAACTATGACAATGAAAGATTGGGCAGCGCATTTAGATCGTATTTTGACAATGAGCGGAGAAAATTTATTGCAAGGAGCTG
>Ga0210025_1001924_pt1 | contig 21336 bp, 19 predicted proteins | sample CryGeyme20150102_FD_183989 | JGI IMG/M metagenome (GOLD analysis project Ga0210025, IMG submission 183989) | Groundwater microbial communities from Crystal Geyser aquifers in Utah, USA - Crystal Geyser metaG 2015-0102 (SPAdes) (version 2) | ecosystem: Environmental > Aquatic > Deep subsurface >...
TCATAAATTTGCCTTTTCGTCGAATACGAAAGCAACTTTATATACCTAAAATAGTTTCTTAACCGCGCCCTCCCGCCCGATTGGCTACCCGAGTGTGAGAGCAACCCTAGCGGTCTGCCCTCTCACCCGGGCGCCTCGGAACGGAGAAAAGGTCGGCCCTAGTAAATTGCCGAGTTTCTCCAAACCACCCTACCTAGCCGAACGTAGCCCTAGAGAGCTGGCATAGTCGAGAGAACGCGGTAGCGTTCGCTCGTATTGTGAAGAAGTAAAGTTCCAACCCTACTGAAGTTCCACCTGGCAGAATTCTGCTTCGTCTCATCACTTCCTTGATATTCGAATTCTTCCGTGGAATGTTTTTTCAGAAGATTGTTCAGCCTCAGCCATACCATCAAGCATCACCATTGTCATTTTAATAAAAACAAAATCAGCAGCAATACAGCATTAGCCACGACAACAAGCCAGGAGTTCTTAATTCGTCACAGCAGTGGAAGATAGACAGGACTTGCGATTGAATTTGTGCGCCTTCTTCCCGAGTCCCTCCTCGCCAGCTTTGAAGGTTTTCAATCACACCAGAAAATTACTCGAATATTTCCGTGGTCCATTGCCGGCCAGCCATGACCAGACTTTCTGCTAAGTGCCACGTCTGCGGTGTATTACTTGTACTGCTGTCGTTTCATCCGGTGATTGACAGGCGACCTAGTACGTGTGTACAGGCAACAGCAACTTCCACCAGAAAATATCACCGGTCTCGTCTTCCCTGGGTCTCGCATCCTCCCCAAGCTCTCGTGGCAACCGGCCTCATCACCCGAACCCGAGGCGGAGAGGACTTTCAAAAGTCTCAAAAGCACGACGAGGAAGAAGAAACATCCGTGACTACCAGCAGCAGTAGCAGCAGTAGCAATGCCACAGTGAAAGAATATGTAGCTGCAGTTGAAGAAATCGATGCTCAACATCGTAGTCAGCAGCGAACACCTTCATCATCATTAGCAGCAGCATCAACAAGACAACAGTCACCTCATGAAAGCGATCAAGCTAGAGATGACAGGTACGATCAGTGCTCCTCAGGTAATCAACAACAACAAGGAGACAGCAAAAATCCAGGCGACTTTCCAGCTGAAGGAAATGGAGCAGGTGTCAGTGTCAAATCGCCCAAGAAATCCAACGCAGTTGGAGATCCTGACGGCAGCGATTCAGACGATGACACGGATGATTTACTTTCTACGGATGATGAAGACTGGGAAGACTTTGATCAAGATGAGGGTCTAGAAATGGAATTATTGCCCGACGACAGTGCTGATGATCAAGAATTGCAGGTGCAAGTGGATTTTGTCGAAGGCGAGGGATTGAGCGAAGACGAAATTGTGGAAGACGAATCCGAAAGAGGGGCTAAAACTACTGGTGGAGGTGGCATAGCCCGGCTCGGACAACGCGTAGGTCGGCGTAAATCTCGCAAACAGGACTGGCGCAATCTATCATCACATTCCAGAAATGAGGAAAGCGAACAAATTATTGATGCTTGGTTGCCGCATGTCTACTTGCCACCGAGTCCAGACGCAGTTGCTCACCTGATAAAAAATGCTCGAATGATCGATTCGGCTTCGAAAAGTCGTTTAGATCGGCGCACCCTGTATTCGGCTCTCTTGTTGGAATGGCTCAATCAAAGTTCCTCCAACCGTAAATTTCTGGATGCAGCCACAGCGCAAACCCTGCAGGCGGCCTTGTCTTTGGCCACTCAGCCGCACTGGCGCAAATCGCTGAAAAGTCGGCCAAATGCTATACGATTGTTTGAGCACGAAGTCGGCAAGTCTTGTACTTTGAGCATGCAGGAAACGATCGTCATGGCGTTGGTAAGTGCATATTTTGTTCTGTTGAGTCAGCTATGGAATATGGATATATCTAAGGAATCGCTTTTATTCCAAATTTATAATGATTTCAGGCGCATTCTCTTGGAGCGGCCATGGTAATTATAGATGACGAAACACTAATGTCGGTGAGAAAGCAGTTGGCGGAGCTTGGGTATTCTAACGAAGATTTAAAATCCGCTGCTTTGGTAAAAGCGCTGATAAACTCGGCTCAAGGGGGAAAACTAAGCACCAAAGTCGGAGGCTCTATTGCCAAGTGCATGAAACGAGATTTGTCGTTGGAATTGGATGATCCTTATGACGATCGAGCCAAGTCGAGTTGTGAAGATATGGCCACCTGGGAAGAGAACTGGCATTCCACCACTCCAGATTCATGGAAAGAAAAAGATTTACCTCTGGTCTTGTTTGTTCGAACACAGTCTGCGGATTTTATCCTCAAGAGTAAATCGGCAGTTGACTCAATCCTTAAGGAGTGCAATTCAGAGGAAAGTATCAATTTGCTTGTTTTGGGTAATGGCATCAACTCAAGAACACTAACTCTGCCAAAAGACAATAAGCCAACGCCCAATAATATGGGAGGTTTCACACCGAACGGTGGCAGCAACTATTTCAATACCAACGGAATGAATGGAATGCCACCGTCTGGGCAAATGAAAAATCCTTTTTTCGGACTAGCGCAACAAAACCAAAATGCCTCTGGCCAAAACGACCCGGAGGGCTCGCGCCGTTTCAACATTTTTCTGACCCGAACCATGGACTCTAATGGTGTCACGGGTATTCTGGGGTCTATTGCACCACCAGAAGCTGGAAATCTGTTTCCGCACATGATGCTTATGCAAGCACGAGAAAGGCTAAAAAACGAGGATGACGACTCTCCAGCAAGAGCCGAGCTTGAGCAGTGGTCGCAAACGCTTCTTCAACAGATGCAGCAGAACCAGAATATGGCTGGACAAAACTTGGCCGGACAATCGCAGCAACCGCAATTTTTCAATGCAAGCTTGGGTTCTTCTTTTGGCCCAGCTTCTGAAAATCAAAATCCCAGTCTGTTCATGCAGCCCAACTACCAGCTACCTCCGCAAGAGCAAGAAATGCTGCAACGAACTCTGGAACACGCGTTAGAAGAATTGTTGGATCGCCTTGCAGAAATGGACGATGGGCCTCCGCCTACTTCTATGGAGGACTTGTCTCCCGATCTGGAAAAGGCATTTGCACAGGTTCTTCGTAATCCGAATATTCGCAAGGGTATCGCAGACAATCTGGCTAAAGCTGCTCCAGCATTGGCTGACCCCAAATGCCAGGGGGTCATGCTAAGCGTTTTCGTTCCACCTCAACGTGGCAACGATAGGCTTCCTGGAAACAAACCACAATCAAATGTTGGCGGCTGGTTTCAAAAAATTCTACACAATCAGGAGGCTGCCGAGTCTGCTGCTGACGCCGCAGGTGAGCCAGACGAAGGCCGGAAGAGGAAGGCTCGACAAAAGCGAGCGAGGACTTTGGCGGCTATGCATGCTGTCATGGCTTCCAAGAATGCACAAGATTCCAACAGCCGTAGCAACAAAAGCAACAAGCTAGCGGGCAAGATCCAGCGAAACTTAGCCGACTTGGAGGCCGCTTCCCGACCTGTTCCCATCAAAGCACCCTCGGACCCAGTGCGAGCAAAGTCTTGGGATGGTTGGATAGGAAGGGAGCGTGGAGCTGTCATTTTCCGAAGAAATCGCAAGGCCTTGAACAATGAGTTACAGTTCCACAACCTGACACTTCAACAGCACACAGGCACTCGGGGCGCAGGATCCTCTTTGAGGCAGATGCTTAGTGTACGGGATGTCACGGAGGAAATGGACGAGGTTATCAAATGTGCTGTTGAGTTAGAAGCGGCCAAGGGGCAGCGACTTCACGAAACCCCCCATGAAATGCACAAGAAGGAAATGCACTTGGGAGTTGACATTACTCTGAGCCAATTGCTCATGAAGAATGGCGAATTGGAAGTTGGTGATGAAATTGCAACTACAACAGACGACGACATCAGATATTTACATCCCTCAAGCCTTGAAACGGCATTGTCGTTGACTTGCCGCGTTAGTCCCTCGCCTGCGGGTGGCATGTCTGTCTCGGGCTCGACAACCTTGCATCGAAGCAAGGAGGAAATTGCAAATCTGGCACAAGATAAACATGAACGCGCCCTCGTCTCGCAAGTTGTCTCGCCGCAAGATATTGGTGTGACTTACGACATGATTGGAGGTTTGACCGAAGTAAAAGAGCTCTTGCGCCAGAGTATCACTTATCCTCTCAAGTTTCCACACCTCTACAGCGAAGGTATTGCTCGTGAGGCTGTTAAGGGTGTCTTGCTTTTTGGACCTCCTGGTGAGACATTGGATGGTTTTAGACTGACTTTTGTAGTGTCATTTCTTTTTACGCTGGTATCTCACACCGCAGCATTCTCACTTTCTCGCGCATAGGAACCGGGAAGACCATGCTAGCCAAGGCAGTAGCCACTGAAGGTGGCGCTAGTTTTCTCAGTGTCGACGCTTCGTCCGTGGAAAATAAATGGTTGGGAGAATCAGAAAAGAATGCAAAGGCAGTTTTTACTTTGGCTCGTCGATTGGCTCCTTGTGTAATTTTTATCGACGAAGTCGACTCATTGCTGTCAAGTCGAGAGGGTGGCTCGGACGATTCCGCTCATGGAACATTGACTAGCGTCAAGACAACCATGATGAGCGAGTGGGATGGTTTGAGCTCTGGCACAAATGGAGTCGGCGAAGCTGGATCGGATCGAGTTGTGGTAATTGGATCCACCAACCGACCATTTGACCTCGACGAAGCAGTATTGCGTCGTTTCCCTCGTCGTATTTTGGTAGACCTGCCTGACCTCGAAACTCGAAAAGAAATTTTGGAGGTCACGCTCGCTGAGAATCGATTGGATCCTAAAGTAAACTTGACGGCCATAGCTGAGCGACTGGAGGGGTACACGGGTTCTGATCTGAAGGAAGTCTGTCGTGAGGCGGTCGTCCAAATCAGTCACGAACAAGCCCAACTACTAGACCAAGGCTTTGGTGGCGATTCCAGGAAGGATATCACAGAAGGTTCGCTACAACGACTCCGTCCTGTCAACATGGAGGACTTTGAGAAGGCCTTGTCAAAACTGAAACGCAGTGTTTCTGAGAAGGGTCGCGAATTGTCCCGCGTTTGGGAATGGAACGATGAATACGGAGAAATTAAGAAGGAAAAGAAGAATCATTTGCCTCATCTCATGAACATGTACTTATAATTGTTTTGAGAAGGCCTTAAATATAGATTTATATTTAATACTCAGATACAGCGGTATCGTGATCTTACCATAATCCCTTGTCATCGTCCAATGGCCATGATGAAAGTGCCTTAACACCTTCTTTCTCTGCCGGAAGAAATTTCAGTTCGTCGCCTGCAGAATCCAAGACTACTATTGCTGGTACGCCCGAGCGTCGGCCAAACCCAAATTTCGATGCTTCGGACCCAGCCCAAATGTTATAGTCACGTTTCAGCTGGTCTGCTTCGTCACCAAAAGGTACCTGAAGCATGTCAAGTGCAGCCGAGCGCTTGGAAGCAGCGTCAGCAGATTGATCGGAGGGAACGTAAATCAACTCCACTTCCTTTCCACTTTCCTTGGCTGCTTGACGGAATTGCATCAAGGATGGCTACAAGGAAACCAATGGGGAAGCAGTGTGAGTGTGTCGTGGACGGATCGATGACGAATGGTGGCATGTGGCATGTGACATTATGATTCAGCTGTCAGCTGTCAGCATCACATACGAATGACATTCTTGAACTTGCCTCAAAGCTCGTACACATAGGACACCATCCTGCGGAGAACACATAAGCCACTCGCTTTCCTGCCAACCTTTCAGTGATTCGATCAGGTGACAATTCCTTTCCTTTGGCGTCTAAAAGACGCGGAAGAGACGAGACTGCCGTGAAGGTAGTCAAGGGGGCACACCTGCTTCGCAAGTTTGGAAGAGTTAGTAACAGGGCAGTTGCTACGGGCGCTGCGAATAGCAGAGAGGCTGGGCGTATCAACGAATGCAACCTTATCATTGTATGAAAGTCTTGAGTAGTGTGTAGTTGTCAAGTGGCAAATGTAAAATGTATTAAAGCATCTGATCGGACAAGAAGTCAAGTGAACAATTATTTTCTCGTTCAACATTAATATTGTTTGCATGATAAGGTTATGGGTATTTCACCTTCTGGATGTTTGGTCGCGTATGGTAGTATCTCTAGTAGTATTCTTAGCTTAAAAACTGACGGAGCTACGGACACAAAACACAAAACATCTTTCACTTTGTCTTATCACTAATTCACTTATTGCCGAGCCGAAGCAAGCTGATCTAGTAATATCAGAGTCGCTTGCCCGTGTACGCGGTGGTATTGGCAAAGCTGAGCAATTTTGTCTATGCTGCGCTATCTGCTTCTATGCAGGAGAGGGAAACAAAACAAATTGTTTTGTCAAAGCTGTTTCCCCCATTGCTTTGTAGGCAGCACTCAAGATTGAAGAAAAACCTCGGCGGCGAGAAATATGGAAGCGGCGGAAGAAGTTGTTATGTTGTTGAGTTCTATGATAACTTTGAACTTATTGGAGTACATTCAAATTGTGTGACGATGTCCTCTTGGATTATTTTATGAATCATTTTCGGCTTTTTCCAACAATTCTCCTGAAAGTCTCGATTTACTGATTGATGCGGCTGTGCTCTCTCTGAACGGTACACTTTAGAACAGGCTCTCTAAAAGGGTGTTCCTTTATCAGCTTTGTGGTTTCTATTGACGGTTTCGCTTTGGCCCCGCAATAATCACGGCGCAAAAAGATCGCAACGCTGTGTCCCCACCTGCAGATTACCCTTGAGGATCGCTCATCTGATAATGCAAATGACGAGTAGTGCCGGGATTTGGTCCCATATCATCCAGTTGTAGAGTAGTAGTATTAAGCTCGACCAACCATGTGTAGGTGGAATTTGCAAAGTTGCCGAATATTACAGACACGGAGATTCTACTAGAGTTTGAGCCAGTACTAAACAACTGGATACAACAATAATAATAGCCAAGCAAGACGGTTGTTTTCTGCTCATGCAACATAACTACTCCGAGTATTGCTGCTAGTAGACCTACTAATACTTCAATAGTAGGCTAAGGCTCCCTCCTCTTTCGCTACATAGCTACTACACCAGGGTAGTAGTTGTTGTCGGCCAAACCTGCATCACGTCTTGTTTGAGAACGACACGTGGAAGCGAATTTGCTGAACAAGAGCATAGCACAGTCATTCATGAAATTTCGACTGAAGTTTACACCATCGTTGCATCATCGCTCCAATTATTAATTTTCCTCTCATATTAAATAATACTAGTATTATCTTACCTTAGTATGAAATCTTACACTGTTTTTGCCTGGTTTGCATTGCTGTGCGTTGTCTTTGTGTCTGGGGCCGCCGAAAAGGCTAAGATTCCAGAATGTGAAGGTACGATTATTTGATTGAATGCTGGTGCCTTGATGTTTTATCGTCATTGCATGGATTTGGTCTCACTTTCTCTTGTTAATGCCACCGAATTTTCTGACGCGACAACTTGACAATAACCAAATCAATCGCACTCCATGCAATGGCATTCGATTATTTCGCATTCAATCACCAACGACAAAAACACAGTCTGTGTCAAGGTCGTGACCGATGTGAAAGAAACTATGACCAAGGAACAATCCCGAAACAAGCCTGAAATTGAGAAGGCCTTGGGAGATTACTGTGCTAGGGAAACTCTATCAGCACGAGAGAAAAAGATTTGCTACTACATCGATCCCATGAAGCGTGATATTGCCCAACCAATTTCCCTTGGAATGGACCCTTTGAAAGTCTGTAAGCGAATTGACAAGACAAACCCCGAAATCTGCACCGTCAAATTCCCCATCAAAACCGAGAAAATGGAGCCCAAGGATTTGTCCAAATTGCGAGTCAAACAGCTCAAGCAAATTCTTGCCGATCGGGGTGTAGAGTGTAAGGGATGCCTCGAAAAGGAAGAATTCATCAAGCGAGTGGAAGAGACAGAACACATGTCCGGTGACGAATTTTAGCAGGTACTCCGGAGTATGAGGTATGAGATATGAAGTGATCTAAAAATGAATATGGTATGCGAAAGTGAGAATGGACCTGCCCACAGCTACAATGCAGCTTATGCAGCGTACTGGATGTTGTCTCGTTGGCACGTCAGAAAATTAAAAATGGAAAGCGTGTTGTCTTTCATAGGATTCCTTTAGATTGTCTTGTCTAAGCAAACTTGTTCGAATGCTTTTAAAGAGTTCCAGAAATCAATATCGGATAACACGAATTTTGCTTGCACCACTTCGTGAACCCATTGTTTGCGTTTTAGTTATCTTCATTGAATTGTTTTGAGCATAAAATTAATGGAGCGTAGAGGAGCTTGAAATGGAATGAGGAACTATTTTAGCAATAAACTTTTCTTTCGAAAGCCTCCGTAAGGTAGTCAATAAGGATATCAGCACCAGAAAGGACGTTGCGTTATTGATTGTGTGCTCAGCATGTAATTTGCTGTGTACTGTAGGGTATTGAGGAGGTGAAGCACTAGTGCAGTCTTGTTGCGGCGTGTAGTCTTATGTTAACACATCAAGAGGGCAAAAAGCTATCTGTTGATTATTTGAATATTGGATTGTCGCAGCCCAGCTACCAACAGCGTGAACTCAAAATAATTATGGTGCTTCAGATAATAAATAAGACGTGTTACTTTGGTCAAATTTTGTCTGCTCATCAAAAACTTAAATTTTTTTTTGACTATCTAGACTACAACATAATAATATCCTGGTCTCGAACTGATTGAGATATTTTAGCAAAAATCATTTCCAGTCTTGACAAAAGTTTCCGGTACAGGGACTCGAACCCTGGTATCCTGCGTGAAAGGCAAGTATGCTAACCACCTACATCATACCGGAACCGGTTGTGTCAATCATGGAGGTGCCAACCCATCGACAGTTTCAACCTGCTTCCATTGAGGTGACCCGGCAAAAAATTCCGGTACAGGGACTCGAACCCTGGTATCCTGCGTGAAAGGCAAGTATGCTAACCACCTACATCATACCGGATCAGCTGCTCTTAACTCGGCTGGCTATTTTAGCGCATTTGTTCTATACACAGTACTACTAGATATTTTTTACTTTTTTCCGACACTAGCTAGTTGTTGCGTTTGTTCCAAGGCGTCGTCGACGGATTAAGACAACAATGAACGACGGGCGCCGTTGGTTTAAGCAACAGCATACATTAGGATGATTCGTGTGAAATTTTTGTGATGAGAGACCAGGTTGGCCATTCGCATATTTTGGACAGGCAACAACTTTGTTTGTTGCCACTTTGCTCAACAACACTTTATGCAATGCCGTGAGAGAAAGAAGAATATTTCTGCAGAGCACCATGCCGATTTTCGGTTTCACTGGTTGCTTTCTCATTTTATTTCTCGATTATTACAGGTCGTTACTGCTTTTTTCACTTTTCCGCGCTTACCAGTAGCTTAGTAGTAGACTAGTAGAGTACTACTAAGCACGATCTTGGTTCCACCCCAACCCTAAATATCAAACTTTCTTTGAACGTCAGTCTCTGGCCGCGTCGTCGTCAGTCTGAAGTATGCAATCTATGTTACCACACAACATCAAAGCGGTCAACAAATCCAACGAGATAAAATCAACGGGAAAGATTTCGCCTTCATATTCTGCTTTCCTACTCCGTTTCACATCAACTCCGGTACCATTATAGAAATACATAGGAATACTCTACGCAGCTAGAAAGATGATTTTAAAAAATGCTTTGCTTCTTCTCCTCGCTGGTTTATCTGGAAAGTCAGTGGCAGGATTTATGCCATCCATAACTGGCCCCAAGATTATTTCTCAGCAGATCAGCCAGAGCCGACAGTCAACCACCAGTAGTGTCATTTTGAATCTTACGCCCGAGGAAGAACGCGCTGCTGTCTTGAGTGATTACCTCGCAAAATCTCACGAAGAAAAATTGAAGGCTATTGCCGCTGTTGAGGCAAAGAAAAATGCGGAAATTGCTGAATTGAAGGAACAGCTCAAACAGACAGGCAGTGTTCTATCCTCGCCGCCTGCTCCGGCAGCCGATGCGGTCACAGCTACGTTGACAATTGCAGAACCTCCTGTGGATCCCAATCTTGAGAAGATGTCTCAACAACATTTGGTCGCTTTAGTACGTGGCTACAAGCATTTTGTTGCCAACTATGTAGCCGATGCTGAAAAACAAAAGGCTGATGCGGTAAAAGCAGCTGAAGAAGCTTTGACGGAAAAATATGAGGCCAAATTAGCAGCTACAGCTCGTAATGCTGATGTGGCTCCTCAGCCACCGGCAATGCCTCCCACTGGTGTGGTGAAAGCTGAGGCGCCCAGGGCGGCTGCTTATGCCGCAACTTCGTCAGTCAAGACCCAGACCAATGATTTGTATGCCAAACGAAACGCTCGCGTTACAGCTGCCGCGTCTGCTGGAAAATCCCGATGGGGAAACCAGGAAGTACATAGAGTAGCAACTGGAAAGGTAAAAATTCCTGAAAAAGCAATGGTTGATACCCCAACTCCCGCGGAGCGTACCCCTTCTCTGTACGACAAGCGAAATATTAGATTGGCAGCTGCTGCCAAGTCAGGCAAGTCGCGATGGGGTGAGATGGAAAATGAAAGGGTTCTCGCAATGGCTGGCGATAAAGCTTCTAACGCAGCGCAAATTGAAGCTGCTGATCACGGTCTCCGTGCGGACGGTGGGGTTTCCGGGCCAAGTCTAGCTGAGCGAGTTAATCAAGGTTTCGCTCTTAATACATGAACATACAGTTCGAATGGTTTTACTTGGTTTTGTTTGGAGTTTTTGTATTGAAATACTGCATTTACAGAGAACAGTAACTGCGTGATGTGCCAATGTTTTGCTTTCTCTGTTATCTTCAGTAGTTGAATCCTGGAGCAGACATTAGTACTGCAGGTAATGAAGCAAAAATTCCTCTGCGTGAGAGACACTGAAAGAGCACTACTATTATTATGTAGTTAGTCAAAAAAATCTCAAAGATTTTGACGAGCAGACAGAATTTGACCAAAGTAACAGTATATTATTTGTATTGCTTTTGTGCTGGATACTGTACATATAAGGATAAGAAAATATTACATTCTAGTAGCGCGATAGCAAATTTGTCGGCATAACGGGCTGTGCATTTTTTTAATATTCGATTTTATCAGGTTGACAGGCTTGTTGAGGCATCTAAAAATAGCTCATAAGACCAGCTCCTTCCATAAATTTAGAGGTGGCTTGGACTGTAACAAAGCTGGATTCTGAACCCTAGCGCCACTGACAAAAGGTTGGTGTCATTCAGAACGAATTTAATGACAATTCCCGACATGGCTTTCTTTCAGGATTAAGTTGGGGGCATGCTCCACCTATTGGAAAAGTCGATTGAAGGCACAGATCCTCGATTTGAATTCTAGTCTTACCATCACGCCCCGCCAGCACAGGTGCAAAAATCAATTCTATTTGCGTTCCAGCGTGTTCTACAATGCGTTCATACTGTAATAGAGGAAGAGGAACGGCTGGAGACACTAAAAAGAAAGCCAGATGTCCCAAATGAGCGAACTCCACGCAATGAGATGGTTGATGCAGCTATTCTTTCAGTTCTTTGGTTGATACCTGATTGTTTCCTCCGTGACAACCGCGTTTTGCAGCTGCTCCCGGTGACCTTTGTGTTTCGAGTTTTCAAATAATTTTATTTTACCCCTCGGTGGCTTCAATTTTTTCCGTTTTCCCGAAAGTGAAGACGCGCACTTACTCTTGTCAACTGGTCAACGACGTCGTCAACAACAACAAAAAATAAAAACAAATAATCGTCCTCATTATTAGTGTAACTATTAGAGTTTAGAGTCCCTATTGCTTCACAACAACTAGAGTAGTAGCTAGCTAGATTTCTGGACCTATGACCTACGACTTTAGGTCTACTATTTTGCTATTTGAGAGTTCTTCAATTTTTAACTCTCAGCTTCTCTTTTCCTTTGAAACTGGTTTTTAAACCATAAAGATACTGAAGACTGAAGTTGAGACCGCAGTATGTCTACGACAAACGCAGAAGATCAGCGAAAAGCTTCCGAGTTAAAATCACGATTAGCAGAGCAATCCCAAAATACTGATGCAGTATCATCAGCCGCCTCAACAGCTACGACTGGCGATCAACCTGAAATGGATACTGTATCGATCGACGATGGATCCAACAAATATGTCTTGATACGGGCATCTAAATCGTCTTCTGAGCCTCGCCATTTTGTCTTGAGCAGTCGATTTGCACAATATCATCGCGATGCGGCCGAGCCCATGGTTGCCGCTTTGGAACGAGCTGGACACAAACAGATTGAAATATTGGGTGGTGGGCGCATCAGCTTGGATACGGCCAACAAGGAAATCAAAATCTATGGTTTTTCCTACGGATTCGGAATGGCCGATCATGCAACCAGCAAAAAGGTGGTGGAAGCCGATTCGAGATATAAGGATTTCAGCATAACCATTTCTAACGATGGATACTAGTAATGAATATCGGCTGCATTGGTTGTTTTGTATCGGAGAAGTATCATTTTCTTTCGGCAGGTTGAAGTTTAGGATGTTGGAAACGTATGTCCAATCTAGTATAGACTCGTCAGATAGTCTGTTATGCAGAGACAGTGCAGATCATCGAGCATCAACACGCAAAGCTATACAATGCGATTCCTGGAAGAATTCAAACTGGTGCAGAATGCTACTAGGCTGGCGATAATATGGCCGCAAGACGATACCTGCCGTAACGAGACAGTATAAAGTCTTCCCTCCAAATAGTCCAGTGTGCTTGATGTGATGCCGCACATTTTTCTCGAACTTATCAGTTTCGCCAACGGTAAGACGATATTCAATGTGCCACCTTCGTCTAGATTTGCCTTGCATGAACTTGCTTGCTTCTTCGCATAGATGAAGGACCAACAGGAGACAGGAGCATCGACCAGCGATAGAACTTACTGTCATCTTGAAACTAAAAGACGGGTCACTATCGGCCTAGTCGGTTGTTCCATATTATATCAAAAATTTATCTTTTCACTCCTTTTTTCTATGGCTTGCGGAGATTGTTCTCGTTTGTTTGGGATTTCTCAAGGAGATAAAGAAACGACAACACGACAACGTGGCTGCCTGCAAAGAACGTTTGGCCACTTTCTTCCAATTTAATGTGGGCGTAAAAAGCACAAACTGCTTGTATTATGAGTAACACAATCGATACGTTCATTGGCAGCACAGCCCTTCCCCATAAACCTAGCACGCTCAAGATGATTGCCAAACCCAAAACCATATAAAAGAATTGATAGGGCTCTCTGCCTAAAATTAAGGCCACAACAACATCTAAATTTGGATTCAATTCAATTAGACCGATCCCCATAGACAGAGCAGCGAAACCTGTTATTATCATCACGGACGCATAGCAGCTCAATGCGAGTATAATTCTGGACAGCATCGCACCTGAAAGTTATTATTTTGTTTGTGTTGGATCTTCGGATCTGTTCTACTAGTATCTTCTACTACTCTACCAGGTAGTGTGGTACTATCAAATAAATAGAGTACAGTACCTATCAAGCAATGATAACAATATCAAAGCGTCCGTGAATGATATATTTTGTTGTGAGTCCTGTTTGTTCCTCGATGAACGACGAAGCTGGGGAGGTACGTACGTAGACTCCGGTGTCACGCACTTTCACTCGCCATGGAGAACAAAACAAAATAAATCTAAAAAGGATATATTTTCTGATGATTCCTAACGGAAGTTCTGCGTCGGCTTTATTGTGGGTAAGCGCGATTCTTTTCTACAAAGTGATGTCGAGAGTGCCGTCGATTTTTTAAAAAGGCAACAAATAATAATCTGATTTTTTATGACTTCTCTATTGTGCTGTCTTTGCTTTCATTTACTTTCATGCGGCGAAAGTCAATGCAGCGTGCTGAAACAGGTGTCAGATTGTCCAGAGTGGTCTTCTGATCTGGTGTTTGTTGCACAGCTAAGCTGTTCTCTTTAGTTGACATTCCCACCGGAGATGACTGTCCATCGTCGTCCTTTTCCCAATTCATCTTCTTTTTGACCGATCCTAATCTTGTTCGTTTTAGCTCGCGAGGGTCAGCCAGTGAACTAGCAGAGTCGTCTTGCTCTTTGTACTCAACAAACGGTTCGTCCCCAGCGACTGCGGTGTAACGAGCTTGAGAATCTGTTCCCGCCTTCTTTCCTGGAAGATCGCCTAAGGTGCCTTCCGGTCCATCTAATCCGGATTGCTTTCTCTTTGGGGAAGATCGAAACACTTCACGGGCCGCTGGCTTGAGATCGTCCTCGATATCCGCTGATTTGGCCTTGGCTGGATTGGTTTCAACCGTGTTCAACGCGCCTGGGTTTTGCGACTGGAATTCTGTCATGGCCATGGCTGCCATTAAAAGTGAATTGACGGCGTTGCCATTCGGTGCAGCCTTCGGGAGCTCTGCAGCTTTATTGGCCGCTGTCTCCACGGTTCTGTCGCCAGGAGATGTATCGGAAGAGGCCGCTGCCAGTGACGGCATGGATACTTCCGCTGCATCTTGAACGGCGGTAACTGCTTTTTCAGATTGCGCTGGAGAAGATCCGTGTTTCATAAAGGCCTGCGAAAAGAGAGGAAGAGCGACAGCAACATTGTCAGTTGACGTGCCAGTGCACTGAGCACATTGCAATGATATCCAGGCTGCTAAACCCTAAAAATAATCACTTTTGCGCCCAAATAAAAGTAAACCCCAAAAAAAAGATGTCGTACCAAATTCTGAGCCGCATTCATCATCCACGGCTCTCGTCCTGTTCGAGCACCGCCGCCATGAGGAGCGCTAGGCATGGCGGGCAAAGCCAGGCCACCTTCGCTCACAACACTACCATTCTCCCCAGGTTTTCCAGGCGCAAAGTTAGGAGGAATATTTTTGCATCCAATGCAGCGACAGTTGGGGCTGCATTTGACATTCCCAGCATAACATTCACAGTACTTGTGTCAAAACAGGATCGATGGATAAAAAAACAAAAAAGGTCAAAAGATGTGGCAAGCGGTATATTGGGAAAAGCAATCCACAGCAACAAGTCAAAACAGGATTCGTTGCATCACAAAAGGCTGCTTACTTTTTTCATACACGCGCTCTTCCGGCACTTGCAACCCAGCTTGTGTGCCAAAATTGTATTGTCCTTGGTCTTGCGTTCCAGCTTGGTCTTGCTAAATTTGGTATCAAAGGCCGTCGGATTTCGGGAAAGAATCGACCGCATAGCTTCCTTGCGCTGCTTTTCGTGTTTGGTCGTGTTAAAGCAGACGAGACATCTGCAGTTGGTCCCACAATATATTTTGACGGCGAAGCATTGACAGTAAAGTTTTAAGCATTTTGTCTTTTTGCACGTACAACCCATGTTAGTAACTTCGTCACGGTGAGACAGTTCAATTTGACTCGGCGATGTGGCTCCCTCGCGGCCGTCCATATCGTTATAGACGTCCACAGCAGGGTCATTGTTCTTCATGCACGGATCGGAGCTTGTAGTGCTTTGGGATTTGGATGGTGGATGATCATGAACTGTCCCACGGGGCTTGTCGTCATCTCGACTGGCAGTCGGCGCCAGAGAAGCTGGTGCCGTCGGAGGGTACGGATGGTGTGGATACCGGTAATGCTGCACAGAATGGTGCCCAGGATGTGGAGGGTACGACTGAGGGGCACTATGGTGTGACATCGGCGGTGGCTTTCCATGATATCCCCGCTGACTGTCGTATCCACCAAAATGATGCTGCTGATGGGAAGGCGGCGGTGGCGGCGGATGGCCTACCCCAGTTTCGGGCATCCACCGACGATCGTCTGCAGGATGAGCACCGTAGTGAGATGGATGTGGAGGTGGAAGGCCACTGTAAGATCCTCCGATTGTAGGAGGGGGTGGTGGTGGGTGTCCGCGATAGTCAGGGTGTGAATCGATCGGGTGACTAGGATGAGACGTAGGAGCTCGCACGGCTACGGGACGATGATATCCGTGCGATTTTGTCTGCTGCTGTTGCTGCGCATGCTCATGTTGTTGTGGAGTTTCTCGCGATTCAAAAGGCTGCGCATGTGACTGCATGGGAAGAGAATGCATAGGAGGCACACTGGGCATGCTAGTGCTGTGACTGTGACCCGCACTCGATGCAGAGTTGCTAGGTTGTCCCCTAATTGCTTTAGTGGAATTTGGGGGTGCTTGTGATCCTTGGCTGCTACCGTGACCTTGCTGCTGTGGCTGTTGGTGTTGTCGAGGAGCAGAAGGTGCGTGGTGTGGATGATAGGCAGGAGGTCCTGCGCCTGGTGGTCCTGCTTGGTTAACTGCTGCTGAATAGGGGCCTCCCGTGTATCCGGGAGGAGGCGGCGGAAGATAAGGATGATACAAGGAAGTGTGGGGATGGGGAAGCGGTGGCATCGGCGGGGGCTGCAGCTGGTTTTCGGCTGGATAAGAAGGATGCGGAGCCTCTGCAGCCGCTGTATTTCTAGAGGATTGCTTCGCCGATCTTGGTTCATGAGATGATGAAGACTCCTCTTTTTCGGGGTTATTATTTGGCATGATTAACAAAATAGTCCCTGGGTTAAGGGTGAGCTGAGCTGAACTGGGCTGGGATGATGGGTGAGGATATTTCTTGGACTTTTTACTAGGCTGGGGTCCGTCTTTGTTGCAGTCCCAAAGATAACAACAACTAACAATAATTTATTTTAGATATCCTAACTTGACAACAAACCAATTGGCCACAACACGCAATGTACACAGCAGGAAGTCCACTCATACCCGTTTGTACTATTTTACTGTAGGCAGGCTATATAAATTTCAAATCCAAAGCATCGCCAGCATGAGCCGGAGATGGTCACAAATTGAATCCAGTTGATGCACGAGCTCTGACTGGTGATAAAGATTTAGAAGACATATGGGGTGGAAGCAGTAGATGCAGCTCCCATCCAACATTTTCATACACTGTTGGTATAGTGATAAACCGATGTCAAATTTTCCCTATGCAGAACTAGAAGAAGACCCAGCAGGATTGGATGGGTGAATTGCAGATATTGCGCACTGCTCTCTAGTTAAAAAGGAAGGCAAGGAGGAGAAAGGGAGCAAAGTGGCGATGCACTGCTGGTGTAGCGCTGCTGTATTGTCTCTGTTGAAAATCTGCTAGAATCTGCAATATATAGATTTTCTCTCGTTGACCGTTCACCCATCCGCCATCTGTAACCCTGCAGGTTCTAGGCTGGAATGCGGGAGCTCTGCCGTCTAGAAGCTGGTGAAGAGAGAGCATTTTTCAGCACAGAAAAAATGCTTATTTACTCACCCTGGCAGACCACTCAGGCAGGTTGCTGTATGAAGTGTGGATCTAGAATGCTACTTCAGGGATGATTTCGAAAGCTGAAAGTATATACACCTGCGCTCACGCCCAGCGCCAACACATTGCCATACTCTAGGAGAATGCAAAGCACTAGTCTACTGAACATCATATTATTATGCTACTTGTTGGACTCTTCACCCTGGGCGCCCAATATGTATAAAAGCTTCTTAGAGCTCGCCACAAACCGTCACAAAAATTTAAACAACGAAGGCTAGTTTTAGCGCAACTAATACTCGAGTAACTACGGTAATAATAACAACACCAAAACTGGAGATACGACTCCTCATGAAAAACCACATTCCACAACTACAATACGAATACCTCACCTACCATGATCATCGACTTGCCCATCCCCCCAACCCAAGATGAACTGAGTTTGCATCGGGTTGGATCGTCGGAGGACGACGAGACTACCTGTCACCAAAACGAACAGAACGCTTCCTCTTTGTGTCCTCATGCCATAAGCTTCGGCAGTTTCGTCTACGGGATTCAGAGAAGTCGGACTGGCGTCGACGTCAAAGAAGGCTCTTGGGTCTCGTGGAAGACGTCCTTTGCACCTTTTCGAGTTTGCCGTGTGACATCTAATCAAGATGGAAGCATTGTCGTTTGCTCCACCGATGCTGGCACTGTCGCCTTGTTGAGAGGCTCCGATGGGGCGGTGATTGCTACCCGCAAAGTCAGCCAAGGTGATGACGGGCATTCTATTGTGGCGTCTCCGCACGTTTCATTTCTGGCTGCAGCTGACGAAAGATCGAATGCCGTTGCTATTGGACTTCCATCATCTCAGCATGATGGCTCCTTTCTTTTGGTATCCAATATTGATGCTCCGACTCTCAATGACAACAATCAGCTCAAAGTGTCGGACGCTGGAAGAAATATGAACGTTCAGTCGATTCAGTTTCCCCTCGCGCACGAGATGGTGGCCGCGTGTGGACTATTTTTGGATAGAGATAACATTCGATTCGTGACAGTAGATAAACTAGATACAATGGGGATTTACGATTATTCCTGTCGAGCCAATTCGGACAAAGCACGGCAGATCACAGTGGTGAAAGAATGCGTTCCTTGGGGAGAAGACAAGAGCCATCCTTCCTCGTTTGATGTAGGCGTGGGTCTCAGATTGCACTCTCTGCATCCCACCAAAAATTTCATCATTTTTGGTACTTTTGATTCCAACAATACTGCCATTCAATTTATGGATCCTGTCCTCTTGAAGATGGTTGGAACGTTCCAATTGCCATCAACGTTTTTTGTGGAGGCGCATAAACGGACAAAAGTATTGGCCATTGAGCCAGTATCTAGTGCCATGTCCAAATCGAGTATTGCAGTCGCCGTGGCGATTCAACAATCAGTTCATGACACAACTACAACTACCGCTCATCTTGACGGCAATGAAGCGATGATTCGTATCATTCAGGCGCCAATACGGCAGGATGGAACACTGGGTGCTTTCCACCAGGTTTACAAAGTCCCTATGGATGTCCTTCCTCTCCGCACTTCGTTTTCGCTGGCGATGGTTGCACCTGGTGAATTCGGCTATTATTCCTTTCGCTACAAGATTTACCAAAGCGAGGAGAAATACAACTGCAAGTTATTTGTTAGTGGAGAAAATTGTCGTGAAGGTTGCACGATTGGAAAAATTCGTCTGCTAATAAAGTTCGGAAGGTTCAACGAAGCAGATCAGTTGATGGTAGGCGAAGAAGACCAACTGATTGCCAATACCTTTGCAGAATTTCATCCTTCCGAAGTGGCCCTAGGTCGGCTGCAGCATATTCTCAGCGATGGTCCTATTGCTGACACGACAAACATAGCCGAGGCAAAACGGTGTTTCTACAGTTTGTCCACCGGGTGTATCTCGGGCAATTCCCGTGCGGGATCGAATTTATTAGAGGCCGCGGAGTCCATTATCATGTGGGCATCTCCCAGATCATCACAGAATTTACCAACTCTCGTGGAATCCATAGGTGCACTAACGAACGTTTCAAAGGTTCTAGAGGGGGTAGTTCAAGTTATCTCTTCCGACCAAAAAGCTGCTTTTGAAAAACAATTACGGGTTTTGCAAAAACAACTTATGACTTTGAAATATCTAGCGACTTCCCTGACACCCAAAGATCCTGCCCAAAAGAGAGAATTCCTCGAACGTTTTCAAGGTTCTCGTGGCCCCGAGGAACTGTTTGCCAATTTAATTGCCCACGGGTATTTTTCAGCGGCCGAGAAAATGTGGAACTCCGGAATTCGCCCTGAAATCGGACACGAGGCGGCCATCGATTCCATTATTCGTCTTAATTCCAAAGTGAATCCTAGAGGTTACATGGCATTGCTGGAGGGACTCATCATGCCAAGTCTTAGCATTAGTTACGAGTTGCTTCCTTCGCTCTGGGTGTGGGCATGCCAGCTTGCTGATGAAATGGACGATCAGGGCCACCTGAAACAGGCAATTCATTTGTTACAGGTACGTTGTTGGCACGCGTTGCTTTATTGTGAACTATCGTGGATTCGTCAACGTAGTCCAATTTCTTATGCTTTATTTTCTTTGCTCTGTGTGTCTAACACTTAACATTTGATTTTATCAGGGAGTCGAGCGAGGTACAAACTCCTTGCAGCTCAGAGTTCACAATTCGTTCTCGAGGTTTTGTCCCTTTATCGAACGACCCATTCCTCAGAAGGCTAGGGTTCTGTTGTCGAAAAATACGTCTAACACGAAATTAAGCGTTCCGTCTTCTGGTGCCGATTCAGCTTCTTCTCCCCTTCAATCCGATGTGAAGACTGCATCTTTAAGAGGCTCGCAGAAACTGGAAACGCCTTACCCAACTGTATTAGAAATGGGACATTTCAAGCGAGGAGCTATGAAGTCCCAGCCAGTGTCGAGGAGCACCCAAAATGTAAAACGTGTAACAAATACAGGAGACGACAAGGAAGATGTCAAAGAAGACCGAGTGCGAGAAAAATTGCTTCACGGTAGGGCTCTTGAAGCTGCGCGGGCACTCGGCCTTGAGAAACGGGCTGCAAGTCTTCGCTCGTTCTCTGCTTTTGGCGGCATGCACAATTTTTCAAAGGAACTTGTTAGTTGTCTCTCGACTTCCGCGAAGAGCCATGAAGACCGCTGCTCAATCTTTGCAAACAAATTCAAGCCGTTTTGTGAAGCATTCGCTATTGATTTCAATGAATCATTATTGACGTATGTGCAGAAGCTCTGTCGCAGCACGAGCACCACAGCATTGACTATTCAAGAGTGTGCTTCTGGTGAGCAATGTCTGGCCTAAAACGTTTTAATGTGGTTTGAAGAAGTATTGATTCAACTCACCACATTTGATTTTCCTCCTGCATTCATAGTGGCACAATGCTGTGACAATGAATTAAAAAAATGCCAGGGCATTCTCATTGTTTTGAGAGCAGCCCTCTTCTGCAAATACTCCCGTCCATGGCTCACAGCATTGTCTCGAGATGCTGTGCAGTGGGCCATAATCGATCTTGGACTTAGGTCTGAACTCGTTGAAGCGTCTCGCTTGCTTTTAATTGACGGAATTGTGCGCAGATACTGCGGAAATGAAGGCGGTGATATGTTTCGGGTCGATAATCCCCGTCATGCAATGAGATTGCTCGATTTCATCACACAACATTTCCAAAGTGAGTCGGCACTTACGGACGCACTGGATCTTGCAGATGCCTTCAGTCATTTGAGTAGACTGGATGCATGTGCATCATTGTGTTGCAAGGCCTTAGGCAGTGGCTACATGGAGGTCTGTGTAAATCTCGTTGAAACGATTTACAAAAAAGACATCATTTTGGGTGACAACACCATTGACAGGGTCGCTTCTTTCTGTGAGGAATTGATTTTCGAGGCATCTCGGACCACATGTTTGGGGCTGACAGCCTCTCGCATTCATAGTCTGAAGGAAAGTGCAAAGTGCGCCAGTGCCACGGCTGTTGCCAGTGTTTCAATCGCACTAGCGCAGCCTCGTGTTGCTGATATCGATTTATATTCGACCCGCCAATATTTGGAAAATAAAAAATCAGACTTTGAAAAGATCAACGAGCTACA
>Ga0210025_1001925_pt1 | contig 21334 bp, 8 predicted proteins | sample CryGeyme20150102_FD_183989 | JGI IMG/M metagenome (GOLD analysis project Ga0210025, IMG submission 183989) | Groundwater microbial communities from Crystal Geyser aquifers in Utah, USA - Crystal Geyser metaG 2015-0102 (SPAdes) (version 2) | ecosystem: Environmental > Aquatic > Deep subsurface >...
GAGCACCAGCACCAGCGAGGCAATCATACCGGCAGCTGCGGGCACGGGCAGCCCCAGGAAGTCTTTAGTGCTTTTTAGCCGGGCAGTCGGCGGGAGCATCGGATGCGTCAACACGTTGAAGCGCGCCAGCCGCACGCCGGCGCAGAGCAGATACACAAACGCGATCAGCCAGCCGATTTGCAGGAAAAAGGGATATTTTTCGGTTGGCGAGAGAATCAAAAATATCATCATCAGTGCCGGTGCGACACCAAAGGAAATAATGTCGGCAATCGAGTCAAACTCCTTGCCGAACAGGGACTCCCGGCCACCGAGCCGTGCGACGCGTCCATCCAAAGCATCACAAATCACCGCCAGCAGGATGAACCAGACGGCTTGGGTGAAATAATCCGAAACGTGGGCCGGATCGGTGACATTGTTGGCCTGAATGCAGCGTAGAATCGCCAGAAAGCCGAAGAATAAATTACCAGCCGTCAGGCTGTTGGGTAAGAGATAGATGCGGCTGGCTTCTTCAGCATCGGCATAGAGACGGCGGGGTGTTTCCTGGTCGGTCTGTTCAGACATACGATGCGGGTTGCGGAGCAACTATTCCTCTTTGTTTTCCTTCGCGCGCAGTGATTCGAGATATTTCCAGAAGGAGTCGTGTTGCTCCGCCAGAAATTCTTCGGATACAGGCAGCCGGGAGCGGAAGATGAAGTCGCTGAGCGTGTTTTTATGTAAAATGTAATGGGCGTAGAGCGCGTTGCCGTCTTGCTCAAAATAGATGCGAAACTCGCCGGCGCGGACACGATAGAGTGTCTTCCCGCCCCGGTGGAAGCGGCCAAGCTCTTCATTGGGCTGGTCAAGCTGTTGCTGCGTCAGGGTGCTGACCACCTCGACCAACAGCATCTGTGAGCGGGTATCGAGCTGATTGAGCTCGTGCATACTTTGCTCGCTGAAATTGACTTGGAACATGTGTGGATTCTGTGAAAGCTGTTCAATTTAGTTTTTCCCCAGCGTTGTGCAACTTAAGAATAGCCTTTGATGAACCGGACCAGAACAGAGCTTGTTTTTGATCAACAGTATCGCTTGTTGATCGATACCACCGATGGCGATGTACTCCGCCCGGGGCGTTTGTCGCTGCCACAGAATGCCTTCGTGGAATGGTTCTCATATCACAATACGGCTGTGTTTATGGCTGTGATCGCTGCCACGCCTGCTACCCGCAATCGTTTTTGGACGCTTGAAGCCTTATGCAGCGCGGCTTGTGCGGGTCCGTTGGCAGAGCTGCTGTCGGAGATGCAGGCCCACTTGCACCAGTTGCCTTATCTTGGTCAGGGAGATAATGAATACATCTATCGCTTCCGGACCGCCAGGGAGCGGAACCGGTCGGTGTATATTGATGATCAATCGGCAGCACTTTATCAAAGCCAACTCTGCGCTGCGATCAAAGCCGCTCGCAGAACCAAAGAAAAAAGCTCGGGCCAACCGGCGGAATTGGATTTTGGTGCGGTGCGGTATATTATCCCCAGCCATTTTGGATTCTGCCTGGGTGTGCAAAATGCGATCGAGCGGGCCTATGAGGTGGTGGCCACCAACCCCGGTAAGCGGGTATTTATGCTCAGCGAGCTGATCCATAATCCTTTTGTGAATGAAGATCTGCTGGCGCGGGGTCTGCGCTACCTGCAAACAGATAAGGGTCTTCCCCTGCGGGCAGATGGCCGCCCGGCGCATGGCATGGACGATCCCGATGCGCTGTGGAATCAACTGTCCGAACAGGATCTGGTGATCATCCCTGCTTTTGGCGCGACCAACGAAGACAAGGCGCGCCTGGTGAAGAAAGGCATTCCGATCCGCGAAAATGATGCCACCTGTATGCTGGTGGAAAAAGTGTGGAAGGCGGCCCGCCGTTATGCGGAGGAAGGATTTACGGTCCTGATTCATGGTAAATCGGAACACGAGGAAACCAAGGCGACATTCTCCAATGCGTCCAGTCACGGGCCTGCACTCATGCTGCGGAATCTGGCGCACGCAGAGAAGCTGGGCGCGGTCCTGCTGGCCAGCGGCGATGAACAGCGTGAACTATTCGAGGCTGCCTTTGCCGGACTTTATTCCCAGGGATTTGATCCGTCTGTTGATTTGGAACGCATTGCCGTGGTCAATCAAACGACCCTACTCCGAAATGAAACTCTGCGCATCATCGACTATTTGCGCGATGTCGTCGTGGCCAAATACGGTGAGGCCCAGGCCGACGGGCACATTTGGTCGAAGGGTAAGGGAGATACCCTTTGCTACGCCACGCAGGTCAACCAGGATGCCCTCCATAAAGCCGTGCAGGAACTTGTCGATGCCGCGCTGGTCGTGGGCGGTAAAAACAGCTCGAACACCTATCAGCTCTATCGTGTTTGCGAGCAGCGTTTTGGCGAACGGGCGCATTACATCCAGTCGGAAGACAATATTCTGTCCTACGATCAAATCCGGCATTTCGTTTTTCCCCATCATCTGAATCAATTGCCAGCTCATACCGAAATGGAGCGTCCTTTTCTCAGCCATGCCCAGCAGGTGCCGAGAGTGTTACTGACGGGCGGCGCGTCCTGTCCGGACGGCATCATCCAGCAGGTTATCAACCGCATCAACAGCTTTTTCCCTGCGGAGTCACTGCGGCCCGTCGGGCAAATTCTCGCCGCCTTGGAGTCGGAAATTTGAGAATTTGATGTTCAAGTTCTCTGCTCGTGGCACCTGTGATCGAGCTATGTAATTTTAATGACGGGGTCCTCTTGATTACATGCGGGTAGCTCATGCAAAAGCAGCAGCGGCATCCTGCGGCTTCAGCAAGGTAATAAGCGGCTGGAAGCACGGTTCTACTCTCAAAAAAACTGCCATTCGGGACGCAGTTGCGCGGCCCTGGCAAAGCCCCGCTAATGCATTACTGCCGAATCGCTTCAACATTGATGGTCACATCAACTTCTTTGCCAACCGCCGGCTGCCCGCCATCAATGCCCCACTGTGTGCGGTCAAGGGTGGTCTTAGCTTCCCAGCCTGAGAGATAGGCCCCTCGCATGCCTTCGCCGAAGCCAAGCAGTTCGACATCGAGCGTGACTTCTTTGGTGATGCCGCGGATGCTCAGGTCGCCGGTCACTTTGAATGTGTTTTCCGCTTCAGCCTGGGTCCATCGGGTGGACTTGAAGGTCATCAGCGGGTGTTTCCCGGCACCGAAGTAGTCCTCCTCCTGCAGGTGGGCGTCGCGCTTGTCGCTGTCGGTATCGACGGAGGGGATTTTGATCGTGGCCTCGACGGAGCTCCGGGTCAGGTCGTCGTGGTCCACTTTGAGGGTGCCTTCAAATTCGGCGAAGTTGCCGGTCGTCTTGGCTACAAAATGGCGAATGCTGAACTTAATCGAAGAGTGCGCGGTGTCGATCTGGTAGGTTTCGACATGGCCGCTTTTGTGGTGTTCGGCAAACGTAGCGGCAACGGCGATAACGAGCAGCGGGAACAGAGAGAGAATTTTTTTCATAGGAGAGACGTTTTGGTAGGATTGCAGCTGTTGAGGATAAATTAGATCACTTCCGGCAGCTTTTCCTTACTGCCTTTAGTGGAAAGAATATAGACGTGCTCGCCATCAGTCCAGGCCTTGAAGGCCTGGTCATTAACTTGATAAATCGTTGGCTGCTCGGGACGAAAGGAGCGGGGGCAATCCGATTTGCGCAGGGTAATCAAATGGACGACTTGATCATACTGGAAGCAGATCATGCTGATGGCGGCGCCGTTGTAGTCGAGTGTGAAGCAGCCGAGCGAGGCGTTGCCCTTCAGTGCGTTCGGCAAAGTTGCCGGGCTGGGGGAGCCGACACTGGCGAGGTAGGTCTGCAGTTCTTCCGGTTGGCGGGAAGCTTTGTCGAAGCCGCCACGAGAGCCGATGTCGCTCAGCTCACCGGCGAGAAACTGGATCATGTCGGGGATGCCCGCGCTGAGCGCCGGGCTTTCTGCCTGCGCATATTGGGCGGATCGTTGTTGCGGAATGATCGCGATGCTCAAGAGAATTGCGAAGACGGCCGCGATGCCGATCCACGGATTGCGCCACCAGTCCCGGCTGGTGGTGGGAACATCCTTTTGATCGTGCGCTCCGGGCAGTATGGCAGTGGTTGTGCGCTCATGTTCACGCGGTAGGGCATGCGCCCGCATGTCCGCCAGAATGGAGGCCTTCAGGTCGGCAGGTGGTTCGAGTGCGGCATAGGCTTGAGCGATACGTGCGTCCACGGCTTGTTGCTCGTCGAACCAGACCTGCAACTCCCGGTCGGCGGCGAGCATGCGTATAGCCTCGGCGACCAGTGGATCCTGGCGGTCGTCGTCGCTGCCGGGACGGCAGAGTTCAAGTATATGTTTGGCTTCGTCGCGTTCCATCAGTTGATAAATTGGTCGGCGGTTTCGGATTCCTTGCGCTTGAAAATTTCGCGCAACTGCGCCTTGCCACGCGAGAGGCGCGACATGATAGTGCCGATCGGCACATCCAGCACCTCGGCGATTTCCTTGTAGGCGAGGTCATTTAAATAAAACAGGGCCAGCGGTTCGCGGTAAACGGCGTCCACTTCCTCCAGCGCTTCAACCGCCAGATTGGCATCCAGCGAGCGGCGGACGTGCGGCTCCACACTGCCGCCGGCGGCTTCCAGCATCTCCGGTTCGTAGTGGTCCATCCGCTCGTCCTTGCGCTTGCGGCGCAGGAATTCGCGGTAGAGCGTGGTAAAGAGCCAGGACTTGACCTTGGTTTTGTCGCGCAATGTCGTGCCTTTTTCCGCGTAAATGAAAAAAGTATGCTGGGCGAGGTCGCCCGCGTCGTGCTCATTTTTGGCCAGACTGTAGCCAAAACGATAGAGCGGCTGGTAGTATGCACTCACGATGTCGTCAAAATTCGGTTCTGTTTCACTCATGTTGGATCCGATGCGTTGACGATTATTCCCGGGAAAATGCTGTGGTTTACAAAATCAGCATGGCATCGCCATAACTGTAAAAGCGATACTGTCTGGCAATGGCCCCGGCGTAAAGTTCCTTTAACCATTCAATGCCGTCTTCGCTGCCAGGGGTAAGGAAGGCCGCGACCAGGCACAGTAGGGTGGATTTGGGCAGGTGGAAATTGGTGATCATGTGATCAATCCCGAGAAACTTATGGGGCGGGTAAATGTAAATATCGGCCTCGGCTTGCACGTGTCCTTCGGGGGTCAGGCATGCGGGCTCGCGTTTGATGCGGCGCAGTGCGTCCTCGATGCTGCGGACCGAGGTGGTGCCGACCGCGACGCGCGGGCCGGGTCCGGCAGCCTGCAACTGCGCAAGCACTTCGGCGGGGACTTCATACCATTCGTGGTGGATGTTGTGATCTTCCACATGCTCGGTTTGCACCGGGTGGAAGGTGCCGATACCGACCTGCAGCGTCAGGTCATGGAAGCTGGCCCCGGCAGCTGCGAGCGCGGCGATCAACTCGGGCGTGAAATGCAGCCCGGCCGTCGGTGCCGCCACGGCGAGCTGTCGGGCATAGTCGGCGTAAACCGTTTGGTAGCGTTCGTTGTCAGATTCCCGGCGGGGGTCATCCTCGGCCCGCTCGATATAGGGCGGCAGGGGCATCACTCCCAGGCGCTCGGCGAGCGCAGGCACGGATTCATCCCGCTGCGGGCTGAAGCGCACCTGGTAATTGCCGTTGGCTCCGGCGGTGAGGACTTCGGCAACGAACTCGCCCGCATGTCCGAATTGTCCGGCCAGCAACGTCTTTTTACCGGGTTTGAGCAGACACCACCAGGTCAGAGCATCTTCGGACGGGTGCAGCAGCAGGCATTCGACTTTGCCGCCGCCCGGGCGTGTGCCAAAAAGGCGGGCCTTCAGCACTGCCGCGTTATTGCGGAAAAAGCGGGCCTGGGCAGGCAGAAATTCACCAATTTGCGCGAAACTGCTGTGCGTGACCCGGCGGCTGGCGCGATCAACCACCATCAGCCGCGAGTCATCCCGCCGGGCGGCGGGCTCCTGCGCGATGCGCTCAAGCGGCAGGTGGTAGTCAAATCGGTCAACCTTCATCGGTGTTGGTATTTACTTCCTTGTCTTTAGAGTAAATACTTTTATGTTTCTCCGAAATGTGATGGTGGGATGCAATTACGTGGGTATGCCTCAGAATTGGCAAGATCGGTCAGTCGATAGAGCTATGCGTAGTTTACAGCTTTAACACCCAATTTGCTGGATGGTCGATGTATCTGTTGTGGGAGCATTTCCAAACATAACGACACGCCCCGTTTTTCAGGTGCTATGTAACAATTACGAGACGGAAGAAAGGTTTTATTGACTCGGATTCACTTATCTCCTCTTTCTTTTCCGATGAATTTAAATTATACTTATCATAAGTTATTCTACTTTCAGCTTTTCTTCACTTTGGTGCTGTGCTGGGCCTGTGCCAATCCCTTGTCGGCGGCAGAGGCTGAACCCAACGGTTCTGCCGGAACCGCGACGGCACTGACGATTGCATCGGATCCTTTGATTGGGCCAGGTTTGTTATATGGTTCGGGCCATGGTGCGGTTGACCCGACGGAGGATCAGGACTGGTGGAGTGTGGATCTGAGTGCTGGTGACGAGTTGACGGTTTACATTGATAGCGAGGACCGGATCAACCTGTACACCCAGTATTATGATCCGCTGGAGAATTTTTTGGGTACGATTCAAGATGGCGGACCCAACGGGGATGACTATCTCTCTCGTCTGGTGGCTAGCCAGGCAGGCACCTATTTTTTCAGGGTAACGCGTACCTCCGGAGCATCGACTGGCAGCTATGCGATTCACGCGTTGGTGGGGCGCGGCGCCAATGCGGAGTCGGATTACAATTACGCCAACGATTCGACGGGCGGTGCGGACTCCATCACTTTCTCGATTGGGGTTGACGAGAAGACCGCCTCGGTGGTGGGGACGGTGTTGTCGCCGAGCGGGACGAACTTCGACGAGGATTATTTTGCCCTGGGTATTTTGAATGCGGGCAACGAGGTGGATCTGGCATTGTCGCTGCCCGGGGTCTCGACCCTGCGTGAATCGCGTTTGCGTCTTTACGGCCCGTCGGGCTTCGTGACGGACAGCGACGGCGAGAGCGGGAACGCGGCCTTCAACGCGGTATTGACCGAGACGGGTGCGTATTACGCGGTGGTGGACGCGCCGTTCTGGGTGCGGGACGAGGTGCGCTATGCTTACGAGGGATACAAAAACTACACGGATGCGCGGGCGGCGGCGGATTCGGCGGGCGGGCGGTTGCTGCAACTGCAGGACGCGGCCACGGCGCTCTGGTTCGAGGGGATTTTTGACGGCCTGGATGTGTGGCTGGGTTTAAGCGACGAGGTGACCGAAGGGGAATGGGTCTGGGATGACGGCAGCCTGCTGGCGCAGACCTATTCGAACTGGGCGGACGGGGAGCCCAATACCACCAGTTACGACTATGCCTATCGCAGCAGTAATGGTTTTTGGTATGATGATTACAGTAGTGGGTCAAATTATACGGTAATCGAGACGGACGCGCCGGGAGCGCCAGATACCAGTTTCGGTCCGCGTGCAATCTATCTGCTGACGGCAACGGTCAGCGATACCGTGCCGCCGGTGCCGGCCGCGCCGACCCAACTGCCTGAAGACGGCGGGACGACGGAAGAGTTGATCACCGAGCTGACGCAGGACTTCAGCGAAGTGTTGGGCAATCCCGAAGTGGCGACGACAGGCAACGTGATCGCCTACGAAAACGGCGGGACATTTTATATCTGGCAGGGCGGCAGTTACACCTGGAGCGAAGCACAGGCGGCAGCAGCAGCCCTGGGGGGCCAGATCGTGAGCTTGAACGACGAGTCCGAGGCGATCTTCGTGGGGCAGCGTTTCAGCCGCTTCGGGAACTTCTGGCTGGGACTGACGCACAACAGCGGTCTGGATCCGGTGTGGGAGGACGGCAGCAATGCGGCCTATACCAACTGGGCTGCGAACGAGCCGAACAACGGGAGCACTTACACGCAGGCCTTTCTGAACGACGGCGACGCGTTGTGGTATGATTTACGTCCGACGTCTGCAATGGGTTTACTGGTCGAACTGGCGGGCGCGCCCGACGGTGATGGGGACGGGATTCCCGACGTGGTGGACCCGTATCCGGCGGATGGCTTGAACGCGCTGGACCTGCGCGGGACGGGAGCGGACGGGTTGTTCGATACGTCCGACGACGTGGTGTATCGCCTGCGCGTGACCGGCAGCGGCACTCGGCTGACGGTGGAGATTCTGGACGGCCCCCTGCCGAGCGGGGACTACCGTTATACGGTGAACGGTTATTTAACCGATCCGGTGGGCAACAACGTGGCCGTGTATGAACAGTTTTTCACGGTGGCCCTGCCGGCGGCCTTTACCCCGGAAGCAGGTTACAACGACGTGCGGCTCTACGCCTCCGAGTTTCCGTTGGCAGCGGATGCGGTTTTAGGCGAAGTCCGGACGGGCCGGGTCTCCGGCAGCATGAGTCCGGAAGGGGATGTGGACTGGTGGCGTTTCGATTTGCTTGCGGGCGAATCGATCAGCTTGCTGATGCGCGGATCGGGTGATCTGGATTTAGTCGGTTCTCTTTACTCTGCGAACGGCACGTATCTTACTGGAATATATCGCGGCGGCCCGAACGGGGATGATTTGCTGAGCGGTTATGTCGTGCCCGCTTCGGGCACCTATTATTTGCGGGTTGATCGCAACGGGGGCAGTTGGAACCAGAGCTACCAGCTTTGGTTGACGGCAACGACCCGTGGCATGGAGACGGACGGCGGCAACGCCAACGATTCGACGGGCGGCGCAGATCCATTGAGTCTGGTGGTCAACGGCGTCGAGCGCAGTGGTGCTGTGGTAGGCACGGTTCTGTCGCCGAATAGCACGAACTTCGACGAGGATTATTTTGCCCTGGGTATTTTGAATGCGGGCAACGAGGTGGATCTGGCATTGTCGCTGCCCGGGGTCTCGACCCTGCGTGAATCGCGTTTGCGTCTTTACGGCCCGTCGGGCTTCGTGACGGACAGCGACGGCGAGAGCGGGAACGCGGCCTTCAACGCGGTATTGACCGAGACGGGTGCGTATTACGCGGTGGTGGACGCGCCGTTCTGGGTGCGGGACGAGGTGCGCTATGCTTACGAGGGATACAAAAACTACACGGATGCGCGGGCGGCGGCGGATTCGGCGGGCGGGCGGTTGCTGCAACTGCAGGACGCGGCCACGGCGCTCTGGTTCGAGGGGATTTTTGACGGCCTGGATGTGTGGCTGGGTTTAAGCGACGAGGTGACCGAAGGGGAATGGGTCTGGGATGACGGCAGCCTGCTGGCGCAGACCTATTCGAACTGGGCGGACGGGGAGCCCAATACCACCAGTTACGACTATGCCTATCGCAGCAGTAATGGTTTTTGGTATGATGATTACAGTAGTGGGTCAAATTATACGGTAATCGAGACGGACGCGCCGGGAGCGCCAGATACCAGTTTCGGTCCGCGTGCAATCTATCTGCTGACGGCAACGGTCAGCGATACCGTGCCGCCGGTGGCCAGCTACGCGGGGCTACCGGAAGATGGTGAAACGTTGGGTTCCTTGATCTCGGACTTTTCCTTGAATACGGATGAGTCCATCAAGCTCGATGCGATCACAGGGCAAAACCTTTCTGTTTGGTCGTATGATGGGCACTTCTACTTGCGGGATGCCCGCTCGTTGACTTGGGCCGATGCCCAGATTGCCGCCTCCGAGGTGGGCGGCAACCTCTTGTCGATCAATGACGCGGCGGAGCAGAGCTTTATCGACAACAACTTCGCACGCTTTGGCGAATTCTGGCTCGGTCTTACGCACGCATCGGGCACCAACGGTCTCTGGGAGGATGGCAGCGCGCTGAACTTTACCAACTGGTCGGCTGGAGAGCCGAATAACGCTGCTTCCTACTCCCAAGCTTATTTCCAGGCGAGCGACGGGGCGTGGCGCGATTATCGTCCGACTTCGAGCCGTCCTCTTATCATTGAAATAGATGGCATCGATACGGACTTCGACGGGCTTCCCGACAGCATTGATCCATATCCGACCGAGCCGTATAACGCCTTCGATCTTCGTGAAGCGGGGCTGGATGGCTTCTTTGATACCGAAGACGACGTGATCTACCGTGTCTTTATCTCCGGCAGTGGGTTGAGCTATACCCTTTCGATTTTGGACGGTCCGCTTCCGAACGGGAATTATCGTTTTGTTTCAACCAATCGGGTAACCGATGCCAACGGCAACGCGATGCTTCCTGAAACCCGCTTCTTCACCGTCGCGATTCCAGGCGAGTGTATTTCGGTGGAGGACAGCGGCAGCGGCATCGAGCGACTTGGCTCGGAACTCGCCTTGAGCGAGGATCCGGCCGGCTTGGGGACTTACATCGCCCGTGGTGTCGGCTTCCTTACGACCGGTTCTGACTGGTGGCGCGTCGAACTGGAGGCGGGCGACAAGGTGGTCTTCAGCGTGGATACGCCTGAAAGCAGCCTGAATCCGGCGGTTTACGTTTACAGTCCATCTGGATACCTGGGAGGAGATACCGATAGTGGACCGGGCAGCGATGCCTTGACGCCGATTCTGATCGCACCAGAAACCGGATCGTATCGCGTGCGCGTCGATCGTCAGAGCGGTTCGGGCGACTACTTCCTGCGCGTGAATGCGGCCAGGGGCGGCACGGCGGTTCTCGAGAATGACATCAATTACAGTAACGAATCGCGCTTGAACGCCACGCCGGTTATCTTCGAAACGATCGGAGCGGACGAGCGTAGCCTCTTTAGCGGCACCGTGATGGCGGACACGAGCTCCGAGACAGACGAGGATTATTTCGACCTGGGTGTTGTCGAAAGCGGCAAGTCCATCTTCCTCTCGACTTTCTTCCCGTGTGGCAGCGAGCTGATACCCGCCATTCAGTTGCGGGCGGAAGACGGCACGGTGGTCGAGGCAACGGGTGTTTCCGTCGATGGCATCGTCCGTTACGATATTACCGTCGAGCAACGTTACTATATCCTGGTGTTCGCCCTCGAAGGGCAGGGCACCTTCGGACAATATGTCATGGAGGCGCGGCTTCGTCAGAATACCGACTTCCCCGATCTGGTGCCCGATTTGGCGGCCAGTGTTGCCTCGGTTGAGGCAGGTGATACGGTATCCCTCAGTTGGACGGTCACCAACGACGGCAATTTGGCGACAAGCGAGGGCACATGGAGTGACTGGGTCATCCTGAGCCGCGATACCATCATTGGCAATTCGGACGACCGTTTTATCGGCTCGGTCGAGCGAAATGGTGATCTGGCGGTGGGTGCTTCCTACGCGGCCAGTGGCGACTTCCTGATCCCGCCGGGCTTGAGCGGACCCCATTATCTCTACCTGATCGTCGATGCCACGTCACAGGTCTTCGAGTTTGATGGTGAGGGCAACAACGCCATCGAGCGGGCGCTGCTGATCTCGCCAGTTCCTTCGGCCGACTTGCTGGTTGAAATGGGCACATTGCCGGCAGCGGCAGTTGCCGGCGCGGCGGTCGAGGTATCCTGGACCGTGAGCAATCTCGGGGCGGGTATCACCGGCAACGGGCTCCGCAACGGGACGGTGTCTGCGTGGACGGATCGGGTGGTCTTCTCGACCAATGGTGTCTTGGGCGATGGGGACGATCGACTGCTCGGGGAGGTCGCACGGAGCGGAGCGCTCGACGTGGGCGAATCCTATACGGAAACGTCCGTTTTTAACCTACCTGCGGGAGTCAGCGGCCAAAACGCCATCTTCGTGATCGCCGACATCAATGGGGAAATTTTCGAAGACGAAGATCTGGAGGCCAACGTGGATTCCGGGTTCCTCAGTGTGTCGGCAACGCCCTTCTTTGACTTGATTCCGGTTGCGCTGACAGCCCCTGAGATTGCGACGGCGACTTCGGAAATCACCCTCGATTGGGAGGGGCGAAGCACGGAAAATTCGACTGGTTCCCTTGGCGCAACATGGAGTGATCGTGTTTGGCTGAGCGACGATTCGACCTTTGGTAATGGCGATGACGTTCTGTTGGGCAGTCTTTCCGTCAATCGCAATTTAGAGCCGGGGGAAAGCTATCCGGCATCCGTCGATGTCATCGTCCCCACGCTTCCCGCAGGCAGTTATAACTTGTTCCTGGAAGTTGACTCGAACGGCAACGTTTTCGAATTCATCTATGAGAATAACAATGTCCTTCCATTTGGAACGATTGAAATCGCCCAGGTCAATCTGGCGGTCACTAGTTTGAGTTCAGTCGGTGGGTTAATGGTGCCGGGCGATTCCATTGCGACCGACTGGACGGTCTCGAATCTCGGCAATCTGGCTGCCGGGGCGGGTTGGAGCCTGGCCTTTGATTTTGTGAATCAAGCGAGTGGCGCACGGGTCCGGCTATTGGAACGCGCGAACATGGCTTCGCTCGCCGGTGGCGCCGCCATAAGCGGGTCGGAAGACTTTATCGTGCCGGTGGGGATCTGGGCCGGTGATTGGAAGGTCGAGGCGGTGGCCGACTTTTCGAACCTGGTCGATGAAATCGACGAGACGGATAATTTCGCAAGCGCAACGGAGCAATCGACAGTCGCCAGCTTCATTGCACTCTCGAGTGCGCGAAATTATGTCGAAGAAGCCGGGTTTGAATCGGCACTGGAAGTCACCGTGCTGAGAAATTCCGATCCGGGTCTGCCAGTGACGGTGAGCCTTGCGGCGTCACCCGCCGATGAGGTTTCGATTCCGGTCGAAGTCGTGATTCCAGCCGGACGCTCGACGGCAACCTTCACCGTCCGGGGTGTGCCCGACTTCGAACCCGACGGCACCCAGGCGGTGACCATTCGTGCCACCGCTGCGGGGACGCCGGGCGACGAGCTGCACCTTGATGTGCTGGAGGACGACCGTGCTCGTCTCTCGCTCTCCTTTGACGTATCCGAAGTGATCGAAGGTAACTCGATTTCAGGCACCCTCACCCGATCCGAACCCATTGCTGCGGCCTTGACAGTGAACTTCGCGAGTTCGGCGGCCGGTCGCTTGAACTTGCCCTTCTCGATCGTAATACCCGCTGGCCAGGCCAGCGTTCCCTTGACGATCCCCACGCTTGATGATGCGGTCGTCCAAGGCACCCGTGCGGTGGTGGTTTCGGCTCAGGGAAGTGGCTTCATCAGCGGTTTGGCTTCATTCGATTTGTTTGATGACGATCTGCCGGTTATCGACGCTTATTTCATGCCGGACGAGGTTTCGGAGAACGATGGAGCAAATGCGAGCTATCTGGTAATCTCGACGGATCGCCCGGTAACGGCTGATTTGAAGCTCAAACTCGTCAGCTCGGACATCACGGAACTGCGGGTGCCTTCCGAGGTGACGCTTCCGGCCGGCGACGACATGTTAGTCGTGGGTGTGCAAACGGTCGATGACGCCATTGTGGATGGTGCACAATCCGTCGCGGTGAGTGTGCAGGCACTGGCGAGTGCCAATTCCCTGCCCGTTGGCGATGCCGTCAGTGCAACGCTCTTGGTCGGAGATGACGAGGGGCCCTCGCTTGACTTATCGATTAATGCGGAGTTGGTGCAGGAGGGAGTTGCCGGAGCGGCAACCGTCACGGTCACCAGAAACAGCGACCTTGCGAATGAATTGACTGTCAGCGTGTTCAGTAGCGATGAGCTTGAGATCCTGGCACCGGCTGCGGCGACCATTCCGGCAAACGAAACAAGCGTCAGTTTCTTTATCGATTCGGTCAATGACGGCGAGGTTGACGGCACCAAGCGAGTCGTCATCTCCGCCTCGGCCAGTGGGTTCGCCGCAGCGCAGGTTTCGCTCTCTGTGACGGATGACACCATCCCCGACTTGGTGGTGGAGGATTTGCAGGGGCCGACGACGGGTTCGACAAATCAATTCGTGGATCTTACATTTACCTTGCGCAACAAAGGATTTGCCCCTCTAGGTGGCCGAATCCTGCAAAAGGTCTATCTGTCTGACGATGATCAGGTCGGCAATGATGAACTGGTCGGCGAGTTCACTGTCGTCGGCGAGTTGAATCCCCCGCCGGTGCTGGATTTTCTCTCGCGGACGGTGCCGGTCCGGCTGCCAGCCGATGCCGGAGACTATTGGTTTGTGGTGGAAGCCTTACTCTTGGACGAGGAAAGCGATGCGCTGGTCGGGAATAATATTACGATCAGCGAGTCTCCCGTCGTGATTGCGCCCGACTACAGTGGCACGTTGAACATTTCGCTGCCGGTCCCACCCGTTGCGGGCCTGCCGGTGGAATTTTATGGCGAGGCCCGGTTCGCGGGGAGCCAAGCACTGGCCCCCTTCAAACCCGTCTCAATTTATGTGGCGACGCAAAATACGGAACGGGTCTTTACGGCGATTACCGATCAAAACGGGGCATTCTCTTTTGAATGGACACCCCTAATGGGTGAGGCTGGCAGCTATGAGGTGTGGGTCAACCACCCCGGGGTCTCATCCGCTCCGCCTGTTTCCGAGCGGATTGCGTTCAATTTGCTCGGACTCTCAGCTCTGGACGAGCCCGCTTATGTCGATTTGGGCACGAACGAATCGGCTTCCGGGGGCGTCGCATTCAAGAACGTCAGTTCGGTCGGGCTGAGTGGCTTGACCGCCAGCGTCGAAGTACCCGGCTCGGATTATTCGGTCAACGTGAGTCTCGCGGACGGCGCGGCACCAACCCTTGCTCCCGGTGCGACAGTGACACTCGACTATACGGTCGTCGCGGGTGCGCTAGCTGCGGAAGCGTCGGAAACGGTCCTCGTGCTGGAAACGGCAGAAGGTGTCCGCGCTGAGTATCTCGTCAATGTGCGCGTGCAGTCGCAGGTGGCCCGTTTGGAACTCGGTGAGGGTGCTTTGATTGCCTCGGTTTTGCGCGGTAGTCGTGAGTTCGTTGAATTCACGGTGACCAACACCGGGCGTGGGGACAGTGGCGAGTTGAGCTTGTTGACTCCCTCCGGGCTGGCGTGGATCAATGCGGTCACGCCGGTGGTGGGCAACCTCGCTCCCGGTGCGTCGGCAACGTTCACAATCAGCCTGGCACCGTCGGATACTCAAACTTTAGGGCCGGTTACGGGGCAGCTGGTCCTGGCCGGAGCCAATGGTTCCCAAGCATTGATTCCTTTTGAATTTATTGTCACCTCGGGGGCCTTGGGAGATCTCCGGGTTACCGCAATCGACGATTGGACTTTATATTCGGAGGACCGGGGGCCGCTGTTGGATGCAACCGTGACTTTGCTGAACGCCTTCACCAACCAGCCTGTAGCTGGTTTTCCTGCAACGACGACGGAAGCCGGTTTTGTGGAGTTTGTTGATCTGCCCGAGGGCTATTACACGGTCCTGGTTTCAGCTCCAGGCCACGATGCCTACCGGAACAGCGTTCTCGTGAAGCCGGGTGTGACCGTCGACTTGGAGGCCTTCTTGCCGATTCAGGCCGTTCAATACGTGTGGACGGTCGAAGAGATCGAAATTGAGGACAGAACGATTATCACCATTGAAACGGTCTTCGAGACGCAAGTGCCGGTTCCGGTGCTTACCTTGAGTCATCCTTACATCAGTCTGGCACCGCTGGAGCGCGGAGGCGATTTCATGCAAGTCGACATGGAATTAACCAACCACGGGTTGATCGCGGTGCAGGGTGCCACCTTTGCCTTCCCCGATCACCCGCTCTATTTGATTGATCCGCTGGTGGAGTCCATTGGTGATATTCCGGCTAACAGTTCGGTCACCATCCCGGTGTTGATTACCCGTGTTTCGGACGATTGCACGAGCGTGTGCAACCTCAGCGGGGGGGTCAACTGGCACTATACGACGACTCGCGGCCGGGTTTCCAAGAGCAATCCCATTTTCTTTAAAGACCTCGATTGCTGCGTGCCCGCCCCGGTTCGCGTTCCGTCCGGAGGCGGCGGAGGCGGCGGAGGCGGCGGAGGCGGCGGAGGCGGAGGCGGCGGCGGTGGCGGCGGTTTCACCGGCGGCAGCGGTGGCACTGTCGGCACCCCTTCATATACGCAGATTCCCCCGCAGATTGTGACTCAACCTTTTGCGGAGGTTCAGGTGCGTATCCGAATTGAACAGGAAGCGGTGATGACGCGCTCGGCGTTTCGGGCTTCCCTGGAGTTAATTAACAATCTGGACGCGTCCGAGTTGGACCAGATTCGAGTTGATGTGCAGGTCTTTGACGAAGACGACAATGATGTGACCAACCGGTTCGGTATTCCCAGCCCGAGCGTTCAAGGGATGGGGGATGTCGGGGGCACGGGATCGTTGGCGGCCCAATCATCCGGGTCCGCAGTCTGGCTTCTGATTCCGACCGAAGATGCGGCACCAACAGCTCCGGCTTCCTATCGGGTCGGCGGGCAAATTCAATACACTGTTGATGGGACGACGCTTACGATACCCATTGAACCGGCCGAGATAACGGTCTATCCGGACGCAGCGCTTTACCTGCGTTATTTCCATCAGCGGGACGTCTTTGGTGATGATCCGTTTACGCCCGGTATCGAACCTTCGATCCCCTACAACCTGGCGGTCATGGTCGAAAATCGCGGTTACGGAAAAGCCAAAGCACTCTCCATAACATCGTCACAACCTGAAATAATTGAGAATGAATCGGGACTTGCCATCGATTTCGAAATAATCGCCGCTCAGTTGGGAGAAGATCCGCTTTCACCCAGTCTGAAGATCACGTTTGGTGACCTTGAGCCGGGGGAAATCAAAGTGGGCCGCTGGCTCTTGCAATCGTCGCTGCAAGGTCAATTCGTTGAATACGATGCGACTTTCAGGCATGTGAGCGAGCTGGATGATGAGCGCCTGTCGATTATTAAAGAGGTGGAAATTCACGAACTCATTCATCTGGTGCGGGATGTCCGGCCAGGAGCCGACGTATATGCGGATTTCCTGGTCAACGACATCGAGGACTTTTATGATATGCCGGATACGTTGTATCTGAGTGATGGTTCGGTGGAAGCCGTCGGCGTGGTGCAAAATGCCAGCTTTTCCTCGCCGCCCAGCCAGACGAACCCGACGGTAACCGTTACGCTGCCGGGTAGCTTGGGGGGCTGGCAGTATGTTCGCCTTCCGGATCCTTCGAATGGTGGTTTGCAGGTCGCTTCTGTCGTCAGATCTGACGGGCGCCCATTGCTTTTGGGAGAAAATGTCTGGACGACGGATCGCACCTTTGTCGAGGACGGGAACTTTACTCTGGCGGAAAACTTGCTGCATTTCATCGACCACGATCCGACGGTAACTTATGAAATCACCTATGTCGTCTCTGGGCCACCGGATACGACGCCGCCGCAGAGCAGTGTCTCGAGTTTGGACGACGATTCATTCACTGTTTTTCCTGTTGCGTGGTCGGGGACAGACGCAGAGGGGGTCACCGCCTACGATATTTACGTTTCGGTGAACTCGGGTCCGTTTGAGATCTGGCTGAGCAATACCTCGCTGACGCAAGCACTTTATTTCGGCGAATTGGGAGACCATTACGCATTTTACAGCCGGGCGCGCGACCGGGCGGGCAACGTGGAGCCGATACCTGGCGTGGCCGACGCAACGACAACGGTTTCGAAAGTGAATCAAGCGCCGGTTATTCAAAACGCACTTCCTGATATTTCTCTTTCGGAGGGAGAGGTGTGGACGCTCCCGATCAGTGCAACCGACACAGATGGAGCCGACGACGCTCTTGTTTATTCTCTGCAATCGCCATTGCCCGATGGCCTTTCGATAAACTCCGCTTCGGGGCGGATTACGTGGACTCCGCAGGAGGTGCATGGTGGAAATACTTACGATGTCACCGTAACGGTGCGTGATTCAGGGCAACCCTTCGCCAGCTCGTCTGCAAGCTTTGCAATTTCAGTCATTGAAGAAAACTCTGTTCCCAACCTTACCCAGATTCGCAACCAACTGCTTAACGAAGGTGCGCGACTTAGTTTGACTGCGACTGCCAACGATGCCGATTCGCCAAAGCAGGATTTGACCTACAGCTTAGGCACCGATGCGCCAATTGGTGTGACGATTGATCCGGTGACGGGGCTACTTGAATGGACACTGCCGGAAGTGGATGCGGATACAACCATGCAAATACCTTATGTTGTCACTGACAATGGTTCACCCTCCCGTTCAGTGGAGAAATCGTTCAGCGTAACCATTCTCGATACAAGTGCGGCACCGGTGGTGAGCATTGCTTACCCTGCGCTTCCCTATGAGGAGAATAGTGGGAACCTTCCGATATTCTCGGATGTTCAGGTCTTTGACCTTGATTCTCCCGATTTCGATGGAGGTGAACTCATCGTCGAAATATCCGGGGGGCTTGGAGAGAATGACTATCTTGGTTTAGGTGCCGGAGTCCAGATGCTCGACGGTCAATTGTTTATTGGATCTACGAACATCGGTGATTACACAATGACTTCCAGCCGACTCAGAGTTGAGCTTTCCGTGGGAGCGACCGCTGAGCGTATTGAGACACTTCTTAAAAACGTAATGCTATCGAATGATTCGGACAATCCACTGGTAGGCCAGCGCATTATTCGAGTGACACTCGATGATGGTGACCGCGGGATCAGTTCGCCTCAGGAGTTGGCGGTGAACGTCTTTGAAGTCAATGACCCGCCCGAGCTCGGTCCAATCGTATTTTCCGGACTACAGAATCATAGTTTGGCCATACCTTTCGATCACCTGACCGAGCGGGCCACGGATCCGGAAGGCGATTTACCCGTGATCGCCGAGATTTTGTCCACTGCCGGCGATGCGGTCTCCTTCCGCGGAGGCAGTGTGGCGCTTTCAGCCACGACTTTGTCGCTGGTTTACAGCCCCCCGACGGCTTTTACAGGAATGGATGAAATACAGATTCAGCTGACGGATTCACGCGGAGGACGTCGCATCGAGACAATCGTCGTGGAGGTGAGCGAAGTTGATAACTACGCCTTGCCAAAAATGCTGCCTGCGGCGGCTCCGTTTGGGACGATTTCTTTTGAGGCGGATCTCTTTCCTCTCACGACCTACGAGCTTTGGTATTCTCCGACGCTGGCAAATTGGACTAAACTTAGTTCCGTTCAGCCGGATGCCGATGGTGCCGTTCGTATTGAGCAAGCGCTGGTCGAGGATTCGGGATTCTTTCAGTTGAGACTACCCGACAGCGGGGGCACAATAATAGTCCACCCGGAATAGTTTGTGAGCCAAAAACCGGGGCATTCCACCTAGCAAACGCTAAACTGTTCACTCGATGGGATATCCGCTGATGCTCGACTCGCATGAGTATGACTCGCGGGATATTCGAACTGATTCATTTTTATCTTTATTCTTTGGGATGCTCTGCTCCTATCAATCACATGAACTTGATCACACCTGACGTCCGTTCCCAAATTAACGAAATTATCCGCCGCGCAGGGCATATTTGGAGGTATCTTTGACGGCGCGACCAAGCTAAAGCAAATTGCCGAGCTGGAAGCGAGGATGTCTGAAGCGGCCTTCTGGGAGAACCAGGTGGCCGCGCAAAAGGTTATTGCCGAGGCCAACCGACTCAAGGCGATGGTGCATCCGGTCCACGTATTTCAGGGCGAACTGGATGATCTCGCCGCGTTGCTGGAACTGGTGGATGAGATGCCACCTGGCGATGCGGATGCCGCAACTTACCAGCAGGAAGTGATCGATGCCCTGGCCCGGCTGGCACCAAAGCTGGAACAACTGGAGCTGGCTTCCTTCCTGAGTGGCCCAAATGACGGCTGCAATGCCTTCCTGACCATTAACTCCGGGGCTGGGGGCACGGAGAGCTGCGACTGGGCCGACATGTTGCTGCGGATGTATAGCCGTTGGGCCGAGGGGGCCGGATTCAAGGTTGAAGTGCTCGATCTTGCTCCGGGGGAAGAGGCCGGTATCAGCTCCGCCACAATTCGGATCGAGGGGGCCAACGCCTTCGGCTACGCCAAGGCGGAACGCGGGGTGCACCGGCTCGTTCGTATCAGTCCGTTTGACTCCAATGCCCGGCGGCATACGTCTTTTTGCTCTGTGGACGTGATTGCCGAAGTGGATGATGATGTGGATATCGAGATCGATGAGGGCGATATCCGGACCGATGTGTACCGTGCCAGCGGCAAGGGCGGTCAGCACGTCAACCGGACGGAATCGGCGGTGCGCCTGACCCACATCCCGACCGGGATCGTGGTGACCTGCCAAAACGACCGCTCCCAGATTAAGAACAAAGCCACCGCGATGAAGACCCTCAAGTCGCGTCTCTACGAAAAACGGGAGGATGAAAAACGCAGCGAGATGGAACGCTTCTACGGCGAAAAGGGTGATATCGCCTGGGGCAATCAAATCCGTTCCTATGTTTTTCAGCCTTACCAAATGGTTAAAGACCTCCGCACCGGGGTCGAGACAGGGAACGTGCAGGCGGTCATGGATGGCGAGCTTGACCCCTTTATTCACGCCTGGCTGCGTGCCGGTGGCCCCACCAGCCGCAAGGCGGCAGGTGACCGGGAGTTTGGCGATGAGTGATGATAAACAGAGTTCTGGCTTGGGTTACGCCCAGGCCTGCCAGGCCTTGTCCAACCAGAGCCTGTTTAAAGATAAGACCTGGCGCCTCTCGCCGCAGGCCTTCCCATTGACGGCGCGGCAGGTCGAAACGATCCGCTGCATCGGGCAGGCCTGCTACGAATTTCACCGGGCGCTGGAAACACTCTACCTGCGTTCGGTTGAGGGGAAGAACTTGCTCCGTAACCGCGACCTTGCCGCACCCTGGGTGGCGGAATATCTCGACCGGGGCAAGCCGCAGGCACTCGTTGAACATGCGCGGGAAAAAGCCCTCCGCGGCACCACGCCGTTGGTCCTGCGGCCCGATTTACTCATCACTGATGAGGGCTTTGCCCTGACCGAGATCGACTCCGTGCCCGGCGGGATCGGGCTGACCGCCTTTCTCAATCGTCTCTACGCAGGCGTCCATGGTGAGGCGCTGATTGGTGCGGGGGAGCAAGACATGGTGGAGGCTTTTTACCGGGTCTTGTGCTCCAGGGCACCCACGCAATCGGCGCCCTACATCGCGATTCTGGTGAGCGACGAAGCCGCCACTTACCGGCCCGAGATGGAATGGCTGGCCTCGCAACTGCGCCAGCGCGGGCGGCGCGTCTTTGTCTTTCACCCGGATGAAGTCATGCCGCTGGGTGATAGCATCTGTGTTGACTGCGACGGAGACCCACAGCAAGTGGATGTGATTTACCGCTTCTGGGAACTCTTTGATCTGGCCAATGTTTCCATCTCGGAATTTTTGCTCAAGGCCCGGCTCGAAGCCCAGCTGAGTTTGACGCCGCCCATGCGGCACTTCCAGGAGGAGAAACTCGCTTTGGCGCTCTTCCATCACCAC